>Ga0164297_10000220_pt1 | contig 73931 bp, 69 predicted proteins | sample GEODES058metaG_FD_113539 | JGI IMG/M metagenome (GOLD analysis project Ga0164297, IMG submission 113539) | Dystrophic lake water microbial communities from Trout Bog Lake, Wisconsin, USA - GEODES058 metaG | ecosystem: Environmental > Aquatic > Freshwater > Lake | place: USA: Trout Bog Lake... | reverse complement strand
TACGCGGCCATACTTTTTTTGCTGTTTCGTCAAATGCCATTTATCTATTTTGGATTATAGCAACTCAAAGTGCAGGCATTATATTGGTAAAAAACTTAAGTTCGCCACAATACAGTTTGTTCGCGCTCATATTATTCATTGGTCAGGGGCTAATGATCCTAGCGGCGCCCATTACCACTCTTACGCAACCTTTACTTGTTCGTCATCACTCTTTAAATAGCCAATCAGAAATCACTTCAACTTTTTTTGAATATGCTCATTTATTGTATGCGGTTGTCGGCAGTATCGCGCTGACGCTACTGCTATTTCCTAGAGAATTTTTATTGCTATGGACGCACAATACTCAATTTGCAGATAATGGCGCAAGATTACTGCCATGGCATTTATTAGGAATTCTTTCACTGGTAATTGCGCAGTACGGCAATACCCTGTGTTACAGCCTAGGACGCACCAAACCCCAATTAGTCGTCACCGCTTTTTACAGCATTGGGACAGTCGTTATACTAATGTCTGTCACAAGCGATTTAGACTTGTTGGACTATATTAAACAGTGGAGTGAATTAAGTGTGATCTATTGCGCAATCATGAGCGTCATTAACCTTGATTTACTCCAGGTAAAGCATGCCTTTGAAAAGTTTTCTTTTGACTTGGGACGCTTTATCATTACACCGCTGGTGATCGTTGCTCTAATATCTCATGAGTTCACGGAAAGTGCGGGATTGTGGTTAACCGCGATCAAACTTATTTTTGTCACTCTTTTTAATGTGCTCTTTTGTTATTACCAATCGCCCTTTTTACGGCGCCAATTTCGATTACTGCTTCGCAAATAACCGACTTTCAGTGTTGTAATAAAATTGAGTTCGTTTCGTCAGATTTTTGTTAGCTTTGGAGCAGGATCTCAAGATTACCAAAGCGCGGCGCACCGAATTAAAAAGGACGCCCACTCCTTAGACTGGTTCGACGAAATATTGGTATTTACTGACCGCAATTCTCCAGACCACTGTAAACAGATTTTTGACCAAACTCCTAAGTATCGTAATTACAAAGGATTTGGTTGGTGGACCTGGAAACCCTTGATATTACTTGACGTATTTGGTCGCCTGTCAGAGGGCGACGTAATCTGCTATGCGGACGTCGGATGTCAGTTTTCACCGAGCGGAAGAATTGCCTATGATAAATACGTTGACGCAGCGCGTTCTTATGGTAACGTGTTTTTCGCTCAAAAACGGTTTCTAGAGTTTCAGTACACCAAAGCGGCCGTTTTCAAACGACTCGGGGTTGAGCTGACAACTACCTATATCACGCATACGCCCCAGGTTTGGGCCGGGTACAATTTTTGGAAAGTTGACTCTTTAAATCGTAAGCTGCTCGAAGAATGGCGCGACCTGTGCTTTGAGGGTAATTTTAATTTGGTCGACGAAACGTGTTCAGAAGGCATTATCCCAAATGAATTTCGTGCCCATCGGCATGATCAATCGCTGCTCAGTATATTAGCTAAGCAAAGATCATTACAAGTAGTTTACGACCCGACGCAATACAATAACTTTTCATATTATCCGCAATCCAAAGCGCTACTAACACCCATTCATACCCTTAGAATTCGGACTGGAAAAAACCGCTACCGCATTGCTTTCAATCATTCATCTCCGCATTGGATCTTAAATGACCGCTGGCCGTATCGGCTGATTAAGGCTATATTTTTTTCCTTTCATGTGCTTATTGAAATAACGTTAATTGTATTCAATGCTGATAACCGGCTGCATACAATTAAGTTAATCATTCTGAATCGAATAAGAAATTATCTAAAGTGCCACGGATTCATCACTTGAGTATTCTCCATCTGAATACAAGGCTTTTCTTAGGATTACTCTTTACCCAAGACACGTCACTGCATTTTAGCTGTTTTCGTGTGTAGTCAATGGCGCCGGGTATAGTAATTTGAGTTGCGAACTTTTTTTGAATGACTCCCTTTGTGAACACTGTGCTTGTTGTGCCGTTAAACAGCTCATAGCGCCTAACGACTTTTCTGTTAGTTAAATTTTTTATCATTGATAATAATAGGAAATCCTTCTGCTCACCTTTCTTAACTTCGTTCAATTTGCGGCCGGATTCTTTTACGGCAATGTAATAACAATGAGCTCTGATGAATCATCGCCTCGAAATTGACGGTCTACGAGCGATTGCGGTTCTGCCCGTTATTTTGTTTCACGCTGGATTTTCTATCTTTAGCGGTGGATTTGTCGGCGTTGATATTTTCTTTGTGATCAGCGGCTACTTAATCACATGCCTCGTGGTTGATGAAATGGACAAGGGATCATTTGCACTGGCCGACTTCTATGAGCGACGCGCGCGCAGAATTCTGCCAGCGCTTTTTTTTATGATGTTGTGCACTCTGCCCTTTGCATGGCTGTGGATGCTACCGCTCGATCTAAAAGGCTATTCGCTTAGCTTATTTGCTGTCCCCCTATTTTCCTCCAATATCGCTTTTTATATGGATTTGGGCTACTTTGACACCGCAAATGAACTCAAACCGTTGTTGCACACTTGGAGTCTATCGGTTGAAGAGCAATACTACCTCTTATATCCGATATTTTTGTTAGCCACATGGAAATTCGGAAAAAATCGGGCTCCTTTTGCGCTCAGCTTGGTCGTCATTGCGAGCCTTCTGTTTGCTCAATGGTGCTCTACACCACATGCCTCTTTTTCTTTTTATATGTTGCCCACGCGAAGTTTTGAGATCGCTCTTGGCGCCTTAGTCTCTATGATTGGTTTTCGTAATAAATATTTTGAAACAGTTCACGAGGCAGTCGGCCAATCTGCCAGCCTTATTGGCCTAGCACTGATTCTATTTGCGGTATTTTCCTTTGATAAAAGCACACCGTCACCTAGTTTTTACACGCTTATTCCCATTATTGGAGCCAGTTTAGTTCTTATGTTTTCGAACACGCGCAACGCTGTTGGTGAACTTTTGGGCAGCAAACCCTTTGTTGGAATCGGATTAATCAGCTACAGCGCCTACTTATGGCATCAACCGTTGTTCGCGTTTGCTAAATTAAGAACGCTTGCTGACTTGTCAACGCCGTTTCTCCTAGCACTGAGCGCGAGTTCATTCGGCATTGGGTATTTGAGTTGGAAATACGTGGAAAGTCCATTTCGAAACAAGGACACAGTCAGCAGACGGAATTTGCTGATCTTTGGATCATCTGTAAGCTTGATTTTTATTGTCATTGGTTCGATCGGTTTCATTAACGACGGCTTTCCCAATCGAGTTTCGGATCGCATCGTGGCATTGACCAGCAACCCGCAAGCGCCGATGAGTAATGCCTTGTGTCAATCTAAGTATCCCCAGTTTTCAATATTTAATTCATGTTTGCTTTCAAAGAACAAAAGCCCTGACGTATTGATCGTCGGGGACTCACACTCGCAACATTATTTCAAAAGCGCCGCCACAGCCTTAAAAACGAAGACGGTTATGAATCTCTCGGCGTTTAATTGTTTGCCATTTTCGACCAAGTCGCTCACGTCCCTGCACCACTGTAACGATAAGATTGATACGGCGCTACAATTCATCACCCAGACTGATTCCATTCGGGTGGTTATCTTGTCGGGATACTGGAGTTATCTGGCGTCGGGTAGTTTTGGCACGAATAACCAAAATTATCGGCAACCGAGCATACCAACGCACTCTCAGCGCGACACTTTTATTCAAACTGGAAACAGTGTTTTAGACGCGATTACTCGATCTGGAAAGCGCGTTATCCTGATGATGGACATCCCGGGGCTGAATTTTAATATTCAATCTTGCTTTGATATGAAGCCCTATAAAATAAATCAAATTAGAACGAATTGTTCTATGGCCTATTCCGACTATCGATTACAGTATGGGTTGACTGGTGATCTTTTGAAAGACTTACTAACCCAGTATCCAACCATAGAGGTCTACGATCCGCGACCACTGTTTTGTTCAAACGAAGGAAATGTTTGTCGTGCGACCATCAACGGTCAGCCCCTTTATTTTAACTCCGATCATTTGACGGTGGCTGGTTCTGATTTGGTTATAAGAGACTTACTGGAAAGCCATCCTATCCGCTAGCCAACCTTCTTGACTGTATTGGTTTTGGGCGTATTCCAATCCGCGTAGAGAGGCCTGCTCCACGTGGGACGGGTTGGTGTGGTCGCGAGCGAGATGGCCGTGCGTTGCCCGGCTGGGGCGCGTCTACGCTCATCACTCAATCGCTTTCAGTCAAGATATAGGCCAGACGCCCAAGGGAGCGATCCCTTGGGCGTTTTGCGTTTTAGTGCGCTGGTGGCGTGACGTGCGGCTTCTTGCCTTTCACCGCAGCCACCGACGCGTCCGCCTCAGCCACCGCCGTTGCGCCATGATCGCTCAGTGGCAAGGATAACGGGTTACGTTCCAGAGCGTACTCCAGAACTTCATCGATCCAACGCACCGCGATAATCGACAGCTTATCTTTAATGTTTTCAGGGATCTCCGCCAGATCCTTTTCATTTTCACTCGGGATCAAGACGGTATTGATTCCGCCCCGATGAGCGGCCAACAGCTTTTCTTTGAGGCCGCCAATCGGCAAAACTTCACCACGCAAGGTAATCTCCCCCGTCATCGCCACATCCGCTTTAACCGGGATTTGGGTAAACGCAGAGATCAACGCGGTGGCCATGCCGATGCCCGCACTCGGGCCGTCTTTGGGGGTCGCGCCCTCGGGAACGTGGACGTGCACGTCGTGTTTGGAATAAAAGTCTGCGTCTAAACCGAGGATCGCTTGCCGCGCTCGGACCACGGTCATGGCCGCTTGAATCGATTCTTGCATGACCTCGCCGAGCTGACCGGTGTAGGAAAGCTTGCCCTTGCCTGGAATGACCGCGGATTCGATGGTCAATAACTCACCACCCACTTCGGTCCACGCCAAGCCAGTCACTTGGCCAATGCGGTTCTCCGACTCGGCTTTGCCGTATCGATAACGGGACACGCCCAAGAAATCTGACAATTTGTCGTTGGACACCGTGATGGCTTGCGTCTTTTTATCGACAATAATTTGCTTCACCGCCTTACGGCAAATCGTCGCCAACTCACGCTCTAAATTACGCACACCCGCTTCTCGGGTGTAATGGCGAATGACGCCCAACACCGCATCGTCCTCAATGGACAATTCGTTGGGTTGCAATCCGTTTGTTTTGGCTTGCTTTGGAATCAGATACCGTCTGGCAATGTTGGCTTTCTCATCCTCGGTGTAACCGGGGATGCGAATCACCTCCATACGATCCAGTAACGGCGCGGGGATGTTGAGCGTATTTGCCGTACACACAAACATTACTTCCGATAAGTCAAAATCCACTTCCAGATAATGATCCGAAAACGTGGTGTTTTGAGCAGGATCCAATACCTCCAACAAGGCGGACGATGGATCACCCCGAAAATCGGTGGTCATCTTGTCAATTTCGTCCAACAAGAACAATGGATTACGAACGCCCGCGCGCGCCATGTTGTGAATGATTTTTCCAGGCATCGACCCGATGTATGTGCGGCGATGTCCACGGATCTCCGCTTCGTCCCGCACGCCACCCAAACTCATCCGAGAGAACGTCCGATTGGTCGCACGCGCTATGGATTGACCCAAACTGGTTTTTCCGACGCCCGGAGGGCCCACCAGACACAAAATAGGACCCTTGAGCTTTTCAACGCGCTTTTGGACCGCCAAATACTCCACGATGCGTTCTTTGACTTTCTCAAGTCCGTAGTGATCCGCATCCAATATGCGCTGCGCCTCAGCGATGTCGTGAGAAACTTTGCTGCGCTTTTTCCAAGGCACCTTCACCAGCCAATCCAGATAATTGCGCACCACGGTCGCTTCCGCGCTCATGGGGCTCATCAACTTAAGCTTGTTAAATTCCGCTGTAGCCTTCTCACGCACTTCTTTGGGCATGCCGGCTTTTTCAATGCGCTTTTCTAATTCCCCGAGCTCATTGGGCGTGTCTTCCGACTCCCCCAATTCCCGTTGAATGGCTTTCATCTGCTCATTCAAATAATACTCACGCTGACTTTTTTCCATCTGCTGCTTCACGCGGCCGCGAATGCGCTTTTCGATTTGCAGCATTTCCATTTCAGCTTCGATCTGACCTAAGACGTGCTCTAAACGCTCACGCACGTCTGCGATCTCAAGCACCTTTTGCTTCTCAGGCAATTTCAGCGCCATATGCGCCGCCGCCGTATCGGCCAAACGTCCAGGGTGATCGATGCCCGACAGAGACGTCAAAATCTCGGGCGGAACCTTTTTGTTCATCTTAACGTATTGCTCAAACTGCGAAATCACGCTGCGCGTGAGCACGTCTATTTCACGCTCAGGTGTCGCCTCGATGTCTCTGATCGGCGTGATGTAGGCGGCAAAAAAATCCGCACTGATGATTTGATCAATCTTGACCCGAGACGTGCCCTCCACCAACACCTTCACGGTGCCATCGGGCAATTTGAGTAACTGAAGAATGGTCGCCAACGTTCCGACGCGATGCAAGTCATCGGCCTTTGGATCGTCCACGTCGGCCGAACGCTGTGCCGCCAAGATGATTTCTTTGTTATGACGCATGGCGTTGTCCAGCGCCAAAATACTCTTCTCGCGCCCCACAAACAGCGGGCTCACCATGTGGGGATACACCACCACATCTCGAAGGGGCAGCACCGGTATTGGGCCGACATCGGACTCCGCCGCACGTCTCTGATTAGACACTGCGTCAGTATCCACTGAAATCGTCGATTCGTCGGAATGATCAGCGCTCACGGTCGTTCCTTGCAGTTGGCATGCTTGAATAGCATACTCCGTTCATGGGGATTTTGGACCCAATTACAAGGGCCAAAAGGGGCCCCCGCCTCATTTATATTGAGTCCGATTCATGAGCCAAAACTTGAGGGGTACAGGACATCTCGCCGCAACGTTGGCACGTCCGAGCGGGCGTTCCTTTCGTCGTCACTGCGGTGCCAAATTCTAACAAGAGTTCCGCCAACGGCGCTGCCATTGAACGACGGACGTCGCCGATGGCGACGCCCAATGGCGTGCCCTCAGACCTCTCAATCGGAGCCGGTACGACGCTCAGGCTCAACCGATTTGTAGACCACGTAGGGAATTGCTTCGCCGTTCACCACCGCTTCATCAACGACGACCTTGTCGACGTTTTTCAGACCCGGCAGCTCGTACATCGTATCCAGTAAGACGTTTTCCAAAATGGTTCGCAAACCACGCGCGCCGGTCTTACGTTCCAGCGCCTTTTTGGCAACCGCCCGCAATGCCGGTTCTAAGAACTCCAGCGTGACTTCTTCCATCTCAAACAACCGGCGATACTGTTTCGTGAGGGCGTTGCGAGGCTCTAAGAGAATCGACATCAACGCCGCCTCATCAAGCTCTTCCAACGTCGCCACCACCGGCAAACGCCCCACAAACTCAGGAATCAAACCAAACTTAACCAGATCTTCCGGCTCGACGTTCTTGAACATCTCGCCACCGGGCGGTTGTTCTTGTTTGCTTTGCACGGCACTGGTAAAGCCCATACCGGATTTGAGGGTACGGTTTTGAATAATTTTCTCAAGCCCCGCAAACGCCCCGCCCACAATGAACAAAATGTTCGAGGTATCGACCTGTAAAAACTCCTGCTGCGGGTGCTTGCGGCCACCTTGGGGCGGCACGGAGGCTACGGTGCCCTCAATGAGTTTCAATAACGCTTGTTGCACGCCCTCGCCCGACACATCGCGGGTGATAGAGGGGTTATCGCTTTTGCGTGAAATCTTGTCGATCTCATCGATGTAAACGATGCCCGTTTGCGCACGCTCCACATCGTACTCGCACTTTTGCAGTAGTTTTTGAATGATGTTTTCAACATCCTCACCGACGTAACCGGCCTCGGTTAAGGTCGTGGCATCGGCGATTGTAAAGGGCACGTTCAACAGACGAGCCAAGGTCTCGGCGAGGAGAGTTTTGCCAGAGCCGGTGGGTCCGATCAGCAAAATATTGCTTTTGGCAATTTCGACTTCATCGGATTTTTTACGCTCGGATCCTTTGGTTTTTAAGCGCTTGTAGTGGTTGTAAACGGCCACACTCAGCACTTTCTTGGCGCGATCCTGACCAATCACGTATTCGTCTAAAACCTTCTTAATTTCATGAGGTTTTGGAAGCTTTTCTTTGGCGCGCTCCGTCTTATCTTCGAGGTCTTCACGAATGATGTCGTTGCACAATTCAACGCACTCATCGCACACGAAAACGCTCGGACCCGCAATCAACTTACGGACTTCGTGCTGACTTTTTCCGCAGAAGGAACAATACAGTTGTTTGCCGTCTTCGCCTTTGCCGCGCTCTTCGCTCATTGCCCCACTCCACCGTCGTCTTAGGGTCGATCCAATTACGTCACTTTACAACAAGTTGAGGGAAATCGGGGGCTTTCCGTTGCCTTTTGATGCCCGCAATTATATATAAGTGATTGATTTATATTGCATTTCAGTCTATCGCCCCCGATCGAGGGCCATCCACGATGTCCAGACGGTTCTCGGGTGGACACTCGGTGGTTTCCGCGCAATCCCCACCCCTGCCACGCCGACGCCCGGCCGTCGCGGCGGCGATGCAAGCCGACGCTCACGCCTCGATTGGGCGCGCAGCGCCGCGACAGCGATTAGGGCTGCGCTTAGGATTTTTTAGGCGGATTCGCCTCGCCCGTCGGCATGGACGCACGGTTTTTCAGAACGTGATCAATCAGGCCATAGTTTTTGGCCATTTCAGCGCTCATGAAGTTGTCGCGATCCGTATCGTTTTTAATCTGATCCATGGTTTGACCGGTGTGCTGGGCCAAAATGGAGTTTAAACGCTCCCGCATCTCCAAGATCTCACGGGTATGGATTTCAATGTCCGTGGCCTGACCTTGGAACCCCCCCAGCGGTTGGTGAATCATCACGCGTGAGTGCGGCAAGGAGTATCGCTTCCCCGCCGTGCCACCCGCCAACAACACCGCGCCCATGCTGGCCGCTTGGCCTAAGCAGATGGTGGAGATGTCGGGTTTGATGAAACACATGGTGTCGTAAATCGCCAACCCGGCCGTCACGTGACCACCGGGGGAGTTGATGTACAACGCAATGTCTTTGTCCGGGTTTTCGGATTCTAAAAACAACAACTGAGCGATCACCAGGTTGGCCATGTGATCATCAATGGGCCCGACGATGAACACCACGCGTTCTTTCAACAGACGCGAGTAAATATCATAGGCTCGCTCACCGCGGGCACTTTGCTCCACGACCATCGGCACTAGATTTAACGCTTGTTCACGCATGATTCACTCCAACCTTTAATCGTTCGATATCAACACCGCTTGCGGCTCGAGTTACGCTCCGAAGTTCATGATCTCTTTAAACGAGGCCGGCACGTCGTTCACCGTCACTCGAGTCAAGAGTTTCTCAACCGCTTCGTCTTCTAAAATCGCAGCGGCGAGTTGATTGCGAGCGCGCTCGTTTTGCTTGATGCGCTTATAGGCCGCATCGGGATCCGAGAAGCTCAACGCCGCCACTTCCATACGCTCTTCTAACGCGGCTTGCGGGACTTGAATCTTTTCGGCGCGAATGACTTCACCGACGATCAAGCCCACCGCCACACGGCGTTTTGCGCCCGCCTCAAACGGTTCACGCGGCAACGCTTGCTTTAATTGGGAGGGGTCCATACCCTGTCGGCGCATCCAGTCGCTTTGCAGCACTCGGATTTCTTGCTCGATGGCGGACTCTGGCAACTCTAACGGATGCGTCTCCAATAACTTGTCCAGCAGTTGGGTCTTCAGTTTGGTGCGCACCACATCTTTGAGTTCGCGACGCATGTTGTCGGCCACTTCTTGACGCAGGGCCTCAATGCCACCCTCACTCACTCCAAACAACTCGCAAAACGCTTGATCCAAGGCGGGCAATACCGCCTGATCGTGCGAGGTGACGGTGATGGTGAACTCGGTGTCTTTGCCCTTGAGGGTTTCGCTCTGATAGTCCTCTGGGAACTTCACGGGCACAACCTTGGTTTCGCCTTTCGACATCCCCACCAGCGCTTGATCGAAGTCTTTAATCATGCGACCGGCGCCGACCACGACGGGCACCGCTTTGCCAGTGCCTCCTTCAAACGGCGTGCCGTCTAAGCGGCCTTCAAAATCAATCACCACGCGATCGCCGTCCACGGCCGGCGCCGTGGCTGGGACGTAGGTGGGACGTTGTTTTTGCAGCGTCTCGATCATCGCATCGATGTCCGCTTCCGTCACTTCCGCGACTTGACGATCCAAATGAATGGCTTCGAGATTTTTGAGTTCCACATTCGGAAACACCTCAAATCGAGCGGCGTAACGCAACTCGTTTGGCGCCAATGGCGGCAGCGTCTCCACCTCCGGCGGACCAACCGGCGAGAGGTTTTGCTCGATGAGCGCTTGGCTCAACGATTGGCGCATTAATTTTGATAACGCTTCGTTATAAATTTGCGCACCGTAATATTTTTGAACCATCGCCAAGGGCGCTTTTCCGGGTCGAAACCCCTTAAGGCGCACATCCTTGCTGAAGGTTTTGGTGTGACTGCGAACCGCGGCATCCACCGCCTCGCTCGGCACTGAAACTTCTAAACGACGCTTCAACGCGTCAATCGATTCCAAAGTTGCTCTCATCTTCGTTCCTTTTGGTGCGAATGGAGGGACTCGAACCCTCACGGGTTGCCCCACTGGATCCTAAGTCCAGTGCGTCTACCAATTCCGCCACATTCGCGCGTATTACGAACCCCCCGTGGATTCGCAAGGTTTGACCGCCCAGTATACCGTTTTTAGTGGGTTTTGAGGACTGCAAAAGCCCTCCCGGCGGGCCAGATGCACCAAAAAAGTGCCCCGCCGCTGGGATCGTCTTGGGAAGACCCAAATCACGGACCCGGCGTCGATCACGCGGCACGCCGCCATGGATCGCCTCGCTTGGCACGGTTTGACACGAAACCTTCCACCAAAACCCTTTACAATTCCGTCTCCGAATCGGCGATTTGTTCAACAACACAAGGAAGGTACTGTATGTCTGAAGTAGGCGAAATCGAAGTGGAAGTCGGCGAGCACCATCACGGCATGGATGGGTTTGCCAAATCGGTCAGCGCGATGATCGCCGTCATCGGTATCATCCTCGCCATCGTCACGATTAACGCGCATCGCGCGCACACGGGCAGCGTCATCGTTCGCACCGAAGCAAACGATCAATGGGCGTTCTATCAAGCCAAAAAGATTCGCGAATTCACGGCCGACGCGGCCGATGGTTTGGCGCAATCGTTAACCAGCGATCCCAAAAAGATTGCCGCGTTTAGCGACAAAATGCAATCCACCAAAACGCGCTATCACACGGAAGCGGAAGACATTCAAAAAGAAGCCAAAGCCAAACAACACGAATCCGATGAGATGGAACATCGGGCGTTGCGCTTCGACCTCGCGGAAGGATTGATGCAATTGGGTTTGGTGCTCACCTCGCTGTTCTTTTTGGGCAAAAATCGTTTCTTCCCATTTGCCGGAGGCGCGGTCGCTCTCTTTGGACTCATTGTGGCGTTAACGCCGGCGTTGGCCGATGCCATCGCCGCACTGTTGGGCGCCGCATAAGGCGACAGTCCTCGCCGATTCCAAGGCGGCAACCATCCGAAGGCATGCGCCATGGCGCATGCCTTTTTTTATGCCCAAAATGCACCACCGCTCGCAACGCCGTTGTCGCGCCGAGGGCGTGTGACGCTGCCTATGAAAACCCCTTTCGGTAAGTGGTGGGCCGTGTAGGGATCGAACCTACGACCTGTCGATTAAGAGTCGATTGCTCTACCAGCTGAGCTAACGGCCCACTTGAGGGAGTCGGATGAATGGGGTGGACGATGGGACTCGAACCCACGACGGCCGGAATCACAATCCGGGGCTCTACCAACTGAGCTACGTCCACCAATGTTCAACTCGATTTAAATATTATCCCAGATTTTGAACCAATGTGCGCTGGGAATCCATTCACCATCGATGGCGCGCCCGGCAGGAGTCGAACCTGCGACCACCGGCTTAGAAGGCCGGTGCTCTATCCAGCTGAGCTACGGGCGCTTATTTTATCGGTTCGATCGTCATCAACAGCACACGACCGTGCTCTATGGGTTGGAATGGTCGGGGCAGAGGGATTTGAACCCCCGACCCTCTGCTCCCAAAGCAGATGCGCTACCAGACTGCGCTATGCCCCGCGACTCCAAAATCGAGGACACATCTTACGTTTAATAGATCAAAACGTCAAATAAATCACCTGTTTAGACCGAAATCAGCCTAAAACTTCTGATATTCTCTGCCCAGTTTTGGCAAATTACACGGATAAACAACATGAGCGCACAAATCCTCGACGGCAAAGCCATCTCCACGCATCTCAAAGGACTGGTGCGCGCCGACACCGATCAATTGGCCCAAGACGGTCATCGCCGACCCGGACTTGCGGTCGTCATCGTCGGTCAAGACCCCGCCTCCACCATATACGTTCGCAACAAACGCATTGCGTGCGAACAAACGGGGATCGTTTCAAAATCCTACGATCTTCCGGAGAGCACCTCGCAAGCCGAACTGTTGGCGCTCATCGATGAACTGAACGCCAACCCCATCATCGATGGCATCCTCGTCCAATCTCCCCTGCCCGCTCACATCGATGCGCACGCCGTGATTGAGCGCATTGATCCAGGCAAGGACGTCGACGGGTTTCATCCCTACAACGTGGGTCGTTTGGCCATCCGCAAACCGCTGTTGCGATCCTGCACGCCCTATGGCGTGATGATTATGTTGCACCATGCAAAAATCAACGTGGCAGGCATGAACGCGGTCGTCGTCGGGCAATCCAATATCGTCGGGCGACCCATGGCTTTGGAACTGCTGATGGCACAAGCCACCATCACGGTCTGTCACAGTAAAACCAAAAACCTGGAAGACGAATGTCGCTCAGCCGATCTGTTGGTCGTGGCCACCGGCAAACCGGAAATGGTGAAAGGCGCTTGGGTAAAAGAAGGCGCGGTGGTGATTGACGTTGGCATCAACCGATTGAACGACGGGCGCATCGTGGGGGACGTGGAATACGCACAGGCCGCCCAACGCGCCAGCTTCATCACCCCAGTCCCGGGCGGCGTGGGGCCGATGACGATTGCGACCCTCATGCGCAGCACCTACGAAAGCGCGCGGCTGCACTTAGGCTTAACTCAAGCCTCGATGACCTGAAGACGGGTGTCCATCCGCTTGGCTCGACCAAGCGGATGGTGAATTCGAAACACGCCCCATCGTCTACCCGGCTCAGCCGTATCGCCAAACGGTGCCGTTGGGCCCATCTTCCAATACGACTCCCGCCGCCTCCAACTGCGCGCGAATCGCATCCGCATCCTTAAAGCGCTTCTCCGATCGCGCCAGTCTGCGTGCCGCAATGTGCGCCTCAATCTCATCCGCGGCCAGTCGTTGGGGTTGTGCCGCGGCGTGGTCGGTTTCAAATTTAGAGCGTGGGGTTTGCAGCCACGCGATGGGGTCATGCGTTAATAACCCCAACACCTCTCCAAACGTTTTTAAGGTGTACACCAACGAACTCAGTTCGGCGGGGTTCGCCAGGACACTCGCTCGAAGGGCATTGATTTCGCGAGCCAATTTCATCATCTCAGCCAACGCTTCCGGGGTATTAAAATCCTGATCCATGGCCGCTTTGAAGGCACTCACGTGGCGCTCACTGAGCGAGGCCGCCGTCAGCGGCACATCGCGCAGCGTCGTATAAAAACGCTCCAACAGCGCGTCCGCTTGATCTAAGGCTTCCGTCGTAAAATTGACTGGCCCTCGATAATGGCTTTGCAGCACGAACGCTCTGAGCACTTCTGGTCTTAAATGCTTTTGAACTTCGCGGATGGTGAAAAAGTTGTCTAAGGATTTGGACATCTTTTCCGCATCGACGTTCACAAACCCGTTGTGCATCCAAATATTCACAAAGGGCGTATCGCAGCAGGCCCCACTTTGCGCCCGCTCGTTTTCGTGATGCGGAAACTTCAAGTCCATGCCGCCGCCGTGCAAGTCAAAATACTCGCCCAGCAGCTCCATGCTCATCGCGCTGCATTCGATATGCCAACCCGGCCGTCCTTTGCCCCACGGGCTATCCCAGGACGGCTCATTGGGCTTGGAGGCCTTCCACAACACAAAATCCAAGGGATCGTGCTTTTTCTCGCCGACTTCCACGCGCGCTCCGCGCTTTAAATCGGCCAAGCGCTTGCCGCTTAATTGACCATAGCTTGGATAGTTGGCGACTTTAAAATACACATCGCCTCCACTCGCGTACGCCGCCCCGCGGCCGACGAGCGTCTCAATCATGGTGAGCATTTGCGGGATGTACTCGGTCGCGCGCGGTTCGTGTTCTGGGCGCTGCACATTCAATTGCGCCGCATCTTCATTCATCGCGGTTATGAACTGCTCCGTCAACTGCTCAAAGGGAATGCCGCGCTCATTCGCGCGTTGAATGATCTTATCGTCAATGTCCGTGATGTTGCGGACGTGGGTCAGCTCAAAACCGCGGTGCTTGATGTAGCGACGGATCATGTCAAACACCACCAACGAGCGAGCGTGACCGATGTGACAATAGTCGTAAACGGTCATCCCGCACACGTACATGCGCACGTGATTGTCTTTAATGGGTTTTAAAGGCTTGAGCTCCCCAGTCAGGGAATCGTGAATCTGAATCATCACTAAGCCCCTGCTGCCAGTGTCCTTGCTTTGGAAAACAATTGCGCCAGCAAGGCCCTATCCATCAGCGCCAACAACGCCGCCAAATCCGGTCCATCCAATCGACCGGTAATCGCCATTCGCAACGGTTTGAAAAATTGCGGCCCATTGAGCCCACTCGCGACGCGCACCGACTTGAGCCACGCCGCCGTATCGGTCGGATCCAATGTGGCTAAAGCCTGTTCGAGCGAGTCGTAAAATCCCGAACCCGCCGCTTTAATCACCAGTGTGGCCTCGTCGCCAAACGCCTCTGGGCCGTTTTGCACCAATTGGCTCCACTCCACCGCATCCGAGGGCAACACCACATTGGATTTTAAAAGCTTGGCAAACTGTTGAGTCTTTTGAGCTCCCAACCCGCGCTCAAACCACGGTTCGATGAGGGCTGGGTCGGCGTGCGCAATCGCCTCGCGCTGCCAATGCCGGAGTTGTTGTTCGTCAAAACGGGCCGGCGCTCGCCCGAGGGCGTCTAAGGAAAACAGCGTCGCCATTTCTTCCAAACTTAAAAATTTGCTTTCGCTGGTGTGATGACCCAACCGAAACAATAAATTTGTGAGCGCCAAGGGCAAATAACCCGCTTCGCGAAAGTGCGCGACGCTGGCACTGCCATCGCGTTTGGACAGCGGCGCGCCATTTTCACCCACCAGCAGTGGCAAGTGGGCGTACACCGGCGTTGGGGCGTCCAAGGCGTTCATGATGGCGATTTGGCGCGGCGTGTTCGACACGTGATCCTCACCGCGCAACACATGCGTGATGCCCATGAGCGCGTCATCAACGGCATTCGAAAACAAGAACCCCACGCTGCCATCGCTGCGCGAGATCACAAAATCGCCAAGCTCATCGGCTAAAAAGCGCTGCTCGCCGCGAACCGCATCGGTGTATTCAATCGCGGCGCCGGCGGGCATTCGAAAACGCAAGGTGTGCGCCTTCCCTTCGCTGAGGCGTCGCTGCACGTCCTCGTCGGTTAAATGGGCGCATTTCCCCGAATAGCGCGGGGGCAACTTGGCGGCGCGCGCCTGCCGGCGCTCCATCTCCAGTTCAACCTCCGTGCAAAAACACGGATAAACCCGTTTCGACGCTTTGAGCGTATTGAGGGCGCGATCGTACAGCGGTTGGCGCTGCGTTTGTCTAAACGGCCCTTTGGGATGGGTGGACTGCGGTCCCAAATCCACGGTGATCCCCAACCACGCTAAATCGTGTTGTAGCGCTTCGATGTGCGCTTCACTGGAACGCTCTAAATCGGTGTCCTCAATCCGTAAAATGAACTCTCCCTGGGTTTTTCGGGTCCAAAGCCAAGCAAACAGCGCAGTTCGGACGTTTCCCAGGTGAATTTGACCAGTGGGACTCGGGGCAAAGCGGGTAACAACTTGATTATTCATGCTTTAGAGTATAATCGAAACCGACCAACTCGAGAGTCCGTTCCCTTGAAAACCCACGGAAATCTACTGATGAAGACCGCCCAACTGTTCACATTGCGCCTTCGATTAAAAGCCCTCGTCCTCAGCCTGGCGGGGGTTTTGGTGTTAACCGGGAGCGCACTCAGCGCCCACGCTCAGGCGGGCACCGACAGCCAAACCCCCAAAGTCAAAGTCAGCACCAGCATGGGTGATTTTGTGATGCAACTGGATGCGACCCGCGCGCCATTAACGGTGGCTAATTTTCTCTCCTACGTGCGCACCGGGCACTACTCGGGAACGATTTTTCATCGCGTGATCGCAGGGTTTGTGGTTCAAGGGGGCGGCTTTGACGTCAAAGGCAATGCCAAAACCGCGAAAGAAACCGTCGCCAACGAATCCGGCAACGGCCTCTCCAACAAGCGAGGCACGGTGGGGTTGGCCCGCAGCGATGGGCCCCACAGTGGCAATGCGCAGTTTTACGTCAACCTCACCGACAACGATGCCTTGGACCCCACCCCCTTGCGTTGGGGCTACGCGGTCTTTGGCAAAGTCATCTCCGGCATGGAGGTGGTGGATAAAATTTCCCAAGAACCGACCGGCAGTTTTGGTCCGATCAGCAAAGACGCCCCCGTGACGCCCGTGGTGATCAAGAGCGTTGAAATCTTGGGTGATGCCAAACCCTAAGCGCACCATGAGTCCAGACCTCACTCATGAGCCTTTCAGTTATTTTTTATCAGACGTTCATCTGATGCAAAAGGACGCGGCCACGGCCGCGTCGTTCACGCGCTTCATGACCCAGCACGCTCCGCGCGCCGAAGCGGTCTACCTCGTCGGCGATTTATTTGAAGTGTACATTGGCTTGGATGGGTTCGATGAGTTTGAACAACGCATCGCCGCGACCCTAAAAACCCTCAGCGCGCAAACCGCCGTCTATTGGATGGTGGGCAACCGGGATTTTTTATTAAACGCCGAGGCGGCCCAGCGTTTGGGATTAACCTTCCTAGACGACCCCACCATCATTGAACGCTATGGCCAACGGCTGTTGCTCACGCACGGCGACGCGTTGTGCTCGGACGACGTCCCCTATCAACGCCTACGCCACATCGTCCGCACCCCCTTGATTCAGTGGCTGTTCCGACGGTTGCCCTTAAAGGCGCGCCAACAACTGGCGGATCGAGCGCGGCAAGGCAGTCAAGCGCACACCCAACGCCAACGCGCGGAGTACATGGACATTAACGACGATCTGGCCAGGCGCTGGCTAAGCCACGCTCAGTGCCCCACCTTGTTGCACGGACACACCCATCGCGCGGGCAAACGCGTCCTGCCGGGCACGGACCGGGACTACCAGATCATCACCCTCGGAGATTGGCATCCGGATGGCGTCATTGCGCGCTGGGATCCGCGTGGGATTGAGTTGCTGTCAAGCGATCAAATCGGCTCTTAAGCCGGACAGCCGGAATGAAACCGAAACTGCGGATCCGGCGCTGAAATGATCTCCGCCTCGCGCACCAACAACGCCTCCAGGCGTGCGCGCCAATCCACACCCAACAGCGACGCGGTGCGCTCCGCTTGGGTTTCGTAGACGCCGATGTGGCGACGCTCGGCTTCGGAGAGGGTTTGATAAAACTCCGCGACCGGCTTGGGCACCACGTGAATCAGCCCATCAAATCGCTCTGCCGATCGGGCCTCGACGATCGAGCCCATGATCAACAGATCCAATTTGCGCAACGGTTCTTCAACCGCCACCAGTTTTCGAAGTTCGCTCGCGTACCGCGAGGGACTCAAGCGGCGATGCGCGATGCCTTGAGCGGTCATGAGGCGCGACACTTGTTCGAAGTGGCGCAATTCTTCGCGCGCCAAGCGCGACAGGATCAAACACATCGGCTCGTCTTCGGAATAGGCAAAGATCAATCCCAAGGCGGTTGAGGCGGCCTTCTTTTCGCAATTGGCGTGATCCAAAATGAGCACCTCAAGCTCTTCGGCCGCTTTCGCAAACCACGCCGGTGGAGTCGGCGTTTTTAAAATAACCTCAGCACTCATGCGCACATCGCCAGTGACGTCCGACGCTCGTTACGCCGACAGCGGGGTGGGAATGGCGACCACCTCGTCGTCCAAACGCCGTTGGGCTTTGGCCGAATCGGAACGCCGCTCGGCCAGCGCTTTTAAATACTCGGGCGTGACATCGGACGTGACGTACGTGCCCGAAAAGCAACTGGTATCAAATTCATCAATGGCCGCCTTATCGTGGCGCACCGCGCTGACCAAATCTTCCAGGTCTTGATAGATCAACCAATCCGCACCAATCCACGCCGCCACTTCTTCCTCGGTCCGGCCGGCGGCCACCAACTCATCCACCGCCGCCATATCAATCCCATACACGTTCGGGAAACGCACGGGCGGCGCGGCGGAAGCGAAATAGACTTTATTCGCGCCCGCTTCGCGCGCCAAATCAATGATTTGCGCACTGGTGGTGCCGCGCACAATCGAATCGTCCACCAACATGACGTTACGGCCTTTAAACTCCAGCGGAATCGCGTTGAGTTTGGAGCGCACGGATTTCTTACGCTCTTCTTGGCCGGGCATGATGAACGTGCGTCCGATGTAGCGATTCTTCACAAAGCCTTCGCGGTATTCGACTCCCAAAGTCAACGCCAATTGCATCGCGCTGGTGCGGGACGTGTCGGGAATGGGGACAATCGCATCGATGTCGTGATTGGGGCGTACTTTGAGAATCTTCTCGGCCAGTTTTTCACCCATGCGCATCCGCGCTTTGTGCACGGAGATGTTATCCATAATCGAGTCGGGGCGCGCAAAATACACATACTCAAACACGCACGGCGTGTGCTTGATGTCGGTCACGCATTGCATAGAATGCAGCTGGCCATCCAAGGTAATGAACACCGCTTCCCCCGGTCTAATATCGCGGACGCGGTCAAAACCCACCAAATCCAAGGCCACGGATTCCGACGCCAACATCCACTCCACGCCACGCGAGGTCAGTCGTTGTCCCAAGATCAAGGGCCGAATGCCATTTGGATCACGAAATCCCAATAAGCCGTGGCCGATGATCATCGACACCACCGCGTAGCCCCCACGCACTCGCGCAAACACCTTCTTCAACGCCGCGAATATTTTATTGGCGTCTAGGGCGGTCGATCGGGTGCGCTGCAATTCACTCGCCAAGATGTTCAACAAGGCCTCGGAGTCTGAACTGGTGTTCAAGTGGCGACGATCTTCACTCCACAGCGCGCTCGCCAGCTCGGCGGCGTTGGTCAAATTGCCGTTGTGGGCCAAACCCAGTCCGTAGGGCGCGTTGACGTAAAACGGTTGCGCCTCGGACGCCCCATCACAACCGGCCGTTGGGTAGCGCACGTGGCCAATGCCCATGCGCCCCTTGAGCGCCAACATGTGCCGCTCTTGAAACACGTCTCGCACCAGTCCCGAATCTTTACGAAGGTACATCAACTCGCCGTCCGAGGTCATGATGCCCGCGGCATCTTGACCGCGATGTTGCAAGACCGTCAAGGCATCATAGAGGCGTTGATTCACGGGTGAGACACCAAGAATACCGACGATTCCACACATGTTTAAGGACTCCCCTCTTTATCCACCGACCAAGGCCCCGACAGTGTTTGCACCACACGCGCCAAATGTTCTGCTTTAACCATGGCCTGAGAATGCTGCCACCACACGGTGGAGTTTAAATGCCACTCCAATCCCAACGCCGTCACTAATCCCAACAACAGCGCCGCGCGAATCAATCCGAAGGTTGCGCCCAAAATGCGATTGAGCATGCTGACGATGGGAATTTTGCTCACAATCAACCCAGCGAGGCTGCCCACCACCTGACTGGTGATCAGCACCACCACAAAGATCGTCAGTCTGGCAACCCACACTCGAATTTCGTGGCTGGTCAGAACCCCACCCAAATACGGCGTCACCCATTCCGGATGATGGAACGCCAGCACCACCGCCAGGATCAGTCCGATCAGCGCGATCAGTTCGCGCACGAGACCCTTTATGAACCCCATCACCACACTGATGGCGACCGCCGATAACACGAGCAGATCCAGACCGTTCATACCCAGGCCTCGAAGACATGAGCCGCTATTTTACTCAATCGGCGTCGGGTTTAGGGACTGATTCGACCCTCAATTCCCAGTTTCTGGATCTTCTTAAGATCCTCTTCCGCCGTGGCGCGATCGACGACCGGGGCAATGCGAACGTGGTACTGCACGGCGTTATCCACATGGGTGGTGATGAGCTTAACCCGAAGCCCTTCTTTGGCGAGTTTCTCCACCACCTCTTGAGCTTGATGCTTATCGCTGTAATTGCGCACGTGAATCACATAATGATCCGGGCGACGCCCCTCTTCCGGTTTAGGCGACTCGGTGGGCTTGGACGGCTCGCCCGCGGGGTCTTTGCTCTTATGGTGGTCCTTGCCGTGGTCTTTCGACGGTTCCGCCGTCGACTCTTTCGCCGCCTCTTTGGGGTGCGATTTTAACGCCTCTTTGGACGACTCTTTGTTGGCGTCTTTTGGGGCCTCTTTGCCGTGCTCCTTGGGGTGGTCTTTCATCGACTCTTTAGTGCCGTCTTTGGAATGATCCTTCGAACCGGCTTTATCGTTGAGCGCCTCTTTCGGCTCCTTGGCCGCGCCTTTGGAGTGTTCTTTGGGGTGCTCGGACGAATGCTCCTTCGCCGTGTCTTTGTCCGGCTCCTTCGCCGAGTCCTTGGAATGCTCCCGAGAGTGCTCCTTGGAATGATCCGAGGCTTTAACGCCACTCGCATCGGCGTTTTTCTCCGGCGCCGACTCCTTAGCCGTCGCCGCTTCTTTGGCAGCGGGCACGCTCGCGTGCAGGGCAGCCGCGGCTGGCACGGCGACGGCCGCCGCCAAGGCGACTTTAGTGCCCACGTTGTCCGACGTCGCCGCGCCGCTGGGCGAATTGGCGGCGCTGAGATGGGCATCGGTTGGATTGGCGCTTGCCCCAGTGGCTGGTGTTGGGTTCGGGGGTGCATTGGCCGCGGGGTTGGCAGCAGGATTCGACGCGTGGGCCTCGATCCCAGCACCGTCCGAGGAGGCCTTCGCCGCGTCGCCCGCCTGCGAATCGGAGCCATTCAACGCCGCAGCGGGAATGGCCGACGCGGCGGCTGGCGCGGATGACGAGGCCTCGTCCCCGTTGAACAACGAATGCCACCACAAACCCAATCGCTCCTTGAAGGGCGGCGCAGGCTTGTCGGTGGGCTTGCTGGCCACGGACTCGTCCGCAGGCTTACTGAGGCTTTGTGCCGCGGCGCCATTCACGCTGTCGGAATTTAAATCAATGCTGACCGACTGTTGGTTGCCTTGCAAATGAACCGATGGTTCAACCGGCGCCGGTCCCGTCAATAACTCCGGAATGACGGCCACGACCACCACAAACAGGACTCCTGCCCCGATCAAGCGTTTTTTAAGTTGGCTATCCACCGAGTTGTCCCGTTTCCTCAAACCACATCAGCGCCGGACCGACCACATGAAACGATCCAAACACCACGACCCAATCGCCACGCGCGGCGACGTTGCGAACCTCTGCCAACGCGACTTCAATTGTGGGCGACGTTCGGATCGGATGGGCCAATTGCTTTTGCCATGTGGCCGCCAATTCTACTCCGCTGCGACCCCGTTCACCATCGATTCCCACCGCGATCAGTTCGTCGTGGGCATGCAGCGCACTGGCCATTCCCAAGGCCACCGCCTCCGCATCTTTGTCCATCAACAAACCGCACACCCAAAACACCTTCGTCGACGCCGCGCGCTGCGCGCTCACAGTCTCGACCAAGGACTTGACGCTCCCCTCATTGTGGGCCACGTCAAACACCCACATAGGCCCGGTCGGAGACGGCTGGTGGCGTTCAAATCGTCCCCGCAAACGCACCTGCTTGAGCCCCTCACGAATGGCGTGCTCCGACACACTCCTCACGTGACTGAGCGCTAGGATCGCGGCTGCGGCGTTTGCTTTTTGGTGATTGCCCAGTAAGGCCGGCGGCGCCAATTGCAGCCAATCGCCCAGCGGCGTTTTGACGTCAAAGCACTCGCCGTGATCGATCAGGTGGTAGTCCCGACCCAAGGCGTGCAGCGACGCACCGATCGCCAGCGCTTGCTCGTCGATCGATTTTGGACGTTCTAAAGCCGCAAAAATCGCCGGCCGGTTTTTTCGGAACACCCCGGCTTTTTCGTAGCCAATTTTTTCAACCGAATCGCCCAACCACTCGCAGTGATCCAAACTGATGGAGACCACCACCGCCACGTCGGCATCGATGACGTTCACCGCATCCAATCGACCACCGAGGCCCACCTCTAAAATTGTCACGTCCACACCACGCTCGGCAAACACCGACAAGGCGGTGGCGGTGGCGTATTCAAAAAACGTCAAGGTGGTGGTGCCGCGCGCGCGTTCAATGCGCTCAAAATGATCGACCAGCACCTCGTGAGCGACCGGCTCGCCGTTCACCTTGATGCGTTCACTGTAATCGATTAAATGGGGTGAGGAATACAATCCCGTCGACAACCCCATCGCGCGCGCGATGGATTCAATCATCGCGGTCACCGAGCCTTTGCCGTTGGTGCCGCCCACCGTCACCACGACGCCTTTGGGGTTTAGTAACGACAACCGCGCCAACACCGAACGAATGCGTTCTAGGGTGAAATCCATCGACAGCGAGTGAATTTGATTTTGGTACCGAAGCCACTCGTCGAAGCTTCGTTTGGTGGGATCGTCAGACATTGTGCAGCGTCGGTCCCAACCCTTAGGCCGTCATCGCGGGCTTGTTCATGAGCATGCGCAATAAGGCGCCAATGCGGGCGCGGTGTTGGCGTCGATCGATGATCATATCCAACGCCCCGTGCTCCAACAAAAACTCACTGCGCTGAAACCCTTCGGGCAAGGTCTCACGGACCGTTTGCGCAATCACGCGTGGACCGGCAAAGCCAATCAACGCTTTCGGTTCACCGATATTGACGTCCCCCAGCATCGCCAAACTCGCCGACACGCCGCCGGTGGTCGGATCGGTCAACACCGAGATGAACGGCAATTGCTGGCTGGACAGTTCCGCCAGCGCGCCCGAGGTTTTCGCCATTTGCAATAAGGACAAAAGCCCCTCTTGCATGCGCGCGCCACCGCTGGCTGAAAAACAAATGAACGGCATGCGGTGCTTGATCGCGTGGCGCACGCCTCGAACGAAACGCTCGCCCACCACCGACCCCATGGAGCCGCCCATGAACTTGAATTCAAACGCGCAGGCGACCACTTCCATGCCTTCCAGGCTGCCCGCCATCACAATCAAGGCATCGGCTTCACCCGTGCTTTTCTGCGCCGCCACCACCCGCTCTTTGTAGCGCTTGGTGTCTTTAAACTTCAGCGGATCATCCGGTTTGACCGTGCGCGCCAGCTCGTGACCGCTGCCTGGGTCCAAGAATCGTCTAAGCCGCTCGCGCGCGCCAATGCGCATGTGAAAACTGCATTTGGGACAGACTTGGATGTTGCGATCCACTTCCGCTCGGTACAACACCCCGTCACAGCCCTCGCACTTGATCCACAGCCCTTCGGGAACCGAACGGGTGCGACGGTCCGTGGTGATGCGCGACGGAATGAGTTTTTTAAGCCAGGTCATTGCCCAATCCTGTAAAAGCTAAACCGAGATGATAGCCGAAATGGGCGAAATTCCAAAATCAGGTGCTTTAGTCTGGGGATACCCGACGTGCATGAAGTATAAACCCGCCGCCTCCGCAGTCGGTCCCGCTTGGGTGCGATCGCGACTGGCCAAGACCTCCGCCAACCACGGGGCCGAGGTTTTACCCTGCCCAATCCACAGCAGCGACCCGACGATGTTGCGCACCATGTGGTGTAAGAACGCGTTGGCGGTGATGTTTAGGACCACAAACGGGCCCTGGCGCTGAACGCTCAACTGCAAGACGTGCCGATGGCTGGAATGCGATTGGCACTGAGAGCTTCGAAACGCATTGAAATCGTGATACCCCACCAAGGTTTGCGCGGCCTCGTGCATGCGTTGGTGATCCAAGGGCTCCACCACAAAATTCACCCGTTGATGCCACAGCGTCGACCGCGTCACTTGGTTGAGGATGAGGTATTGGTACTGTCGAAAACTGGCATCGAAACGGGCGTGAAACGCGTCGTCGACTGGGGTCATGGCGCGAACGGCCACATCCGATGGCAACAGCGCATTTAAGCCGCGCACCCAGTTAAAAATCGGGCGCACCGCGCGCGTGTCAAAGTGCACGACTTGCCCCAACGCGTGCACCCCAGTATCGGTGCGCCCCGCACACACCACCGCAATCGGCTCATCCGCGATTTGGGACAGCGCGGATTCGAGCGTGCTTTGCACACTCGGCGCGTGCGGCTGCGCTTGCCAGCCCGCGTACGCGCTCCCGTGATACTCCAAACACAGCGCAAAGCGCATCGTTGACTCGCCGCCGCTTAGGAGTCGCTGGAATCGGGCTGGTCCACACCGGCGCCGCGCACCTCGCGCAGCACGGGCGTGGCGGAACGCACGTGCGCGTTTTGTCCGCGCTGACGCAACTGATGATCCAACAACACGATGGCCATCATCGCCTCGGCGATGGGCGTGGCCCGCAACCCCACACACGGGTCGTGGCGACCGGTGGTCACCACCTGGGTGGGTTGACCGGTGTGATCGATGGTGTGACCCGGCACTTGAATGCTCGAGGTGGGTTTGAAGGCCAGATGCACCGCGATCGTCTGACCGCTGGAGATTCCGCCCAAAATGCCCCCCGCGTGATTGCTCATAAAGCCATCGGGGGTCATTTCATCCCGTCCCTGCGAACCCCGTTGTCGAACGACTTTAAAGCCGTCGCCGATCTCCACGCCTTTCACCGCATTGATGCTCATCATCGCGTGAGCCAAATCGGCGTCCAATCGATCAAATACGGGCTCTCCCAATCCGGGGGCCACGTTCTCGGCAAACACACTCACGCGCGCGCCGATGGAATCGCGCGCCTCGCGCACTTGCCAAATCAACTCCTCCAGCGCTTTAACCTTCGAGGGATCGGGGCAAAAAAACGGATTGGTGTACGCCACGGTTTTATCAAACGCCGCACCGGGCTCACAATCGATCGGGCCGCAGGCGGACAGATACCCATAGATCTCAACCCCGAACAGCCGATGCAGGACCTGTCGGGCAATCGCACCCGCCGCCACACGCACCACCGTCTCGCGCGCCGACGAGCGTCCGCCGCCACGGTAATCTCGAAAGCCGTATTTGTGCTGATAGGTGTAGTCGGCGTGCCCGGGTCTGAAGAGCTCGGCGATTTTTTGGTAATCCCTGGAGCGTTGATCTTCGTTCGCAATGAGGATCGCAATCGGCGTGCCCGTGGTGCGGCCTTCAAACAACCCCGACAACAGCTGAATCCGATCGCCCTCGCGTCGCTGCGAGGTGAACGCGCTGGTGCCCGTCCGACGACGATCAACCTCCAACTGAATCTGCTCTTCGTCAATCGCCACGCCCGGTGGGCAGCCGTCGACAATGGCCACAATGGCCGGACCATGACTTTCACCCGCCGTGGTCACGCTGAACGCTTGACCGATGGTATTACCCGCCATGAGGACAGTGCTCCCGATTCAATAAAAAGACGCCGTCGCCGCCGTTTTGAAAGGATAACCATAAAAACGGCAGCGTGGGGTAGTGCGTGGCCAGCGTGTCGGCCGTCTCTCCCACTTCCACCACCAACACCCCCTGCGGGTTGAGGTGTTGATGCGCGTCTTTGAGAATGGCGTTGACCACCGACAACCCATCTTCTCCCGCCACCAATCCCAATCGAGGTTCGTGCGCATACTCCGGCGACAACGCATCGACGACGGCGCGTGGCACGTAGGGCGGGTTGCTGATGATGACGTCGTAGCGTTGTCCGTTGAGCGCACGGTACACGTCCGACGCCAGGCAGCGGACGCGATCGGACACGCCCAATCGCGTGGCGTTTAATTGAGCCAAGCGCAAGGCCTCCTCCGACACATCCACCGCGTCCACCAAAGCGTCGGGGAAGGCTTTCGCAATCGCAATGGCAATGCACCCCGACCCGGTGCCGATGTCCAACACGCGTTTCACCTTAGACGCGTCCACAAAGGGCGACAAGCGTTCTTGAATGATCTCAGCGAGCGGCGAGCGCGGAATCAGCGCGCGTGGATCACACACATACCACTCGCCCGCAAAACTGCTCATCTGAGTCAAATAGGCGCTGGGGATGCGTTCGTGGATGCGTTGATGGAGCCACTCCTGCAAACGGCCTTTGGCCGCCGCCGACACCTCGGCCGCGTACACCTGGGGCGCGTCTTCGTGGCGATAGCCACAGGCCGCAATGACCAACGCGGCCGCTTCATCAAACGGGGTTTCGGTGCCGTGACCATACACCAGGGGGTGGCGCGCAAGCGCGCGCGCGACGCGATGGATCTCATCGCGCACCGTGGTGCCGAGCGGCGAATGCGAGCGAGCTTTGGTGTGTTTGGAGCGGTGACGCGTCATGCGGATAGTTTACCTAGAAAAAGTCTAAGTTCGTGCTTTTAGTAGGGATTTTCGAGAATTTTCAAGCCACCACGGTGCCCGCGGAGGATCCGTGCGGCCAGGCACGGTGCGCTCGCTATAATAGGCGGAGAGTTTTAACGCCATCCGACCCCGTCGGTGCGTTTGACCCACCAGACCGCTTCAACCACCCGAGACCATTGATGAACCCAAAACCACACACGGCGAACCCCTCAAGCCTGCCCAAAATCGCCTTGGTGGGGATTGGACTGGTGGCGATTTTGGCGGGACTGTTCCTCTACCAACACGGGCATAGACCCCCAGCCACTGAAGTCGCCACGCTGTTGCCGACCCCGAAACCGCTGACGGCGTTTGAATTGACGTCACCGCAAGGCTCGTTCACGCCGAACGACCTCAAAGGCCATTGGAGCGTGTTGTACTTTGGTTACACCCATTGCCCCGACGTGTGTCCGGCGACCTTATCCGAACTCGCAACGCTGTTTAAATCGCTCCCCGCCAGCAGTCAGTTGGTTTTTGTGAGCATCGATTATCTGCGGGATCACGCCGATCAAGTGGATCAATACGCACACCACTTCAACCCGAATTTTCACGGCGTCACCGGCACGCAAGCCGAGATCAATCGCATCACGCACAACGTCGGGGCGATGTACACCGTTGAGAACACCCCCGACGGCGGCGTCAGCGTCGATCACTCGGGCGCGCTGTACCTGATCAACCCGCAAGGGGAATGGGTGGCGGTGATCACCCCCCCGTTCAATCTCGACGCCGTTGCTCGTGATTTAACCGCGCTGATGAAAGGATCCTAATCCCGTGAGCACCTGGACCGATCACGCGTTCATCGCGTTTCAAAAACTGTTGCCCAAACGCGCCCTATCGGCGCTGGTGTATTCGTTGGCTCGAGTGCGAACGCGCTGGATTAAAAATGCCCTGATCCGCTGGTTCATGGCGTATTTCAAGATTGAACTGCAGGAATACGAGATCACGGATCCCACGCACTTTGCCAGCTTTAATGACTTTTTCACTCGGCGGCTGAAGCCCGACGCCAGGCCGTGGAACACCGAACCCACCGTCTTGGCCTGCCCCGTCGATGGCCGCGTGAGCGCCCAAGGACCGCTGAGCCCAGACGCGCTCTGGCAAACGGAAATCCCAGCCAAGCAACACTTTTACAGCGTGGCCGAGCTCATCGGCGACGCCCACCGAGCCGCCCAGTATGAGCACGGCAGTTTTGTGACGATTTATTTGGCGCCCTTCAATTACCACCGCGTGCACATTCCCTACGATGGCACCCTCACCCACGTGCGCTATTGCTCGGGAACGTTGTACAGCGTCAATCGCACCACCGCCCACCACGTCCCACGCTTGTTCGTGCGCAATGAACGGGTGGTGTGCGAATTTGAAACGGCATTCGGCCCGTTGGCCTTAGTGTTGGTCGGCGCCTTAAACGTCGGGTGCATGTCGCTCGAGGGGTTGGGAGAAATCCGACCCGCCCTCGATGGCCCCGTGCGGGAATTCACGCCCAGACCCGTACACCGCGGTGAACTCTTAGGCGCCTTTAATATGGGCTCCACCGTGATTATGGTGTTGCCGAAACACGCTCAAGCCGTCCACCACACCTCAATCGACAGCGTGGTTCGCTTGGGTCAAGCGTTGATGACGCTCGACCCAAGCGGGCGCTAAACCATGCGCGAGTTGCTCCTCGAGCGCGCCGCCCTGCAACGTCGCTGCCGGACGTTTTTAGAAGCCCGTGGCGTGGTGGAGGCGGACACCCCAACCCTGTGGCCCTCGACCATTCCAGACCCCGCGATCGAGTCGATCGCGGTACAGGCCGCTTTGGCCTTTGGCCGTCAAGGACCGGGGCTCACCGCCTCACCCCATTATTTGCAAACCTCACCGGAGTTTGCACTCAAGCGCTTGGTGGCGGCATCGGGTTTGGATTTATACGAATTAAAACATGTGTTTCGAAATGAACCCATCAGCGTGCACCACCATCCGGAGTTTTTGATGTTGGAGTGGTATCGACAAGGGTTCGATGACGACGCGCTGATGCGGGAAGTCGCCGAGCTTTTGCAAGAGTTGCTCGAGGTCCCCCTGGCGGTGGAGACCCTCTCCTTCCAACAGGCCTTCGAGCGCGTCTTAAACATCGATCCCTTTACGGCCTCTTTGGACCAGCTGCACGCCTTGGCGTTTGAGCATTGCCATTATCGACCGGCATCGCCCTCTGCTCACACCGCCGCCGATGCGCAATCCATTCGTGACGGCCTGACGGATTTATTCATGGGGGCGGTCATTGGCCCTCAATTGGGCCGGGAGGGATTGTGTTTCATTACCGATTACCCCATCTCGCAGGCGGCCTTGGCCAAGGCGCGCCCCAACAACCCCGGCGTCGCCGCGCGCTTTGAGGCGTATTTTAGGGGCATTGAGTTGTGCAACGGCTTTGATGAACTCACCGACGCCGATCAGCAACGCGCGCGGTTTATCGCCGACAACGACGCGCGCGTCCGCCGAGGGCAGAGCCCCATCGCGATCGACGACGACTTTATAAACGCGCTCCCCGCGTTGGGCGCGGTGGCGGGCGTGGCGTTGGGACTGGATCGGGTGCTGCAGCTCAAATTAGCGGCGCCGAGCATCACCGATGTGATTCCCTTGCCGTTATCAACGCGCGTTTAGGGTCGCGTGCACAAAGGACGTTAATTTTTTTGCAACCGCTGGGATGGACGACCATGAGTTTTGCAGGCAGTGATTTATCAACGCTCGATAAAGCGTCGTTTTACAAAGCGCTCGCTTTGGAACTTCGGCATTTGTGTGCCGGCGAATCGGATGCGCTCGCCAATTTAGCCAACGTGGCGGCGCTGTTAAGCCATCATTTACGCGACGTGAATTGGGTCGGCTTTTATTTGCACAAAGACGCCCAACTGATTGTCGGTCCATTCCAAGGCAAACCGGCGTGCGTGCGCATCGCCATCGGTCGCGGCGTGTGCGGCCAAGCGGCCAAACGCCTGGAAACCATTGTCGTGCCCGATGTGCACACGTTTGAGGATCACATCGCGTGCGACAGCGCCTCGCAATCGGAAATTGTGGTCCCCCTCATTCGGGACGGACGATTGCTTGGCGTCTTAGACATCGACAGCCCCATCGTCAATCGCTTCGACCAGGACGACGCGGCCGGCCTGAACGCCTGCGTCGAGGCGCTGTTGGCGGTCACTGAGCCTGAGACCTTATTGACCTGAGGTCGATCCCAAAAAAAAGGGACCGATGACGGTCCCTTGTTCACAGCGCTTCACGCGTGTTCATTATTTCGCGCGCGAGATGTATTCGCCGGTGCGCGTGTCCACTCGAATCACTTCGCCTTCGTTGATGAACAACGGCACTCTCACGGTCGCGCCGCTTTCGAGCTTGGCGGGTTTGCTGCCACCGGTGACCGTGTCCCCACGCGCGCCCGGATCGGTTTGGACAATCTTCAATTCCACGTGCGCGGGCGGATTCACCGTTAAGGGTTGACCATTCCAAAGCGTCACAATGCATTCCACGCCGTCTTTGAGCCACTGCGCCGACTCGCCCATCGCCGATTTGCCGGCGGTGTATTGCTCGAAGGTGTCCGGCATCATGAACGTCCAGAAGTCGCCATCGGAATACAGGTACTGCATATCCGCGTCGACCACATCAGCCGCCTCGACGGAGTCGCCCGATTTCCAGGTGCGCTCCACCACGCGACCGGTTTTGAGGTTGCGCACTTTAACGCGGTTAAACGCCTGGCCCTTACCCGGCTTCACCATTTCGTTTTCGACGATCGAATACGGGTCGCCGTCGATTAAAATCTTCAAACCGCTTTTAAATTCGTTGGTGCTGTAAGTGGCCATAACTGCTCTAACCTGTGATTCAAACCGCTATTATAGCAAAAGCCAACCTGTCTTAAGCGCTTGAATTTGATCACAATCAACGCTTGAGTGGGCGTTGCGCCCACCCACGCAGGGCTCACCGGCCGCGCGCGTCCGATCTGCTTGGTTTACGCTCAGCGCGTTGACCGCTGGGCTTCAACGCGGCGCTTCACGTTTTGGGCGATCTGCTCAAACACCGTGTCCCAATCCCCCAGCGTCGGTTGTCGGATTAACTCGTGATGGGGATACCACGGGGAATCGGTGCGCTCCATGAGCCACCGCCATTCCGAGGCAAAGCGCAGCGGCAGCAATGCCGCCACGCCCAAGGCGCCCGCGACGTGGGTCAATGAGGTGTCGGACGTGATGACCAAATCCACCTCGCGCATCAGGGCGGCGGTGTCTAAAAAGGGCAGCTCATCAAACGGCTCCGGTGGCGAGTGGACCGTAAACCCCAAGTGGGGATCCGTCAACTCCTCAGACCCTTCATTTTTTTGAACGCTGATGAGCGTGACCCCGCTCATCTGGGCAATGGCTTTGAAGTGTTTTAACTCAAACGCGCGACGATCCACACGGCCTCGGGTGTTGCCTTTCCAGGCAATTGCAATTCGAAACGATCGCGCGGCGTCGACGCCGTCGAGCCAAGCGCGCCAACGCGCGCCGAGCTGCGCGTCGACGGACAGATACGGAACTCCAGCCGGAATGGAATGCAGTTGCGTTTTAAACGCCAACGGCAAACTCACGATCGGCACCTGCCAGTCAAAGGCCGGCAAGTCTTGCCCCTTGGCCAGGACCAAGGCCTTCGAGCCGATCAAATGATGCGTCATCAGCGGCACCAACGGTCGTTGCACTTCAAAAACCACCCGCGCGCCCATCGCTTCAAGCCGCGGCACATAGCGCGCAAATTGAACCGTATCGCCTAGACCTTGTTCCGCATAGACCAAAATCGTTTGGCCCGCGAGCGGCTCTTGGCCTAACCACAGAGGCTGACTAAAATGGCGTTTGAAACGCCGCCCCGCGCCGCGCTCCGTATTCCAACGCCATTCGTAATCCGCAAACCCTTCCGCCAATCGTCCCAGTTGCAGCCACGCGAGGGCTCGGTTCCAACGCGCGTCGCCAAAATCCGCTTGGCGCTGCAGAGCGCTGTCGAAGTCCGCTAAGGCGGCGGAGAGGTTTTGGCGTTCGAGTTCCACGTGGCCGCGATTGGAATAGGCCTCTATAAAATCGCCATCCAACTGCAAGGCCTGCGAGTGACAACGGTGCGCCTCGTCCAATTGACCGAGGGCTTCGTAGGCGTTGCCACAGTTCACCCACAGGGGCGCGTGAGTGGGGTTTTGGGAACACGCCTGTTGAAAATCCGCCAAGGCCTTCGTCGGCGCCCCCAACTCAAGGAACGCATTGCCGCGATTGGACAGCGTATCCGCATCCGAGGGATCTAGGGTTAAGGCGTGAGTGAACGCCGTCACCGCATCCTCAAACCGATAGAGGTCTTTGTGCGCCAACCCCACCGCCCGCCAAGCGCTCGCCAGCGCGGGCGCCCATCGCAGTGCCTGTTCGTAGGCTTGCAGCGCCTCGGCGGGTTTGCCGAGCTGGCGATAGGCATTGCCCAAATTGATCCACGCCTCCGGAAATGGTTGCCGCAGCGTTAAGGCGTGATTGAACAGCTCAACCGCTTGCGCCGCCTCGCCGTTCTCCAGTAATAAGTTGCCGAGGTTGTTGTACGGCTCGGGCATCGTGGGGTATAGACGGATCACCGCTTCGAAGGATTCTTGTGCGTGTGGGAGGCGTTTGAGCTTTGATAACGCGATGCCCCGGTTCATCAACGCGTCCGCGGCGTTCGGCTTTAAGCTCAAGGCGCGCTCAAAGTCTTCAAGCGCCAAGGCCCAACGCGCGCTCGCCATAAAACACAGCCCGCGGTTATTAAAACCATCCCGATAATCTGGGTTGAGTCGGATCGCCCGATCGAACTCCGTGATCGCTTCATCCAATCGGCCCAGTTGTTGTAAGGCCGTGGCCTTGTGGCCGATGAGAAAAAACAGCTCCGGCCGTTGCCGCAGCGCTCGATCGCAATACTCTAAGGCGTGGGGGGCATCGCCCAGTTGCAGACACGCGGTCGCCGCCAATTGCAGCGCCTCGAAATGATTGGCGTTGAGCGCCAAGGCCTGTCGGTAGTCATCTAAGGCCTGCGCCAATTGTCCTTGCACGTGCAGTGAACGCGCCTGCTCGACGAGTGCGTCTGCCGCATTAAGCGCTGCTGTGGGGTGAACGGGTGGCTGGACCATCCTTGGCCTTCTGTGTCAATGGGAGCAGGCGGACACGCTTGCAACCACCAAACCGCAGTCACAAGCGCCTGCAACCTTAACACAAACCCACTCGGACTTTAAACCGCTCCTGCGGGCATCGCTGGACGCCTATCGGCGCCAGCGGAGTCGCGAACGCAAACCCGCCCGCACACGTTGTGCGGTGGCGACCAAATCCCAATAGCCAAAGAGTTTCTCGCGAAACACACTGGGAGAGTCTTCCGCGTCAATGCTCAATCGCGGAATCGTCATCACGCCTCGATGATGGCTTTGCACAGCGGAATAGCGCATCGTCTGATGCTCGCTGGTGAACACGTGCAAAATGCCGTGGCGCTCAAAAAACTCGTCTAAATCCGAACGCTGCTGATCCAGCTGTCCTGCCGGATAGGCAAAGGATGTTGGCCTGACCCCTAGCCGCGACGCAAACAGCTCGAGGGACGTCAGCAGTTCCTGCTCGGCCTGATCTTTGGTCATGTCGGAAAATAATTGATGGGTGTGCCCATGCAAGCCTAAGGAATGCCCTTCGTTGAGCAGGCTCTCGAGCTGCGGCCAACTCAGTGGTTTTAAGCGTCGGTAGGCTTCAAAGTGTCGATTAATGGGCAGCGCCCCACCGACAAATCCGCTGGTGATGAAAAACAACGCTTTAATGCCAAACTCGCGCAAAATGGGCGCCGCGTTGCTGTAATTGTCCTCATACCCGTCATCGAAGGTCACCAACGCCGTCGGGACATTCGACACCGGCAGTGGCTGGGCCCAATCGAGGGCTTGAACGGCCCGAGACTCGCAGAGGTATTTCATTTGAGCATGAAATTTTTCCTCCGAGATGGAATACGGATCGTCTTGGCCGATGGAGTGATAGGTTAAAACCGATAAGGTGTCGAATCGGGGAATGTGGGTTAAACGCGAAAAGTGCGACAGATGAACTTTTAACGCTCGATGACTCTTCATGAAGGCATTGGATGGCGATTATGAGCATCCAACTCTCATCGGCATCTTCCAGTAAAAAAGATACCGCATGGTACTTACTGTAAATCCAGAATTATCATAAGAAATGCAAAGTTCAAAGGCCGCGCGGACCGCTCCGGCCGCTTTCTGAAGGAGCGATTGAAGAAGCGACTGAAAGCCGGCCAACGATCACTCGTGTGGGGTGACTGGTCGCGGGCGGTCGGCGCGACGGCGCCTACAAAAAAACTGCGGCGGATTAAAACCGCTGAACGAAGCGCAGCATCTTGGCCTCACTGGACCAAAACCGTCGCGTCTGGTGGTAGGCGTGATGAACGGTCTTGAGGTACTCCACCACGAGCAGTGGCGCCACCACCACCACGCTTCGATTGAAGTGAATCGCTTGCTGCCACTGCCCGTGCATCGCACTGACCAGTGCCCGAGTCATACCGCAGCCCGGGCAGTGGTCGAACCCAAACAGATGGGTCCACAGACACGGTGGACTGAGGGCCAAAAACTCGTGTGGCCACAGCAGCGCAGCGAGCGCAAGGAACGCGCCCCCCACCGCAATCCCAGATTCAACACCTGGGTAGCGTTCCCCTGCTCTCCCGGCGCTATCGTCCCTCATCAGCGTTTTAACGGACGACCTTGCGCGTCTTTAAAGCTGCCGACCAGGATTAAGATCAAATCAATAAACGCCCAGATCCCGCAGCCCCCGAGTGTGAGCAATTGCACCACGCCGGTACCGGTGTGGCCGGTGTAAAAACGATGCACACCGAACACCCCTAAAAACCAACACAACAGCAAGGTCACTAACCATTGCTTATCGGACGCCCCGAATGCGCCAGCGTCTGGCGCGGTCGCAACCGCTGCCCCACACTTGATGCACACCACTGCTTGAGGGGCCACTTCGTTACCGCAGGAAACACAAAACGCCATCGTCTTCTCCTAGTTTGAAAGTCTGGCAACGCAGAGCATAACTTAAAACGTAATAAGCCTAGACCTTCGCGCTCGTGAGCGGCGGGTCACGGGATCCATTTACGTGGCGATGCCATGTAAGTTCTTGATTATATTAGCTTCAACCGTGCAGCGTCTGGCCAAACCGTGTCGAGCCCATCGGCCACCCCGTTCAGGAACGAGGCCCCGCGAAATGAGGATTTTCAATGATTCCGAGACGATTGCCAAAGGGGTCTTGAACGGCGGCCACTTGGATGCCCTCGCCGACGTCCGCAATGGGGTCGAGAACCACCGCGCCATGATCTAATAATCGCCGCACAGCCACGTTGATGTCGGTGACGCCCCACAGCGGCTGCGCTCCAGCAACCGAGGGCACGCCGTCGGGGATTAAACCCAGTTCAAATCCCCCCACTTGGAAGCCAACGTAAAACGGCTCATCGAAGTAGGGTTTTAAATCGAGCACCGTCGAATACCATTCGCGCGCGCGCATCAAATCATTCACGGGGTAAATAGCGGTTCTCAATCCCAACAACACAGGCCACCCCTCCGGATGAGCGTTTAAAGAATTTACACTAAATCAAAAAAGGAATGTATCGGGTCGTCTTCGCCATGTATTGCCGATACGGCTCGCCTAGGGTTTCGAGCAAAGCCGACTCTTCCACTCGAACTCGTTTGCCGTATATATAACTGCAGGCAACGAACATCAGCGCGGCACTTAACCAACTTCCCAAAGCAATCGTAATGCCCACCAACATCATAAACGCAGCCGTGTACGACGGGTGCCGCACGAACCGGTAGACCCCCGTCTGAACGACCTCTTGCGTGGCGACCACCACCACTCGCCCCGTAAAACTCGACGCCAACGCTTTTTTCGAAAGAACACGAAGCAGCACGCCCCCCTCCGTCAACGCCAATCCCGAGACAAACGCCACCAGAGGATCGTCGATTAAACACCACGGCAACACGGAGGCCAAAAAAGCCATGGCCAGAGCAATGGGGGTTGCGACCATCAGAAAACGAAACGTGCCCTGATCCTGATCTGTGGGCGATTGATCCATCGCGACCCGAACCACCCGACCTTCCATACCAAAGGCCATCCAAAAGACTACCCAATACACAATGGCATAGGGAAACTGAAAGGCCAAGGGTTGGTGAATCATGAGCGATCTCCTAAACGGCGTGTAAACGCGGCTGGTGCGTTGGCAGTGCGGACTGAGGCCATTATGCACACGTCGCGCACGTTGCGGAAGGTCGTGCCTAAGCGCGTTGATCGACCCTGGCGGATCAATGGGGACGCTCAGACGGTGGATCCACTGTTCATGTTGTAGTTTGATTTGAAAGTGGTAGCGGGGGTAGGATTTGAACCTACGACCTTCGGGTTATGAGCCCGACGAGCTGCCAGACTGCTCCACCCCGCAACGGAGCCGCTAAGTATACCCGAACACAAGCGATCCCTCAAGGCTTCGCACCCCACACCATCGCCGTTCAGATCCTAAGTTTATGAATTTTCGATTCTTTTAAGCGAAGGCGCGAGTCAGACCGGCGTCCCAAGCGGCATCGAATCTCCCTCAGCGCTTGAGCGGCAGACCCTGCGCGTCTTTCAAGCCACCCGTCAGCACCAACACAAAATCAACGATCCACCAAATCAAACAGCCACCGAGGGTGAGCACTTGGAGGATGGCAATGCCGGTATGCCCGGTGTAAAAACGATGCGCGCCCACAAAGCCCAAAAACTTACACAGCAGCACCGCCACCAACCATTCTTTATCCGACACCGGGCCTATGGACTGGGGAAGAGGCCCTGCGGGCGCACCACACCCCAAACACACGGCGGCTTGGGCGCTCAGTTCGTGTCCACAATGGGCGCAATACGCCACGATCAATTCCACTCCCACAGGCGATGCCCTGTGTGCAAATGGGCACTACGGAGCGTTAATGAAAACAAGATTCAATCGCGTTCCACAAAGGCGCGTTGAAGACGCCAACCACCAAACTGGCCAGGGCGTTTAGGCTCAACAACAGCTTTAGTGACAGGCTTGCTTGAATCGGAGCGCTCTCGATGGGCTCGTCAAAGAACATGACTTTGATGATTCGAAGGTAGTAAAACGCACCGATGACCGACGTCACCACCGCGAGAATGGCCAAGGTGGTCATGCCCTGCGTCAAGATGGCTTGAATCACAAAGAGTTTGGCGAAGAACCCGGTGAACGGCGGAACGCCAGCGGTGCTCACCATCAAAAACAACATCATCCACGCAAACCAAGGGCTCTTTTTCGCCAACCCCTTGAAATCGTCAATGCGCTCGGCTTCAAACCCCGGACGCGTGAGCAACAAAATCATTGCAAAGGCGCCGAGGCTCAGCAACACATACGAGGTCACGTAGAACAAGGCCGAGGCGTATCCAAAGGGCGTCGCGGCAATGATGCCTAAGATCATGAAGCCGATGTTCGAAATCGTCGAATACGCCAAGAGGCGTTTTAAGTTGGTTTGAGCAATCGCCACAATGTTGGCGAACACCAAACTCAACACACACAAAACAATCAGCAATTGTTGCCAGGCGGCCGAGACCGGCGCCAGACCCTCTGCCAGCACCCGAAAGGTCAACGCAAAGTAGGCAAACTTCGGCGCGGAACCCAAAAAGATCGACACCGCCGTGGGCGCGCCTTGGTACACATCCGGCACCCACATGTGAAAGGGCACCAATCCCAATTTAAAGGCAATGCCCGCCACCAAGAACGCCAACCCAAACAGCACCCCGATGGGGGCCGTCCCTGGGGCTTTTAGAATCATCGCCAGTTGATGCAAATCCAGCGTCGAGCTCACGCCATACAGAATGGAGATGCCGTACAACATCAATCCTGAGGCGATCGCGCCCAGCACAAAGTATTTCATCGCCGATTCCGCGGCAACCCCGGAATCTCGATCAAAGGCCACCAAGGCGTATTGCGACAACGCCAACAGCTCGATGCCCATATACATGCTCAGCAAATGGCGCGCCGAACACATCACGAAGATGCCCAACAAGGCAAACAGCATGAGCACAAAGTACTCGCCTTTCAACAACCCGCGCGCGTTCAGATAATCCTTCGAATAGACCATGACCGCGGCCGTCGCCACCAACGCCGCCAGTTTTAAAAACACCGCGACCGCGTCGACCACAAATAATCCGCTGTAGGCCACCACCGGGTTTGCCGGCAAGTTCACCAGAGCGACCGCAACCAGCACCAAACCCGCGAGGGTTAATAAATACGTCACCGCTCGCGCCCGTGCGGGCACAAACAAATCCACCACCAACACCAAACTCGCCAGGCTCAATAAGAGAATCTCTGGTAAGGACCCTACGAGGTCAAATGCATTAAAAGCGACCATGTCCTGACCTCACAGCTTTGTGGACAACATTTGCGTGAGCAAATGCGCCAACGTCGGTTCCATCGCATCGGTTAACGGTTTTGGATACAAACCCAACGCCAACACCGCTACCGCCAATACGGCCAATACGCACCACTCGCGCACGTTCACATCCGTCAACTGCGCGACATCATCGTTCGCCACGGGCCCCAGCACCACGCGCTTGACCAACCACAAGGTGTAAGCCGCGCCTAAGATCAGAGTCATCCCCGCCAGGACGGCAACCCAAAAGCCCGCGTTAAACGACGCCAGGATCACCATAAATTCCCCAACAAACCCGCTGGTGCCCGGCAAGCCCGCGTTGGACATGCCAAAGAACACCATGAACGCGCCAAACAACGGCATGGTGTTAATCACCCCGCCGTACGCGCCGATTTCTCGAGTGTGCATGCGGTCGTAGAGCACCCCCACACACAAGAACAAGGCCCCCGAGATCAACCCGTGCGAAATCATTTGCACCATCGCCCCCGACAGGGCCAACACCGATCCGCTGTGCCCGCCGTGCGCAGCAATCGCGTACGCCAAAAAACACCCCAGGGTCACAAACCCCATGTGCGCAATTGAAGAATACGCAATGAGTTTCTTCATATCCTTTTGCACCAGCGCCACCAGACCGATGTACACCACCGCCACCAACGATAAAACGATGATGAGGTTCGACAACTCCCGCGCCGCATCCGGCGTCACCGGCAAGCAAAACCGCAAAAAGCCAAAGCCGCCCATTTTCAACATGATCGCCGCCAAGATCACCGAGCCACCGGTGGGCGCCTCAACGTGCGCGTCGGGAAGCCAGGTGTGCACCGGGACCATCGGCACTTTGACCGCGAACGCGGCGAAGAATGCGAGGAATATGAGAATCTGTTCTTGATGGGTCAGCGGCAAGGCCCACAACGCGGCCATGTCGTAGGTGTGCGCTTTGAGATACAGATACACCAAGGCGACCAGCATCAACACCGAGCCTAAGAAGGTGTACAAGAAAAACTTCAACGTCGCGTACACGCGTCGTTGCCCACCCCAAATGCCGATGATGATGAACATCGGCACCAACATCGCTTCCCAAAACACGTAAAACAACAGCGCGTCGGTCGCGGAAAAAACCGCCACCATAAGGCCTTCCAACAATAAAAACGCACCGTAGTATTGGCTGACGCGCTGATGCACGTTTTCCCACGAAGCCACCAACACCGGAATGGTTGAGAAGGTTGTCAACACGATCAACGGCAACGCAATGCCGTCCACGCCCAACGCGTACTGCGCGTGCAGGCTGGGGATCCACTCCACCCGCTCCACAAATTGCATCGTATAGAGCGCGGGATTAAACCCAGCAATCAACTGCAACGACGCCGCGAAGGTCGCCACCGCGACGGCCACCGCCAACAGCTTGGCCACCTGCGCGAAACGATCGCCCACCAGCATGACCGCGACGCCGCCCACGATGGGCAGCCAAATGAGCAGACTTAGTAATGACACTTCCACACCTGCTCTCCTTAAAACGACCCAATAACCCAGGCCAACATCAACGCCAACGCGATCATCATCGCGAACGCGTAGTGATACAAATACCCACTTTGCGCTTTGCGTAACACTTTCGAGGCTTGACCAACGACCCACGCCGACCCATTGACGACGGTGGAATCGATGATGGCCTGATCGCCGACTTTCCAAAAGAAGGTGCCGATCACGCGCGCGCCACCCGACACAATGTGTTCATTGAACCAATCAAAGAAATACTTTTGTTCCAACACGCGATACAGCGGTTGGATCTTGGCTTGCACCAGCGCTGGCCAATGGGGCTTTTTCAAGTAAAGGACCCACGCCAGGACCACGCCACCCATGGCCAACAGGAGCGTTGGGCTGATTAAGGCGCCGAGCGCGAAGTCCAGCGGGCTATGAAACTCTTCGCGAATTTCCCCCAACACGTCGTGCTGCGGCAGCACGCTGATGACGCCGTTGAAAAAATCGCCGAACAACACCGTCTGCACACTCAAGGCACCAATCACCACCGAGGGAATGGCGAGCAACACCAACGGCAAGGTCACCACCCACGGGCTTTCGTGCAGATGTTCACGGGTGTGTTCATCAAAACGCTCGGGGCCATGGAAGGTCATAAAAATCATACGGAAGGTGTAAAAGGCGGTGATGAACACCCCCGCCGTCACGCAAAACGCCGCGTATTCATGGCCGGCCGTGTGCGAGGCTTGAATGGCTTCGATGAGGATGTCTTTGGAGTAGAACCCCGAGAACCCAGGAAAGCCAATGAGCGCGAGCGCGCCCAGCAACGAGGTCGCGTACGTGATCGGCAGGTAACGACGCAACCCACCCATATGACGCATGTCTTGTTCGTGGTGCATGGCGATGATGACCGAGCCCGCGCCCAAAAACAGCAAGGCTTTAAAAAACGCATGCGTCATTAAGTGAAAAATCGCGACCGGATAAGCGGACACGCCGAGCGCCGCGGTCATGTAACCCAATTGCGAGAGCGTGGAGTACGCCACCACCCGCTTGATGTCGTTGGCGATGATGCCCAAAAAGCCCATGAACAACGCCGTCGTGGATCCGATGACCAACACAAACGACAACGCGGTCTCGGAGTGCTCAAACAACGGCGACATCCGCGCCACCATGAATATGCCCGCGGTCACCATGGTCGCGGCATGGATCAACGCCGAAATCGGCGTGGGGCCTTCCATGGAATCCGGCAGCCACACGTGCAAGGGCACCTGGGCGGATTTGCCCATGGCGCCAATGAATAAGCCGATGCAAATCACCGTCAATGCCGGAAAAGCGCTGTCGCCAATCAGCAACGACGCGGACGACAACTGCGGCACACTGGCAAAGGCATCGCGATAGTCTAAGGAGTGGGTCAGCGACACCAAGGCCGCGATCCCAACCAAAAAGCCCAAATCGCCAACCCGGTTGACCAAAAACGCCTTCATGTTGGCAAACACCGCCGTGGGCCGCGTGTACCAAAACCCAATGAGCAAATACGACACCAAGCCCACCGCTTCCCACCCGAAGAACAACTGCAGGAAGTTATTGCTCATGACCAACACGAGCATGGCGAAGGTGAACAGCGAGATGTAGGAGAAAAAGCGCTGATAGCCCGGGTCGTCGTGCATGTAGCCAATGGTGTAGATGTGCACCATCAACGACACGCTGGTGACCACGCACATCATGAGCACGGTCAAGTGATCAATCAAAAATCCCACCTTGAGCGTCAACCCATCGGTGACGGCGAAGGTGTACAACGTCTCGTTGACCGTTGCCGCACCGTGCAACTGATCCACGAGCGCGCTGAGGCTTAATCCAAAAGCCACCGCCACCCCGAGAATCGTAACGCTGTGCGCGCCCGCTCGGCCGATGAAGCGGCCAAACAAACCCGCTAGGATCGCAGCCACCAAGGGTGCAAACGGAATCGCCAGTAAGGCCATGGGCAATGAACTTGGCATGATCAACCCTTTAAACTCTCAAGCGATTCAACGTTAATGCTGCTTCGTTCCCGAAACAGCACGACCAAAATCGCCAAACCAATCGCCGACTCAGCCGCGGCCACGGTTAAGATGAAAAACACAAAGATCTGGCCCGCCAAATCTCCCAAATAATGACTAAACGCGATGAAGTTGAAGTTGACGGATAACAACATCAACTCAATGCACATCAGCAACACAATCAGGTTTTTGCGGTTTAAAAATATTCCGGCCACGCTGATCGCAAACAACAAGCCCGACAGCACCAGAAAATGAGCCAGTCCAATGGATGCTAAGTTCATGGTTGCGTCTCCGCAGTGACTTTAACCAATTTGACGCGATCTTCACGGCGAACCGCGACTTGGGCGCTAATGTCCTGATGCTTGAGGGAGTCGCGATGGCGCAAGGTCAGCGCAATCGCCGCGATGATGGCCACCAGCAAGATGACCGCCGCCAGTTCAAAGGGCAGCAAATACACGCTGTAGAGCTGCTGACCGATTTGCGCGGTATTGGAAACGCCTTCGGGCAGATCCTGCGCCCAGCCGTCGAGCCGGATGCCCAAATGTTTAAACCACACCACGTAGACGATTTCCGCGATCACCAACAAGGCGATGGCGCCGCCCAAGGGGGCGTAGCGAGTGAACCCTTCTTTTAAACTGGCCAGGTGCACGTCCAACATCATCACCACGAACAAGAACAGCACCATCACGGCGCCGACGTACACCAGCACCAGAACCAACCCCAAAAACTCCGCCTGCAGCAGCAACCACAGGCCCGCGCTGACAAAAAACGCCAACACCAACGACAACACCGCGCGCACCGGGTTGCGCGAGAGCACCACCCCTAAGGCGGCTCCCACCAACACGGTTGCTAAGGCGTAAAATAAAAGCGTAGTCAGCATAAGAATTCCTTAGCGATACGGGGCATCGGCGGTTTTATCAGCAGTGATCATCGCGTCATAGCGATCGCCCACCGCCAACAGTTTGTCTTTGTTCATGATGTTCTCGCCCTTGTTCTCCATGTGGTATTCATGGATGCGCGTTTCCACAATGGCGTCGACCGGGCACGCTTCTTCACAAAATCCGCAAAAAATGCACTTGAATAAATCAATGTCGTAGCGCGTGGTGCGACGGGTGCCATCTTGAGCCACATCGGACTCGATGGTGATCGCCAAGGCTGGACACGCCGCCTCACACAACTTACACGCAATGCAGCGCTCCTCGCCATTGGGGTAGCGGCGCAGCGCGTGCAGGCCACGGTATCGCACCGACTGAGGCGTTTTTTCCTCCGGGTAATGAACCGTGAATTTTGGCTTAAATAAATTGCGCAAGGTGACGCTGAGCCCTTTGAGGAGTTCCCACAACACCAAGGTCTTAATGATTTGCTGTATTTGACGCATCGCGATGTACCTTAACTAGCCCACGGCCCCACCTGCAGGGCCACCATGACGCATTCCACGGCGATCCAGACGATGGTCAAGGGAATGAACACCTTCCAACCCAAACGCATGATTTGGTCATAGCGATAGCGGGGAAAGGTGGCACGAAACCACAGAAAACAGAACAGAAAAAACGCCACTTTGATCGCCAACCACGCAAACGATGGCTCCGCGAGCAATCCCGCCGCCGCAACCCCATCCAGTGGGGATTGCCAACCGCCTAAGAAAAACACCGCCGACAGGGTGGCCACCAAAATCATGTTGGCGTATTCCGGCAAGGCGAACAGCGTCGCAAAGGTGGCGCCAGAGTATTCCACGTGGAAGCCCGCGACGATCTCCGACTCGCCTTCGGCCACGTCAAAGGGCGCGCGGTTGGTCTCGGCGATGCCGGAAATGAAGTAAATCACCATCAAGGGGAACAGCCACACGCCAAACCAATGCGAGATCCCCCCGTGCTGAGCCACGACGATTTGGGTCAGGTTCAAACTCCCCGCCGCCATGAGCACCCCGACCAGCGCGAACCCCATGGCGATTTCATAGGCCACGATCTGAGCGGCGGAACGCATCGCGCCCAACAAGGCGTATTTGGAGTTGGTGGCCCAACCGGCCAAGATGATGCCGTACACGCCCAAGGACGTCAGCGCCAACAAATACAACAACCCCGCATCAATGTTCGACAGACGAAACACGGGGGAGAACGGCACCACCGCCCAGGTGGCCAAGGCCGGCACCAGCGACACCAGCGGCGCCAATAAAAACAACACGCGATCCGACTCCGCCGGAATCACGATTTCCTTGAGCAGCAGCTTAATCACGTCGGCAAACGGCTGCGCCACGCCTTTCAAAAAGGGCAAGCCGAAAATGCGGATTTGGTTGGGGCCGTGACGGGCTTGCATCCAGCCGATGACCTTGCGCTCCCCCAGGGTCAGAAAGGCCACCAGGATCACCACGCTCAACATCACGCCGACGATCTCAGCCACCAAAATGATCAATTCCTGCCACGCCAAGGGCAAGCTGGTCCACGTGGTGAGGGCGGCATCCATGAGGCTATTCATACACCACCTGCTGCGCTTTGGCTTCGTTGGTCAACTGCAGTGGAACGGAACGCCGAACGATGGCATCGCACTCAAACGCCCCTAAGGACGTCACGTGCCCCGGCCTCAACGATCCCGCGGTCCACGCCCCTTTTAAGCCCTCGCGTGCGAAGGCGTTGGCCGTCAATCGGGCCGCCAAGCGCACGTCGTCGGTGGACTCGTAATCAAATTCCGGCACTTGGCACAGATTGCCCAACACGCGCAGCACCTTCCACGCCGGGCGCGCCGCACCCACCAAATTCGCCAACGCCGTCGCCGTGCCGAGCTCGCCGTCGATGTTGACGAAACTGCCCGAGGACTCAGCAAAGGTTCCCACCGGCAACACCACATCCGCGTGCGCGACCGCCTCGCCCCCAAATGGGGTCAAGGCAATCACCAATTCCGCTTGCGCCAACGCGCGTTCGCCCGCCGCGCCTAAACCGTCGCGGCTGGCTTCAATCCCGCCCACGAGCACGTAGGCCTTGCGCGGGGACTGCATCATGGCGTGCGCGTCCAAGCCCATCGTCGGCGCCACCACACCGTGGGCCTGGCGGTGCGGCAAGACGCCCGCGAGCGACAAGCCCGCGCCGTTGGCGTGATTGCTCACAAACCCCAAGGTGGCCTTGGCCAAGGTGGCGCAGTAGGCCGCTTTGGCGCGAATGTCGGAGTAAGACGGATGACGCTCGGCCTCCGCACCCAGAATCAACAGACGACGCTCGCCGTTTAACAAGGCGGCAGCAGCGTGGTGATCGGCATCGGTCAAGGGCTGCGCGGACACGTCAGAAGGCGCGCTCAGTTGCAGCGCTTGGGCAACGGCTAGGATTAACCGATCCAGCGCCGACAGCAGGTCGTAGCCCGTGACCACTTGGGATTTGAGCGTAAAGTTCCACGCCCGCTTCACCGGTTCCAGACTGGCCACCGCAGCGTGGTTTTTAATGACCGCGTGACGCACGCGATGCGCCAAAATGGGGGCTTCCTTGCGCAAATCCGCGCCCACCAACACCACCCCGGTCTGCTGCGACAATTCCGCGACGGGGATTCCCAACGAGAAGAAAATCGGATCGTTGGCTTGATCCCGGCAGTCGACGCGACGCAGGCGATGGTCGATGTTGGCGATGTTCAGTCCGCGCGCCAAACGCTGCGCCAACCAGCCTTCTTCCACGCTGGCGTTGGGCGAGACCAACACGCCCACTTGATCGGCGCCGTACTTTTTAATGTGTTCCAAAAGATCCGCGCTGGCGGCGTTGAGCGCCGCTTCCCAGCTGGTCTCGACCAGTTCATTGCCCTGGCGCATCAGCGGTTGCTCAATGCGATCGGCCGCGTAAATGCCTTCGTAAGAAAAGCGATCCCGATCGGACAACCAGGTCTCGTTGAGGTGCTCGCAATCGCGCGGCACCACGCGCATGAGTTTGCCGCGACGCACCTGCGCGTAGGCGTGCGAGCCGACGACGTCGTGCACCCCGACAAAGGGCACCGATTGCATCTCCCAGGTGCGTCCCTGGTAGCGAAACGGCTTCGAGTTGAGCGCGCCCACTGGGCACAAATCAATGATGTTGCCCGACAGCTCGTGATTCACCGTCATTTCAATGAGCGTCGAGATTTGGGTGTTCTCGCCGCGCCCGATGGTCCCCAGCGTCGGCTCACCGGCCACTTCCGAGGTGAACCGCACGCAGCGGGTGCAGTGGATGCAGCGGGTCATATCCGTCGAAATCAATGGGCCTAAATCTTTGTCTTTAACGACCCGTTTGGTTTCGTTAAAGCGGGCCGCGTCGCGACCAAAGCCCACCGCCAAATCTTGCAGTTCACATTCGCCACCCTGATCGCAAATCGGGCAATCCAGCGGGTGGTTGATTAACAAAAACTCCATCGTCGCGCGCTGCGCGGCGATCGCTTTTGGACTCTTGGTGAACACCTTCATGCCTTCCATAATCGGCGTGGCACAGGCTGGCAAAGGTTTGGGTGCTTTTTCGACTTCCACCAAACACATGCGGCAGTTCGCGGCAATCGACAACTTGTCGTGATAGCAAAAGCGCGGGACGTAGGCGTTGATCGCGTCGGTCACATGAATAATCATCTGACCTTTACGACCGGTAACGGCCTTGCCATCGACTTCGAGATTAACGATATCCTGACTCATGCCTCGAACCTTTAAGCAGCTTTAACAGCGGAATCGGTCACCATGCTCCGACCCCCGTGTTCAATCATGTATTCAAATTCATGCCGATAGTGCTTCATGAAGCTTTGCACCGGCCACGCCGAGGCATCGCCCAAGGCGCAGATGGTGTGCCCTTCAATGCGACCGGCGACTTCCAACAACAAATCCAAATCCGCGCGCTTGCCCTGACCTTGGAGCACGCGTTTAATTAAGCGGTTCATCCAGCCCGTGCCCTCACGACACGGCGTGCACTGTCCACACGACTCGGCCATGTAAAAACGGGACACGCGTTCCAACACTTTGACCATGCAAGTGGTGTCGTCCATGACGATGACGGCCGCCGAGCCTAAGGAGCTGCCGACCTTTTTGAGGCCGTCGTAATCCATGGTGGCGCCCATCATCAATTGGGCCGGCACCACCGGCACACTGGAGCCGCCGGGAATGACCGCTTTGAGCGCGCGGCCATTGCGCATGCCACCGCACACGTCGTTGAGCAGTTCCGCAAACGGAATGCCTAAGGGCAACTCGTAGTTGCCGGGCTTATTGACGTGGCCGGAGACCGAGAAAATCACGGTGCCGCCAGCGTTGGGCACGCCCATCTGCGAAAACCACTCCGCGCCTTTGCGCAAAATGGTCGGCACGGAGGCGTAGCTTTGGGTGTTGTTGATGGTCGTGGGTTTGCCGTACAAACCAAAATTGGCGGGGAACGGGGGCTTGAAGCGTGGCTTACCGGGCTTGCCTTCCAAGGACTCCAACAAGGCGGTTTCCTCACCACAGATGTACGCGCCGGCACCGGCCACCGCGTAGAGGTCAAAATCCACCCCAGAGCCCAACACGTTTTTACCCAACAACCCCGCCGCGTACGCCTCTTGCAACGCCGCTTCGAAGCGGGGGAAAGGCTCGGCTAAAAACTCACCGCGAATGTAGTTGTAGCCCACCGTGGCGCCCATGCAATAGCCGCCGATGGCCATGCCTTCAATGACGGAGTGCGGGTTGTAGCGCAGGATGTCGCGGTCATGGCAGGTGCCCGGTTCCGATTCGTCCGAATTGCACACCGCGTACTTTTGACCCGGGGCCTGCCGGGGCATGAAGCTCCACTTGGTGCCGGTTGGAAAACCCGCGCCCCCACGCCCGCGCAGGCCGGAGGCTTTTAAGGTTTCAATGATTTGTTCGGGTGGGGTTTTTTCCTTAAGGATTTTCTCCCACGCCTGATAACCGCCAATCTTGCGATAGGTTTCCAGCTCCCACGAATTGGGTAAGCTCAGCGGCTCAAACACCACGTTGTTCATCGGTCGTGACATGGCTTACTCCAACCCATCCAGAATCTGATCGACTTTTTCAGGCGTCAGATGCTCGTAATAGACGTGATCAATCATCATCATCGGCGCGTTGTTACAGGCCGCCAGACACTCTTCTTCTTGCTTCAAATAAAACTTGCCGTCCGGCGTGCTTTGACCCACCGTGATGCCCAGCTTTTTCTCCACGTGTTTGAGGATGGCATCGGACCCACACAACATGCACGAGATGTTGGTGCAGACCGATATGTGAATTCGGCCGACCGGTTTGGTTTCAAACATCGAATAAAAGTTGGCGACTTCATAGACCTGAATCGGCGGCAACTCCAAATAGTCCGCCACCGCATCCATGAGCGGCTGGGTGAGATACCCGTGGTTTTGGTGCTGTACGGCGCGCAAGGCGGCCAGCACGGCCGAGCGCTTGCGGTCACTGGGAAACTTGGTTAACCAATGATCAATTTCTTCTCGGGTGTGCTCGCTCAACAGAGCTTTCGAATCCGAATGCGCGCTCATCGATCGATTTCTCCAAATACGATGTCCAAGGTGCCAATCACCGCCACGACGTCCGCCAACATATGACCTCGAACCATCTCATCCATGGCCGCCAAGTGCGCAAAACCAGGGGCGCGCGCTTTGAGGCGATACGGCTTGTTGGCGCCATCGGACACCAACCAGACGCCAAACTCCCCTTTGGGCGCTTCCACGGCGGCATAGGTCTCGCCGCGAGGCACCGCATACCCTTCGGTGGCAAGCTTGAAGTGATGGATGAGCGATTCCATATCGCCTTTCATCTGTTCGCGCTTGGGCGGGGTGATTTTGTGGTTATCCAACATCACCGGGCCGGGATTAGATTTGAGCCACTCAATGCATTGCCGAATGATGCGATTGGACTGACGCATCTCTTCCATGCGCACCAAATATCGATCGTAACAATCGCCGTTCACGCCAATGGGAATATCGAAATCCATTCGATCGTACACCGCGTACGGCTGGTGTTTACGCAAGTCCCACACCACGCCCGATCCCCGCAACACGGGGCCGGTGAGCGACAGCGCTTTGGCGCGCTCCGGAGTCACCACGCCGATGTTGACGGTTCGTTGCTTCCAAATGCGATTGTCGGTGAGCAGGGTTTCGTATTCGTCCACGCACGCGGGGAAGCGTTCGGTGAAATCCCACAAAAACTCCAACAGACCCGCCGCCCGGGCCTCGTTGAGGCGATTGATTTCTTTGGCCGAGCGATGCTTGGAGGGCGCGTACTTGGGCATCACGGTCGGCAAGTCGCGGTAGACGCCGCCGGGGCGATAGTAGGTGGCGTGCATGCGAGAACCGGAGACCGCCTCGTAGCAGTCGATCAAATCCTCACGTTCTCGAAAGCAATACAAAAACACCGTCATCGCGCCGATGTCCAGACCGTGCGCCCCCAACCACATGAGGTGGTTCAAAATGCGGGTCACTTCATCGAACATCGTGCGAATGTACTGCGCCCGAATCGGCGCTTCCACGCCCAACAGGTTCTCAATCGCGCGCACGTAGGCGTGCTCGGAGCACATCATCGACACGTAATCCAGCCGATCCATATAACCGATCGATTGGTTGAAGACTTTCGATTCCGCGAGCTTTTCGGTGCCCCGATGCAACAAGCCAATGTGCGGATCGGCCTTGATGATCGCCTCGCCATCCATCTCCAACACCAAACGCAAGACGCCGTGGGCGGCGGGATGTTGGGGGCCAAAATTCAGGCTAAAGTTTTTAATTTCAGCCACGGTTGTGCTCCGGGTTAAATTTTTCAGACAACTGTGGTGCGAGTCGTTGATCGTCGCGAATCACGCGCGGCACCAAGGTGCGCGGATCGATGCTAACCGGCTCGTAAACCACTCGCTTGAGCGTGGGGTCGTAACGCACTTCCACGTGACCACTCAGTGGAAAATCTTTGCGGAACGGATGGCCCACAAAACCGTAATCGGTGAGAATGCGGCGCAGATCCGGGTGGTTTTTAAAGAATATCCCGTACAGGTCAAACGCCTCGCGCTCAAACCAGTTGGCACCCGGCCACACGTCAACCACCGAGTCCACCATCGGCGGCTCCCCGCCATCGGTGTAAACGCGCACGCGCAAACGGTGATTGAGTTCCACACTCAACAGCTGATAACTGACCGCAAACCGCTGCGGCTCGGCGCTTTCGGCGTGCGCCACTTCCACGTGCTGACCGCGACCAAAACCGGTGCGCGTCGCTTGATGCGTTGCCCACTCTTCACGGCCGTACTGCAAATAGTCGATGCCGGAGGCATCGATGAGCGTATCAAAGCGCGTGCTGGGATGGTCGCGCAAGGCCTTGGCCAAGGGAAGCCAATCCGTCGTTTTAACCACCACGCCCAACTCGCGCGGTTTGGAGTCGAGAAACTCCACGGTTATTTTTAAAGCCTCGGCCAACGCCACGACGGCCTGCCGCAAACGCTCCGCTTTGGTGCTGACCGGCGTGGGTTCAGTGGTGTGTTCGGTGTTCATCGGGCGATGGTACTCGTGCGTCGAATTTTGTTTTGCAGTTGCAGGATGCCGTAGATCAACGCCTCGGCCGACGGCGGACAACCGGGCACGTAGACATCGACCGGCACGATGCGATCACAGCCGCGCACCACCGAATACGAATAATGATAGTAGCCGCCGCCATTGGCGCAGGAGCCCATGGAAATGACCCAACGAGGCTCCGGCATTTGATCGTAAACCTTGCGCAGCGCGGGCGCCATTTTGTTGGTCAGCGTGCCGGCCACAATCATCACGTCCGATTGCCGTGGCGAGGGTCTAAACACCACGCCAAATCGATCCAGATCGTACCGCGACGCACCCGCCTGCATCATCTCCACCGCGCAGCAGGCCAAGCCGAAGGTCATCGGCCACAACGAACCGGTTCGCGCCCAGTTCATCAAATCGTCTAGGCGCGCGGTGAAAAAGCCCTTTTGTTGAAGAGCGACATCAACCTCTTGGACTAATCCCATTCCAGCGCCCCTTTCTTCCACTCGTAAATAAACCCAACGACCAATACGGTTAAAAAGATCGCCATCGCCCACAAGCCGACCGAGCCCAGTCCCCGCAGCGCCACGGCCCAGGGAAACAAAAAGGCGATTTCCAAGTCAAACAAAATGAACAAGATGGCAACCAGGTAATAACGCACGTCGAATTTGGTGCGGGCATCTTCGAAGGGCTCAAATCCGCATTCGTAGGCGGAGAGCTTTTCCGTGTCCGGGCGGCGTGGGCCTAACAGAAACCCCAACACCAGCAACACCAGAGCAAATCCAGTGGCGATGGCCAGAAATATTAAAATGGGCAAGTACTGACTCAGCATTACAGCTCATCCTTCATCGTTCGCATTCACTCGTCCAGCGAACGCAATTGTACTCGTCTTGATAGATCAAGACTATCCGCAACGATGCTGCCCCCACCCTTCTTCGGTGGTGCCGACGGCCGGACTCGAACCGGCACACCTTTCAGTGCTAGCACCTCAAGCTAGTGCGTCTACCAATTCCGCCACGCCGGCGGGCAACATCAATCGTGCCGGCTTACGGTTTCGCCGGCTCCTGTCCTGGAGCTTTCGAATCCGCTGGGGTTGGCGCGGGTTCGACCGTCTGCGGTGCGCTCACGGGCGCAGGCTCGCTAATCAAGCTTTTGGGGGCGCTGGCGGGTTGATGACCTGCCACATAGGCCAAGACCAAGTTGGTGATGAAGAACAACGTCGCCAGAATGGCCGTTGTCTTAGACAAAAACGTCGCGGAACCCCGCGCGCCAAAGACGGTGCCCGACGCACCTGAACCAAAGCCCGCACCGGCGTCAGCACCCTTGCCGCGTTGAATCAACACCAGCCCGATGATGCCCAAGCACAGAAACAAGTGCACTACTTTTAATAATTGGATCAGCATGACGACCTTCCCATCTCATTGACGGTTGGATCGACTCACGCCGTTAGGGCAGCCGCTCCAATCGCCAGAAAATCCGATGCGTTCAACGACGCCCCACCAATGAGCGCGCCGTCAATCTCATCAGAACGTAACAACTCCCGCGCATTGGCCGGTTTAACACTGCCGCCGTACAGGATTCGTACTGAATCCGCCATTATATCACTGACTTCGGCGAGGCGGTTGCGAATAAACCGATGAACTTCAATGGCTTGATCCACCGTGGCCGCCCGTCCGGTCCCAATGGCCCAAACCGGTTCATAGGCAATCAGCGCTTTGCCGAATCCCTCGGCGCCCACGCCATTTAAAATGGCCATTAATTGGCGTTCAACGACCGCGTTGGTGGTCCCCGAATCGCGCTCGGCCAGCGTTTCGCCGACGCAGAGAATGGGAATCAACCCCGCCGCCGTCGCCGCGGTGAACTTCTGCAGGCACACCTCGTCGGACTCGCCAAAGAGGCTGCGCCGCTCCGAATGACCGATGAGTACGTATTCGACGCCAATCTCCGCCAACATCGACGCCGACACCTCGCCGGTGTAAGCGCCCGTCCCCGCCACGGCGGCGACGGTTTGCGCGCCTAAGTGTATGCCAAAGGCATTGGGCAATTTTTGCAAATGGTCTTTCACTTGACTCAAATGCACCAAGGTTGGAAACACCGCCCAATCCACGTCACCGAGCGTGATGCCCGCGGCGATCGCTTTCAGCCGTTCGGCGTTCTCAGCAACCGATCCAAACATTTTCCAGTTTCCAGCAATCATCTTTCGGCGCATGAATTCAACCTTTTTTTTGGTGAAGGGGTTGTGGGCAATTCAGGAATCCGCGCAGTGAGGACGTCGATTTCAATCGACCTTGGGCGCGCACGGACCCGTTTAGTGTAGCGCACCCCAAGCCGCTACGCCGCTAGGGTTGCAACCACGTCGGCCAGCGATTGAGCAATCGCCGACACCTCGGCCATGTCCTCGCCTTCCACCATGACGCGAATCACCGGTTCGGTTCCGGATGCCCGTAATACGATTCGGCCTCGATCTTTGAGTTGTTCGTTCGCCGAGGCCACGGCTTGTTGCAATTCGGGCGCTTCGAGCGACAACTTGGATTTGGTGCGCACGTTCTTGAGCACTTGCGGGTACTTGGGCATCGCCTCGGTCAGCTGCGCCAAGGTTTTACGCTGTTCCACCATTTCTTTGAGGACTTCCAAGGCGTTGATTAACGCATCGCCCGTGGTCGTGCGATCTAAAATCAACACATGTCCCGACGTCTCCCCACCCAGCACGCCGCCGGTCTGTTTGAGACGCTCCAGCACGTAGCGATCGCCCACCGCCACCCGCTCAAAGGGAATGTTTTTTTCCCGCAGGGATTTTTCCAATCCCAAATTGCTCATCACGGTTCCCACCACCGGGCCGGTCAAGGTGCCACGGGCTTTGCGGCCCAAGGCTAAGATGTACAGCAATTGGTCGCCATCGACGATCTCGCCGCGGTGGTTGACCATCACCAACCGGTCGCCATCGCCATCAAAGGCAATGCCGGCGTGCGCGCGCACCCCTTGCACCGTCACGCTCAATAATTCCGGATGCGTGGACCCGCAACCGGCGTTGATGTTGCGCCCATTGGGCGAACAGCCGACCGCAATCACATCCGCGCCCAACTGCGCCAACAACTGTGGCGCGACTTTGTAGCTGGCGCCATGCGCGCAATCGACCACCAGTTTTAGACCCTCCAGCGAGAGGCCCTCGCCGACGGCCGCGTGACAAAACTGCTGATACAAAAGGCCCGCATCCTCAATCCGTTTGGCACGACCCAACTGATCGGAGTGCACGGTCTGCGCGGGCTCGGCCAACAATTGTTCAATGTGCGCCTCGCGCTCATCCGACAATTTGCTGCCAACGCCATCAAAAAATTTAATGCCGTTGTCGGCGTAGGGGTTGTGCGAGGCGCTGATGACCACGCCAAAATCGCATTTAAAGCGTTGGGTTAAATACGCGATCGCCGGCGTGGGCAAGGGCCCGACGAGGCGCACATTGACGCCCGCTGCGACGAACCCGGCCTCGAGCGCGGATTCCAACATGTATCCCGAAACGCGGGTGTCCTTGCCGATCAACACGGTGCCCCCCGCGGGGGCCAGCACGCGCGCCGCGGCGTGCGCCAAACGGATCGCAAAAGACACGGTCATCGGATCGCTGCCGACGCGTCCGCGCACGCCATCCGTTCCAAAATATCGTCGCGTCATACTCCCACCCACCTCGCCAATCCCAGCAATCTAGTGTACACCTCAATCCCGCAGCGCTTTGGCGATTTTGAGCGCATCGACGGTCTCTCGGACGTCGTGCGCGCGCAGGATCGCCGCACCCCACAACCCCGCCACGGCCGCCAACGCCACGGAACCACTGAGTCGGTGTTTGGGATCGTTTTGCTGGGTAAGGTGCCCCACCCAGGATTTTCTCGACACCCCAACCAACAGCGGCACGCCCTGCTGCGCGAAACGCGGCAGGTGTTTAAACAACTGGCGATTGTGTTCAAAGGTTTTCCCAAACCCAAAGCCTGGATCCCAGAGAATCGAGTCCGCCGAAATGCCCGCGGCCACACTGCGAGCGGTCTGGGCTTTGAGGTAATCCAAGACTTCCGTCACCACATCCGCGTAGTGCGGATTGTGCTGCATGGTGTTGGGCTCCCCTTGCATGTGCATGATTGCCACCGCCAAGTGATGCGCGGCACAGGTCTCCATCGCATCCGCCACGCACAAGCCGCGCACGTCGTTGACGATCTCGGCGCCCGCTTGGGCGGCTTGCGCCATAACGAGGGGTTCGGAGGTATCGACCGAGATAATGACGTTCGAGGCGGCTTTGAGTTTTTCGATGACCGGAACGACCCGTTGGCATTCTTCTTCCGCAGAGGGTCGCAAGGATCCCGGTCGCGTGGATTCACCACCCACATCAATGATCGCCGCGCCGGCCTCCACCATCGCCAACGCGTGGCGGACCGCGCGGTCCGGATCCACAAACTCACCGCCGTCGGAAAAGGAATCGGGGGTCACGTTCAACACCCCCATCACCACGGGGGCGTCCCATGACCAAACCCGGTCTTTGAGCTTTAGGCTCGGCACGAAAATTAAGGCGCGGTCGCCACACCCTCTAATGGCGCCTCGACCGACGCAGACGGGCCACTGCTCGCCGGCGGCGTGTGATCGTCCCACCCGGCCGGAGGGCTCGGGTCACGACCTTCCATGAGGTCTTTGATCATCGCCTCATCGATGGTTTCGTATTTAATTAACGCCGCCGCCATGCGGTGCAAGGTCTCAAAATGCGTGGTCAGCAACTCTTTCGCGGTGTGATAACCCGTGTCGATGACGTGACGAATTTCCTCATCAATCACGTGCGCGGTGACGTCAGAGACTTGCTTGGTTTGAGTCACGCTGCGCCCTAAAAAGACCTCCCCTTGCTCTTCCGAGTAGGTTTGCGGGCCTAAGCGCTTGGACAGGCCCCATTTGGTGACCATATTGCGCGCCAGATCGGTCGCGCGTTCGATGTCGTTTTGAGCGCCCGTCGTGACGCCATCCACACCAAACACCAACTCTTCGGCCACCCGACCACCAAACAACGACGCCAGCGAGCTTTCCAAACGACGTTTGGAAACGCTGTATCGATCGGCCTCGGGCAAATACATCGTCACGCCCAAGGCGCGACCACGCGGGATGATCGTCACTTTGTAGACCGGGTCGTGCTCGGGCACCAAATAGCCGACGATGGCGTGACCGGCCTCGTGATAGGCCGTCATTTTCTTTTCGTCGTCCGACATCACCATCGAACGCCGCTCCGCACCCATAAAGATCTTGTCTTTGGCGCGTTCAAATTCATCCATGGAGACCACGCGGCGATTCGCGCGCGCCGCGAACAACGCGGCTTCGTTCACCAAATTGGCCAGGTCCGCTCCCGAGAATCCCGGGGTGCCGCGCGCGATGACGGACGGCTTCACATCCTCCGCAACCGGCACTTTACGCATGTGGACCTTGAGAATTTGTTCGCGACCGCGCACATCCGGCAGCGGCACGACCACTTGACGGTCAAAGCGACCTGGGCGCAACAGTGCGGGGTCTAACACATCCGGACGGTTGGTCGCGGCGATCACAATAATGCCTTCGCTGCCTTCAAATCCATCCATCTCCACCAACAATTGGTTGAGCGTTTGCTCGCGCTCGTCGTGACCGCCGCCCAAACCGGCGCCGCGATGGCGACCGACGGCATCAATTTCGTCAATGAAAATGATGCACGGCGCGTGCTTTTTCGCTTGCTCGAACATGTCGCGCACCCGCGAGGCGCCGACGCCGACAAACATCTCGACAAAGTCCGAGCCCGAAATCGTAAAAAACGGCACTTTGGCTTCGCCCGCAATGGCGCGCGCCAACAGCGTTTTACCCGTACCCGGGCTGCCCACCATGAGCACGCCTTTGGGGATTTTGCCGCCGAGTTTTTGAAACTTGGCGGGGTCTTTCAGGAAGTCGACGATCTCTTTCACTTCTTCTTTGGCTTCTTCAACGCCGGCGACGTCCGCAAAGGTCACCGCCACTTGATCTTCGTTCAACAGCCGTGCGCGCGATTTGCCAAAGCTCATCGCGCCGCGACCGCCGGTGCCGCCTTGCATTTGACGCATGAAATACACCCACACGCCAATCAACAACAGAATCGGGAAGCTCGACAAAAACAACTGCATGAGCACCGACTGACGCTCCGGGGGCGCGGCGCTGAAATTGACGTTGTGCTTCTTAAGATCCGCGACCAAGGCCGAATAATCTTTTTCCGGAGAATAGGTGATGTACGCATCGCCGTTGGTGCGGGTACCGGAGATGGTCTCGCCATTGATGGTGGCGGATTTAATCGCGTTATTGTCGACTTCCGCCAAAAACTGCCCGTACGGCACTTCTGGGTTGGCAGCGCTGTGGCCACTGAAATTCGAAAATACGGCCAAAAGAACTACGATGAGCACCGCCCACAGCAGCAAATTTTTAGTGAAATCGTTCACCTCAGACTCCTTCATTCGGTCTCTATAGGATACGCCGTCCTGTGGCGAGAAGGTACATTTCTGCACTGCGAGCCCGCGATGCCGGGGGCTTTTTCATTCTCACTTTGACGAAATGTTTCCGAACCGATTTCAAATATTCATCAAATCCGGCGCCCTGGAAGACTTTGACCACCAAAGCCCCTCCAGGAGCCAAATGCTCCAATGCAAATTCTAGCGCTAATTCGCATAAATACATCTGTCGGGGCTGATCCACCGCGTCAATACCGCTCATATTGGGGGCCATATCGCTTAAAACAAGGTCAACGGGTCGATTTTCGATGATCTGGTTGAGCGCCTCCACCACCGAATCTTCCCGAAAATCGCCCTGTAAAAACTCCACCCCGGGCAAGCGATCCATCGCCAATATGTCGGAGGCGACCACTATTCCCTTACCATTCAATACTTTAGCCGCATATTGGCTCCAGCCACCGGGTGCGGCACCCAGATCGACGATCACCATGCCCGGCTTGATGAGGCGCTCGGCTTCGTCCAGTTCTTCTAACTTAAACGCCGCCCGCGACCGCAGGCCCTCTTTTCGCGCCTTTTGGACGTATTGGTCTTGCTCATGCTCCAACAGCCAGCGCGACGAACTTTTACTGCGTTTTGCCATAACTTAAGAACCCACATTCCACTCGCGAACCCCGCGATATCACCCCGCGACCGTGAATAATTTCCCCAATCCTTTGGAGTCGCAGAGTGAAGCACCTATAATAGCGCGATGCAACTCAATGAACGACAGAAAAAGTTTATCCGCCGCATCGGCCATCAACAACACCCGTTGGTGACCTTAGGTCAAGCAGGACTGACCCAGTCGGTCATTGCCGAGTTTGAAGCCGCCTTGACCGCCCATGAGATCGTCAAAGTCAAAGCGCGCTTTGAAGAACGCGAGCAACGCGACGAGGCGCTTCAGGCGTTAGCTCAAGCCACGCACAGCACGTTGGTACAACGGGTGGGACATATGGGCTTGTTTTACCGTCCCAAGGCGGGCGTTAAGCGCATTGTTCTGCCGGATTAACCCACGGGGTTTACACAAGCGCCAATGTGCTGCCGCGAGGCGCCTTCGGCAATAAACCCACCGCCCATCTCGGCGTCATTTTTCCACTGCGACCACTGTATTATATAAACCGTATCGAGATAGGCCCTTGTGGCTTTCGATCCCGGTGTAGCGCAAAGACGCATCCTCATACCGTCGAAAGGCAAACACCGCTTGATTCATAAGCTCGGTGTTGAACACACGAAGTTGGATGAGAAGATGGAAATCGTTAACGGTCAAACCCGTGACGTTTAGGAGTACGTCAGGTCATACCCAAACCAAACTGGGGAAATGATTAATCAGAATAACGTAAAAGGCGTTCGCCCAATCGCATTGATCCAGCAGTAGCGGTTCTTATGTTGCGACTTCAACACAATTCGACTTCAATGAGCGCATGAGGATCAATGAACGCTTGGTTCACACACTCACTCGTATCGAACCGCGACAATCTCATATTGACGCACGCCGCCAGGCGCTTGCACATCCACTTCGTCGCCTTCTTGCTTACCTATGAGCGCACGGGCAATGGGTGAGGTAATCGCAATCAACCCTTGTTTGATGTCCGCCTCATCGTCGCCGACGATTTGATAGGTCACCTTAGCCCCATCCGCCAAGTGCTCCAAATCCACCGTTGTTCCAAATACCACTCTGCCGGTTTTGGGCAAGGCGCTGACGTCGATGATCTCCGCCAGCGATAAGCGCGACTCGATCTCGCCGATGCGGCCTTCAATAAAACCCTGTTGTTCGCGCGCGGCGTGATATTCAGCGTTCTCCGACAAATCGCCGTGCCCGCGCGCTTCCGCGATGGATTTTATGACCGCCGGGCGATCTTCACTTTTTAACTTTTTCAGTTCCGCGCGCAAGCGCTCGGCGCCGCGCACAGTGATCGGTGCTCTCTTCATGCGACTAACTCCCGATGCAAGTCTTGTAATCGATTGACTTCCACTTCGTTCAAATGATCCAACGCGTCACAGGTCGCGTGAGCGGCCGCCAACGTCGTGTAATACGTGACTTTGCGCGCCACCGCTTCGCGGCGAATCGAACGCGACTCCTGCATCGCTTGCTTGCCCTCGGTGGTGTTGACGATCAATTGAATCTCACCATTTTTAATCATATCCACGATGTGGGGTCTACCCTCACGGACTTTCAAGGCACGTCGGCACGGAATCCCCGCCGCTTCAATCATCTTCGCAGTGCCTTCGGTGGCGACCAATTCAAAACCGCGCGCTTGCAGTTTTCGGGCAAGCTCCACCGCGCCGGGCTTGTCGCGCTCACGCACGGAAATCAAACACACCCCACTGGTGGGCAAAGTGACGCCCGAACCCGCTTGGGCCTTGGCGTACGCCTCACCAAAGGTGCGGCCGGTTCCCATGACCTCGCCCGTGGATTTCATTTCAGGGCCCAAAATGGGGTCCGCCTCTGGAAACTTGGCAAACGGAAACACCGCTTCTTTGACCGAATAAAACGGCGGCACGCGCTCGTCGAGGGTGTTTTGTTTGGCCAGACTCTGACCGGCCATGACTTTGGCGGCAATTTTTGCCAACGGACGCCCGATGGCTTTGGACACAAACGGCACGGTGCGCGAGGCGCGCGGATTGACTTCCAGAACATAGACCGTGCCGTTTTGAATCGCAAACTGCACGTTCATGAGGCCAACCACTTTCAGCGCGCGCGCCATTTGGTCTGTCTGGCGTCTCAGTTCGTCTTGCAAGGCGCTCGACAGCGCGTACGGAGGCAACGAACACGACGAGTCTCCGGAGTGCACCCCGGCTTGCTCGATGTGCTCCATGATGCCGCCGATCAATACGTTTTCACCATCGCAAATCGCGTCGACGTCCACTTCGATGGCTTGATCTAAAAAGCGATCCAACAACACCGGTGAGTCGTGTGACACCTTCACCGCCTCGGACATGTACACCTTAAGATCCTCGACGTTGAACACCACTTCCATCGCTCGGCCGCCCAACACATAGGAGGGCCGGACAATCAAGGGGAACCCCACCTCCGCCGCCAATCGACAGGCTTCCTCTTCGGTGCGCGCGGTGGCGTTCGCGGGTTGTTTGAGATTTAATGCCGTCACGAGTTTTTGGAACCGCTCGCGATCTTCCGCCACGTCAATGGCGTCCGGACTGGTGCCAATGATGGGCGCGTTGGCCTTCTCCAAGGCCTTGGCCAGTTTTAACGGGGTCTGCCCACCGTATTGGACGATGACGCCGACCGGTTTTTCAAGATTGATGATCTCGATGACGTCCTCAAAGGTCAGCGGTTCAAAGTACAACCGATCCGAGGTGTCGTAATCGGTCGACACGGTCTCGGGGTTACAGTTGATCATGATGGTTTCATAACCGCTTTCACGCAACGCCAAAGACGCGTGCACACAGCAATAATCAAATTCAATGCCCTGACCGATGCGGTTGGGACCGCCGCCCAAAATCACAATCTTTTGGCGGTTGGTGGGTTCGGCTTCGCATTCTTCTTCGTAGGTGGAGTACAGATAGGCGGTGGTGGTTGAAAACTCCGCCGCGCAGGTATCCACCCGCTTGTACACCGGATGCAATCCAAACTCCAAGCGCCGCGCGCGAACGTCCGCCTCCGCCACGCCCAACAATCGCGCCAAACGCTGATCGGAAAAACCACAGCGCTTCAGATGCCGCAGGCGCGGCTTGGTCAAGGACGCCAGGCCTTGGGACTTCACGTCCGACTCGAGCGCAACGATTTCCGCAATTTGGGTCAAAAACCAGGGGTCGATTCCAGTGGCTTCGTACAAGCGTTCCAAACTGAACCCAAGGCGCATCGCGTCGGCGACGTACAGCAACCGATTCGAACCGGGGTGACGCAACTCCTCCAGCAAACGCGCCTCTTCCACGTCGTTGAGTGGCTGGTGGGGCATTTGCTCATCAAAACCACTGAGGCCAGTCTCCAAACTGCGCAGCGCTTTTTGCATCGATTCTTTCATCGTTCGGCCAATGGCCATCGCTTCGCCCACCGACTTCATTTGCGTCGTCAGGCGCGTGTTGGCGCCGGGGAATTTCTCAAACGTGAACCGAGGAATCTTGGTCACCACGTAATCGATGGTGGGTTCAAACGACGCGGGGGTTGCGCCACCCGTGATGTCGTTGCGAAGCTCATCTAAAGTGTACCCCACCGCCAGCTTCGCCGCCACTTTGGCAATCGGGAATCCCGTCGCTTTCGAGGCCAGCGCCGATGAGCGCGACACGCGAGGGTTCATCTCAATCACCAACACGCGACCGTCTTTGGGGCTGACGGCGAACTGCACGTTGGAGCCGCCCGTATCCACGCCGATTTTGCGCAAGACGGCAATCGAGGCGTCGCGCAAGCGTTGGTATTCTTTGTCGGTCAAGGTTTGTGCGGGGGCAACGGTAATCGAATCGCCCGTGTGCACGCCCATTGGGTCGATGTTCTCAATGGAGCAGACGATGATGCAATTGTCTTTGGAATCGCGCACCACTTCCATCTCAAACTCTTTCCAACCCAGAACGGATTCCTCTAACAGCACCTCCGTGGTCGGCGACGCGTCGAGGCCGCGATTGACGATGGTTTCAAATTCGTCGCGGTTATAGGCGATGCCGCCACCCGACCCACCCAAGGTGAAAGAGGGGCGAATCACAATGGGATACCCAATTTGCGCTTGCGCCGCATGCGCTTCCTCTAAGCTGTGCGCGATGATGGCGCGTGGGCATTCCAACCCAATCTCCCCCATCGCCACGCGAAATTTTTCGCGATCCTCCGCCATATCGATCGCTTCCGGTGTGGCCCCAATGAGCTTCACGCCGTATTTCTCTAAAACCCCTTCGCGCGCCAAATCCAACGCGCAATTGAGCGCGGTTTGGCCACCCATGGTGGGCAACACCGCATCCGGCTTCTCTTTCGCGATGATGCGCTCGACCGTACGCCAGTTCACCGGCTCGATGTAAATGGCGTCGGCCATCTCCGGATCGGTCATGATGGTGGCGGGATTCGAGTTGACGAGAATGACTCGGTACCCTTCCTCCCGCAGCGCCTTACACGCTTGAGCACCACTGTAGTCAAACTCACAGGCCTGACCGATCACAATGGGACCGGCGCCGATGATCAAAATACTCTTCAGGTCAGTACGCTTTGGCATATATGACACTCACCTATACGTTCGACGAGCGGGACTGTACACGCCACGCGCTCATCCGTTGACGGAACTGCTCAAATAATCCACCGATGTCGTGCGGACCCGGACTGGCTTCGGGATGGCCTTGAAACGAAAACGCGGGCGCGTTGGTCAGTTCAATGCCCTGCAAACTGCCATCGAATAGACTGCGGTGGGTCGCCACGATGTGCGCCCCCAGACTGCTCTCATCGACGGCAAAGCCGTGGTTTTGACTGGTGATCAACACGCGCTTGGTTTTGAGATCGATGACGGGATGGTTGGCGCCGTGATGCCCAAATTTCATTTTGAGCGTCTTGGCCCCGGCCGCCAATCCCAGCAACTGATGACCCAAGCAAATCCCAAACAGGGGGATTTTGACTCGAATGAACTCTTTAATCGCCTCAATCGCGTAATCGCACGGCTCCGGGTCGCCGGGGCCGTTGGATAAGAAGACGCCATCCGGCTTCAACGCCAAGACGTCGGCGGCCTTGGTTTGGGCCGGCACCACGGTGACGCGGGCGCCGTGATTGATGAGCAATCGCAGAATATTAAACTTGATGCCAAAATCATAAGCCACGACGTGAAACTCCCCGGCCGCTCCAACCGCGGGCTCCCAGGCGTTGCCGTCTTTCCATTCGTAGGGCTTTTTGGTGCTCACCACCTTGGCCAAATCCATGCCCTTAAGCCCTGGGAACGCGCGCGCCTGCGCCAAAGCCCGTTCCGGGTCTGGGTTCACGTCCGCCAATATCGCGCCGTTGAGCGATCCTTTGGTGCGAAGCAGGCGCGTTAATCTTCGGGTATCAATTTCAGAGATCGCAACAACGTTCTGTTTTAAAAGAACTTCTTTTAACGAATGTTGCGCACGCCAACTCGAATGCAGGCTCGGCAGGTCGCGGACGATGAGCCCAGAGGCGCAAATCTTACTGGCCTCATTGTCGTCCTCGCAGACGCCGTAGTTGCCGATGTGAGGGTAGGTCAGAGTGACCATCTGTTGGGTGTACGATGGATCGGTCAGGATTTCCTGATAGCCCGTCATCGCGGTATTAAAGACCACCTCTCCGGTTGCCAATCCCGCCGCCCCAATTGAAACGCCCTTGAAAATTGAACCATCTTCAAGCGCCAACACTGCTTCTAACGTCACAACGCACCTCCGTCCGAAGCCAGGGTTCGGTCCGTCCGCGACGTATCCGCCGAAAGGCAGAGCAAATCAGGGGGCCGGTTGCCGGGCATCAGATACAGCGAAGCGGATAAGTCGCTAAACTTACCCGCTTCAAAATTTCCGTATTAACCGGACGGCAATTGTACGGCAATGGAGGGGCTTTTGTCCATGCCAAACCTCGCACCGAGGAGTTAAATTGCGAACGCGACTGCGCCTTGCGCCGACGTCCGCGGACCTGCGATTGCGACGCCCCACGACGTGGTTCGGCGCAAGCCTTCACCGGAGTTCCTGAAATCCGAGCGCGTTCACCTCAAGCGCGATGAGTGGCGCTGAATCGAGTTCAAGACAGTTGGCGATAAATTGGATAGACTTCAGAAAACATTGAAGATTTTGGAGCGATTATGACCCTGGCCATCTACAACGACGACGCCTATCAAACCGATATCGAGGCCACGGTCATCGCCGTCGAGGATTCCAAAGTGGCCTTGGACCAAACCATCGCGTACCCCACCGGTGGCGGTCAACCCGGCGATCAAGGCGTGGTGGAATTAGCCTCTGGTGAGCGGCTTGCATTCACCGACACCACCAAAGACAAAAGCACGGCATCACCGCCCCTCATTTGGCACCACATCCCCGGCGCCACGCTTGCCGTCGGCGACCGGGTTCGCCTCCACCTCGATTGGCAGCGGCGCCACCAACACATGCGCTTTCACACCTGCATGCACGTCCTCTGCAGCGTCGTCAAAGCCCCCGTGACGGGCGGTCAAATCCAACAAGACCGCGCCCGCTTGGACTTTGACATCGACATGAGTCTTCTGGACGCCACGGCCATTGCCGCGGCCGTTAATCGAATCACGTCCCAGGACATCGCCACCCGCACGCTCTTGGTCAGCGACGCCGATTTGGACGCCCATCCGGAGTGGGTCAAGACGATGTCGGTCTCGCCGCCGCGCGGCGTCGGACTCATTCGTTTATTGGAAATCCCGGGCGTGGACTTGCAGCCCTGCGGCGGCACCCACGTGCGTCACCTCAATGAGATTGGGCCAATTGAGGTGCTGAGAATTCGCAACGAAGGCAAACGCAACAAACGCGTGGAAATTGGGTTTGTGAACCCGGCCTCGTAAGGCGCGCGGTGATTGTCTCGAGCGCTAAATCGACAGTCCCAACACATCGCTCATCGAATACAAACCCGCCGGTTGCGCGCGCAACCACTCCGCGGCGTGCACGGCGCCACTGGCAAACACGTCGCGATTGGTGGCGCGATGAGTCAATTCAAGGCGTTCGTGGGGACCGGCAAAAAACACCGTGTGCTCCCCAACAATGTCCCCGGCGCGCACGCTCGAATACCCAATCCCGGTCTTGTCCCGCACCCCATCCGAGCGCGTTACGGGCGCAGGCGTCGGGATCCCGCGCGCCGCGGCGGCGGTTTCCCCCAAATACAGGGCCGTGCCACTGGGGGCATCCTTTTTATGTTGATGATGCGCTTCGCTGATGTCGATCTGAAACGACTCCGGCAGCGCGCGCGCCACCAACGCCACGGCTTTCGCCAACACCGCAACCCCAAGACTGGTGTTGGCCGCGCGCAAAAGCGCAATCGATTGGCTGGCCCACTCCACCTTCGCGTTGAGCTCGGCGCTCAATCCCGTGGTGGCCAACACCAGCGGCACGCGCTTGGCCACACACGCCTCCAACACTTGGGCCGTCAATGCAACGCTCGAAAAATCAATCGCCACACTGGCCCCCGTTAACGCGTCGGTCACCGAACTCGTTAACGTCACGCCCCAGGGCTTAGAGGCCCCCAGCAAGGCCCCCACGTCTTGATGGCGATGGGGATTGGACTCGGACACCACCGCGCCAGCGAGTCGCTCTGGGCCGAGCGTTTTCAATAGGCTTTGGCCCATTTTCCCAGATGCACCAATGAGCGCGATGCGACTCACGACGTCATCCGATCGAAAAAGCGCTTAACGCCCGACAAGAAGCTGGTGCTGCGGGGCGAATGGCGTTCTGAATTCTGCTTGAGCGCGGCATCGAAGCGCTTTAACAAATCCTTTTGCTCTGCGGTTAAATTAACCGGGGTCTCGACGGCCACTTTGCAGTTGAGATCGCCCACGCCACCCCCGCGCACCGGCCGAATGCCCTTGCCGCGCAAGCGGAACGTTTTGCCCGACTGGGTTTCCGCTGGAATTTTGAGCATCACGTGCCCCTCTAAGGTGGGCACTTCAATCTCCCCACCCAGCACGGCGGTTGCAAACGGCAACGGCACTTCGCAGTACAGATCCGCGCCATCGCGCTCAAAGATGTCGTGCGATTTCACGTGAATCTCAACAAACAAATCGCCCGCTGGCCCGCCGTTGCGGCCGGCCTCGCCCTCGCCACTTAAACGAATTTGATTGCCCGAGTCCACGCCCGCCGGCACTTTGACTTCGAGCGTCTTGGTGCGTCGCACGCGACCCTGCCCATAGCAACTGTCGCACGGCTGATCAATGCGAACGCCGCGCCCACGGCACTGCGGACACGGCTGCTGTACGGCAAAAATGCCCTGGCGCATACTCACTTGGCCTTGCCCTTGGCACGTTCCACAGGTTACCGGCTTGGTGCCTTTGGCCGCACCGCTGCCGTTGCACTCTTGGCACTCGCGCAGCGATGGCACATCGATGTTGACGGTTTTGCCAAAAACCGCTTCTTCCAACGTCAACTCCAGTTCGTATTTGAGATCCGAACCTCGAAAAACTTGCCTTCCACCACCGCGACGGCCACCGCCAAAAATGTCGCCAAACACTTCGCCAAAGATGTCACCGAAGACGTCGCCCGGATCCATTCCGCCCGGACCTTGACGCGCCCCTTCCAAGCCCGCGTGGCCATATTGATCGTAGATCTGTCGTTTCTGAGGGTCCGACAGAACCTCATACGCCTCTTTGGCTTCTTTGAAGGAATCTTCTGCTTTGGTGTCACCAGGATTACGATCGGGGTGGTATTTCATCGCCAAGCGACGATAAGCCTTTTTCAAATCCGCCTCACTGGCCGATTTGGAAACTTCCAATACTTGGTAATAATCTCGTTTCGCCATCGTCTTTCCTAATAGCACGACGGTCGCTTAAGCGACCGTCGTCATCCTCACGCAAACACGCCGCCCGAAGACTTAGTGTTTGTCCTTTTTCACTTCTTCAAACTCCGCGTCCAACACGTCGTCTTGTTTGCCGTTCGGCGCCGCGCCGGCCCCGCCGGCGGCGGCTTCAGCACCGGGGGCTTGCTGCATCAGACCGCTGGCCGCTTGCGCCAACGCTTCCGACTTGCGCTCGATCGCGTCCTTATCATCCGCGGACAACGCGCTCTTCAAATCCGACAACGCCGCTTCCACTTTGGCGCGATCTTCACCCGACACCTTATCGCCTAAATCTTTAACGGTTTTCTCAACCTGGTGCACCAGGCCATCGGCGCGGTTACGAGCGTCCACCAGCTCACGGAATTTCTTGTCTTCCGCCGCGTGGGCTTCGGCATCGGACACCATACGCTTGATTTCATCCTCGCTCAAGCCCGACGACGCCTTGATGACGATTTTTTGTTCCTTGCCCGTGCCTTTGTCTTTGGCCGACACGTTCAAAATACCGTTGGCATCAATATCAAACGTCACTTCGATTTGTGGCGTGCCGCGTGGCGCCGCTGGGATGTCACTCAAATCAAAACGACCCAACGACTTGTTGTCGTGCGCGCGATCACGCTCGCCTTGCAGCACGTGAATCGTCACGGCCGGCTGATTGTCGTCCGCGGTTGAGAACACTTGCTGAGCCTTGGTCGGAATCGTGGTGTTTTTCGTGATCAGTTTGGTCATCACGCCGCCCAGGGTTTCGATTCCCAAGGACAACGGGGTCACGTCCAACAACAGCACGTCTTTGACTTCGCCCGAGAGCACGCCACCTTGAATGGCCGCGCCCACCGCCACCGCCTCGTCGGGGTTGACGTCTTTGCGCGGTTCCTTGCCAAAGAAATCTTTAACCGCTTTTTGCACCATGGGCATGCGGGTTTGACCGCCGACCAAAATCACCTCAGCGATCTCCGACAAGCTTAAGCCAGCGTCTTTCATGGCGACGCGACAGGGCTCGATGGTGCGACTGACCAAATCCTCCACCAGGCTTTCGAGCTTGGCGCGCGTGAGCTTGACGTTTAAATGTTTCGGGCCCGACGCGTCCGCGGTGATGTACGGCAGGTTAATGTCCGTTTGTTGCGAACTGGATAACTCGATTTTGGCTTTTTCACCGGCCTCTTTGAGCCGTTGCATTGCCAATGGATCTTTGCGCACGTCGACGCCGGATTCCTTGCGGAATTCGTCGGCAATAAAATCGATGATGCGTCGATCAAAATCCTCACCGCCTAAGAAGGTGTCGCCGTTGGTGGACAGCACTTCAAATTGACGCTCTCCATCCACTTCCGCAATTTCAATGACCGACACGTCGAAGGTGCCGCCACCCAAGTCGTAGACGACGATCTTGCGATCGCCCGCGCCCTTGTCCATGCCGTACGCCAACGCCGCGGCGGTGGGTTCGTTAATGATGCGCTTGACGTTCAAACCGGCGATCTTGCCGGCGTCTTTGGTGGCTTGACGCTGCGAGTCGTTGAAATAGGCCGGCACCGTAATGACCGCCTCGGTGACCGCCTCGCCCAAATAATCTTCAGCGGTTTTTTTCATTTTCATGAGCACGCGCGCTGAAATCTCCGGCGGCGCCATTTTCTTATGTTGCGCTTCAACCCACGCGTCGCCATTGTCCGCTTTGACAATGTTGTACGGCACGAGGTTCAGATCTTTCTGAACCACGTCGTCGCCAAACTTACGACCAATCAGTCGCTTGACTGCAAACAACGTGTTCGCGGGATTCGTGACCGCTTGACGCTTCGCCGATTGCCCCACCAACACCTCGTCGTCTTTGGTGAACGCAATGATCGACGGCGTGGTGCGATCGCCCTCGCTGTTTTCAATCACTTTGGGCTTGCCGCCTTCCATCACGGCTACGCATGAGTTGGTGGTACCCAGATCGATTCCAATTACTTTGGCCATGTGACCTATCTCCGCTGTCTAAAACCTTAACCCTGATGTAGGGTCAGAAATGCCTAATTCAAGACTGTCGACGTGCCCTCAGGCACCTTCGGGCGCTTTCGCGACCACCACGCGGGCCGGACGAACCAGCCGGGTGGCCAGGACGTAGCCCTTTTGAATCGTCTCCACGACGGTTCCCGGCGCCAACTCACTGGGCACCGCCACCATCGCTTCGTGTTCGTTGGGATCAAAGGCCGACCCGGTCGGATCGACGGTGCGCACCCCGGCTTTCTCAAACGCTTTTTCCAACAGTCGGAACGTCGCCGTCTGGCCTTCGATGAACGCCTGGGGATCTTGAGCGGCGGATTTTAGACCCAACTCAAACCCATCCATGACCGGCAACAGCTCGGCCAGAAAGCGCTCAATGGCGAAGGTTCGCGCCTGCTCCATCTCCCGCTGGGCGCGTTTGCGGTAGTTGTCCAACTCCGCCAAGGCGCGCAAATAATCTCCCTGAGCGGTTTCGTATTTCGCCGTAAGCTCTTGAATTAAATCAGGTTTGTCGCTGCCTGCGTGACCGCCTTCCGCACCGACTGCCCCGTCATCGGCGGCATCGGTTGGCTTGTGCTGTTGAGAGTCTTGACCCGTTTGTTCGTTGCTCATGCCCACACCATCTCGTTGATCCAGCCGCCGATATGGGGCAGCCGACTACGGATTTCAAGGGCTTGGCGGGCGCCGGGCGAGGCGGCACCGGGCTTAGCGTTTCTGGTTGAGCGCCGACCCCAGCATCTTGGCCGTGAGATCCACAATGGGGATGACCCGCTCATAGGGCATTCGGGTGGGACCAATGACCCCGAGCACCCCCACCACCTGATCGTCGACCACATACGGTGCGGTGACGAGCGAACAGTCGTCCAACAAGTTGTAGCCCGACTCCCGACCAATGAAGATTTGCACGCCGGCACTGCCGAGGCACTGGTCCAGCAAGTGCAGGATGTCGCGTTTTTCGTTAAAGGCGTCGAACAGTCGCTTGAGCTTGTCGACGTTGGACAGTTCCGAGAAGCCCATGAGGTTGGTTTCCCCCGACACAAAGAAATCCCCCCCGGGACGTTCGGGCTTCAACATCTGCTCGGCCATGCTGATGGCTTCGCTCATGAGTACGTTCATCTGATGTCGAGTCTGGTGCAACTGCGACAGCAAACTTTCGCGCACCTGCTCAATGGGTCGGCCGCGCAGGTGCTCGTTTAAAAACTGCGCCGCTTGACGCAATTCTTCCGGGCGATAATCGCGTTCGACTTTTAAAATGTGATTTTGAACTTCTCGCTCGCCGACGACCACCACCGCCAACACGCGCCGCTCACTGAGTCCTAAAAACTCAATCTGCGTGATCGCCGATTGCGTCAACTGGGGCACCGTCACCACGCCCGCCAATTGGGTCAGACTCGAGAGGGTTTGCGAGGCTTTGGAAATGAGCTGCTTGGCATCGGTGGCGTCCCCGGAGAACCGTTGGTTGAGCCATTGCGAGATTTCGCTGAGCGAATCCGGCGAGCGATCCATGGTCAGAATCGAATCCACAAAATAGCGATAGCCGCGTTGGGTGGGAATGCGTCCGGCCGAGGTGTGGGGCGACGCCACAAAGCCAAATTCCTCCAAATCCGCCATGACGTTGCGAACGGTCGCGGCGCTGACCGATAAGCCCGACTCGCGGGTTAAGGTGCGCGATCCGACGGGTTGACCGTCGCGGATGTAGGATTCCACCAACGCCAGCAATAAGCGTCGCGAGCGCTCGTTCAGAGTGGCGGCGGGTGCGTCGTCTCGATCCATAGTTTTGCCCAGGTAACAGGCAAAAGTTAAATTCTCGGCTCGCCACTGTCAAGCGTCTTCGTTCGTCTAGGACTGAAATCGATCGGTTCTGGGAATAATCCCCTCAATTCGTCCCCAAAAGCCGCGCCGCTGGGGGTGAGGTTCGCTACAATTGAACGCACCCAGCAAGGCGCCCCGCATGACCGACCAATTTCGCAACATCAGTTTGATTGGACGCTATCAGGACCCGTCGGTTCTGGAGGCCATGGTGCGCGTGGCGGATCATTTACTGAGCCAACAGCGTCGGGTCTTAATGGATCGCAAGATCGAGCCCGCGCCGACGGCGTGCACGCGCGTCGATGAGGCCCAGTTGACCTCCGACTGCGATCTGTTGATCTCCATCGGCGGCGACGGCACCTTGTTGCGCGCCGCGTCGCTGTTGACCAACCATCGGATCCCGCTGTTGGGCATCAACCGCGGGCGCTTGGGATTTTTAGCAGACATCGCCGCGGAGGAAATGCTCGATCGCATCGACGCCGTCCTCGCGGGGCGCTTCGAGACCGATGAGCGCACGCGCTTGGACGCTCAATTTGAGGACGAACACGGCCTTGCGCACTCGTTCACCGTGCTCAATGAGATTGCGATCCAAAAGCACGACACGGGTCGGATGTTGGATTTTGAAACGCGCATCGATGGCAAGTACGTCAACACCCACGGCGGCGATGGATTGGTGATTGCCACCCCCACGGGTTCAACCGGCTACGCCCTGTCGTGTGGCGGCCCGATCTTAACGCCCAACCTCGATGCGCTGGTGTTGGCGCCAATCACGCCACACACCCTCTCGGATCGACCCATCGTGGTGCACGGCTCGGCCACGGTTGAGGTCAAACTCAAAGCCCAAGCGCCGATGATGGCCGCGGTCACGGGCGATGGCGTGATGCGGGGTTTGATCACCAAGGACAAGGTCCTGGCCATTAAACCCTCCCGCTCCAGCGTCACCTTACTCCACCCTCACGGTTACGATCACTTCGGCATTTTGCGCTCCAAGCTGCATTGGGGTCGCGGCCATCGACTCATGGGATCCGACGATGCTTAAATCGATCGACGTTAAAGATTTTGCGGTGCTCCATGAAGTGTCGGTGGATTTTCACGCCGGACTCACCGCACTCACTGGCGAAACCGGCGCGGGCAAATCGATTTTGATTGATGCGTTGATGTTGTGCTTGGGCGGCCGCGCCTCGACCGAGTGGATTCGAGCGGGCGCCGATAAGTGTGATGTGCAAGCCACCTTTTCGGTGTCTAATCACCCCACCGCGCAAGCCTGGCTGGAGGAGCAAGAACTCCAGAGCGACGATCACACGGTGCAGTTGCGTCGAGTGATCCTGGCCGATGGCAAATCCAAAGCCTTCATCAACGGTCGCACTCAACCCATCGGTCAGCTGCGCGAAATCGGCGCGTTGCTGTGCGAGATTCATGGTCAACAAGAATTTTTATCGCTCATGAACAGCGATGCGCAGCGCGCCATCATCGATCAATGGGGCGTTGACGCGGGCTTGCTGAGCGAGGTGGAACGGGAAGCGCGGGAAGTGATGACGCTGGATCAGGAGATGAAGCGACTCGCTCAAGCGGCCAACGATCGTGAGGCGCGGCTCTCGTGGCTGGCGCACCAACTGGACGAACTCAACGCCTTTGGCCCCAAAGCGCAGGAAGAAGCGACGCTTCGCGCCACGGTGTCGCGCCTCCAGCATCGCCGCAAACTGCTCGAAGGCATGGCGCAAGCCAAAGCCTATTTGAGTGAAGCCGAAGGCCTCGATGTTTTAAGCTTATTGGGCAAAGCCCAAAACGCACTCAAGCCGCTCACCGAATTGGATGAACGCTTAGCCGCCGTCCAAACTCTGCTCGCCGAGTCGGTCATTCAGGCTCAAGAAAGCGCCGCCTTGTTGGAACAGTGGCTGGGCGCGGATGACCTCGACCCGCAACAACTGGAGCAGCAACACCAACGCTTAGCCCAATACGAACATCTGGCGCGCAAACACCGCGTCAGCGCCGACGAACTCGTCGAGGTGCTCGAAACCCTGCACTCTGAACAACGCCAACTGCAAGACGCTGACCACACCTTAAGCCAATGGCAGGATAAGCGCGCCCAACACTTCTCTCGTTACCGAGCCGCCTGCCAACGCTTAAGCGCCCGACGGCAACACGTCGCCAAAGAATTGGGCGCCGCGATTAGCACGCTGCTGGGTCATTTGGGCATGCCGGCGGGGCGATTTGAAATCGCCATCAAGCCCTTGGCCGAGCAGGAGGTTCGCACACACGGCCAGGATGAGATTGAGTTTTTAGTGAGCGCCAACGCGGGCATGCCGCTCAAGCCGGTCGCTAAAATCGCCTCCGGCGGCGAACTGAGCCGCATCAGCTTGAGCATCCAAGTGGCCGCCGCACACGCCAATCAAGGCCGGTTTGCGATGGTCTTTGACGAAGTGGATGCCGGCGTCGGTGGCGCCGTTGCCGAAATGGTGGGTCGTGAACTCAAACAGTTGTCGCGCACCACTCAAGTGCTGTGCGTCACCCACCTGCCCCAAGTGGCGGCTCAAGCGCAGCAACACATTCGCGTGCTCAAGCGCATGGATGGCACGAGCACGCGCACCGAACTCGAACGCTTGTCCGACTCGGCGCGCGTCGAAGAAATTGCGCGCATGCTCGCGGGAGTCAATGTGACCGACTCGGCGCGCTCGCACGCCCAAACCTTATTGCAGGCGGGCGCCACCCCGGCACCCCTGGCCCCCACCAAACGGGCGCGCAAAACCAGCGCCACCAAAAGGACTTAAGGGACTCAGCGGCGGCGGTGCGGACACGGTTCGCGGCGGCAACGGCCATACAGAACCAAGGCGTGATCCACAATTTCAAAGCCTAAGCGCGCCGCGGCTTGCGATTGCAGGGATTCGATGGCGTCGTCCGTGAACTCTTCGACGCGGCCACAGTCCATACAGACCACATGGTCATGATGTTCACCCCGATTGAGTTCAAACACCGCGGTCTCACCGTCAAAGTGATGCCGCGTCACCAAGCCGGCGGCCTCAAACTGACTCAGGACCCGATAAACGGTCCCCAGACCAATGTCTTTCTCCGCCTCCAACAACCGCCGATAAATGTCCTCGGCGCTCAAGTGCACACCAATGACCTCGTTGGCGAGGATGTCCAATATTTTCAGGCGCGGGCCGGTGACTTTGAGTCCAGCCCGACGCAGGTCCGGTTGTTCCACGTTCAGTACCCGGTTGCGGTATGATGGGCTATTATCCACACAAAACCAGATGATTCCAAATGATTCCGACCCGATTTGTTAAATTTTTAGCGCCGGCCGCTCTCTCGATCCTGGCGGGATCATTTGGTTTGGCCGGCTGCGTGTATAAAGTCAATATATCGCAAGGCAACTATTTAGAAGCCAAAACCATCTCCCAAGCCAAAGAGGGCATGACCCGCGCTCAAATCCGGTTCTTGCTGGGCACACCGATGGTTGGGGACAACTTCCACCCGGAACGGTGGGACTACATGTATTACTACAAAGTGGGCAAAACCCAAAAAGTGGATCGCCAATGGGTGGTCATTTACTTTGAAAACGACAAGGTCAGTCGCATCGAACACAAGACCGGTGAGTTCAAAGACCCCAAAACCTTAGCGTTGCCGGGAATTTGATTTAGCCCGATTGCGTCGGGCTTCTTTGGGATCCATTTTCAAGGGCATGAGCCATTCGAGCCGATCGCCGTCGTGCAGTTCGGTGCGCTCATCCACCCATTCCCCAAACACCGCCAGCCCATGCCAAGGCCAATCGCACCACGGCGCTTGGCTTTTAAAACGCGCCAACCAATCTCCGACGGTCGATCCCTGCGGCAAGCGCACGCGCTGCGTGTAGAGGGGATCCACGCCCCCGTACACCACCGTCACTTCCACCTCCGAGGGCTCGTTCATCGATGCACCTCAGGCCTGCTCATACCCGCCCCCTTCCTGGGGCATCGGCGCGAATGGGGTTGTCACGCCCTTCGGCAAAGGCACCCCACAATCGCGACAGATCGTCCTCAGTTCTTGCTCCAAGCACTCAATGCTGAGTTTAAACCAACCTTTGGAATCAATTTTCTCGGCACGAATGGCGTTGAT
>Ga0164297_10000219_pt1 | contig 74109 bp, 67 predicted proteins | sample GEODES058metaG_FD_113539 | JGI IMG/M metagenome (GOLD analysis project Ga0164297, IMG submission 113539) | Dystrophic lake water microbial communities from Trout Bog Lake, Wisconsin, USA - GEODES058 metaG | ecosystem: Environmental > Aquatic > Freshwater > Lake | place: USA: Trout Bog Lake... | reverse complement strand
CTACTACAACAACCAGCGCAAGCACTCGGCCATCGGCTACCTCACCCCCAACCAGTTCGAAACTCAGCACATCAACCTCAACTAATTAAGCGTCTCTGGTCCAATATTGCGTTGCACCTCACTTCTTTCACCCAGTCCTCGCGCCCAACGTCTCGCCAGTAGCCTACGAGCAAGGAGTCTGCGAAGCTTTGCAGCGTCTCATCCTCTTCCAGGTGTTGTTCTGGATTCACGCTGCAATACCATTTTGCGCAGCAGAGGCGAAACAGAACCTCTAGCCTCACTGGATCTGCTAGCAGCGGCCAGGATTGTGTACCAGCAAAGAGGCTACAAGCCGCATCTGCCTCTGCTGAGCCAGGACCACGCAGGATCCCCAGCAGCACCGGCAGCGCCACACGTGGCTCTGGCAGGCTCAAGCGCGCCAGCTCCGCATCCCACATCGGTATCGTCTCTTGAGCATTCATCCGCCCACCCTGGCGAGGCCTGTGGCGACATCAACTGCGACGGCTACTGCCCCGTGCTCAGAGCCGCCTGAACCACAGCCAACCACCGCAAACATCCCCCAAGTATGTCCCAAGAGATAGAACGCCTCAAAGAAATGCCGCGCGTGATGACCGCCGAGCAGGCGGCCTATGTCATGGACCGAAGCCGCGACTTCATCATCCGCGCCTGCAATTCCAAGCCCGCGAAGCTTGAGCACCGCGCTGACAACGGGCGCGGCACGGGCAGCAACCATCGTTACTACATCACGCGTGAGGCCATGCTCGTCTTCATCGTCCGCACCACAGGCGGCGACCGCTTCACCTTGATGCAGGCCATCACCGACCATCTGCCGCTCAAGCTGCAGGAGCTGGCACAGAAGGTGGCCGCTGCCTCCACCCAGCCCACCGAGCTGCCACCCAACGTGCTGCCCATGCGCGCCAGCAACCGCCGCGCCGGAAAGCCCGCGCCGCTCTTTGACCATCCCGACCTCTTCGCCAGCGACTGCGCCTGAAACTTTCCGCACCCAGCCGGTAGCCCGGCATCAGCAAGCCACACGCACAACAACATGAAGACCCGCAAGACACCACCCCCCATCACCCTCACGCCGAGCAACCGCCTGCGCATGCCGCCCCGTGCCGAGACCATCGCGCTCATGCCCGATGTCGTCGCCAAACTGCGCGGCATGCAGACGCCCGTATTCGTGCCTCCCCAGGGCGCGCATCTGGCCCGCATCGCCGAGCTGGAGCAAGAAGCCGCCGCCGCCAAGGCCCAGCTTCACGCCTACGCCTCCCAGGCGTGGCTGGAAGCAGAAGCCCGGCTGCAGCAGCAGGCCCGCATGCGCCACATCCAACGCATGGAGCAGCGCGAGCAGTCCCGCGTGACTGACCACACCCTGCCAGACCAGGCACCGCAGTGCGTCGTCACCGCAGACACCGTGAAGCTCAAGCTCGCCCTCAACCCCCGCACCGCAGTGCCCATGTCACTGCCCGTGTTCAGCGCCATCAAGCGCTGGTTCAAACGCAAGCCCTGAGCCGCACCCAAGCCCTTGTGGGATCGCCACCCATCACGGCCCACCACACACCCCAACAACAACGCCATGACCACAGACCACCCACAGCACAGCGCCAACTTCGGACCCCACGGCTTTGCCCGCGAGGTCACCCTCAGCCTCCTGCAGCTCCAGCACGCGCACATCGGGCGCGGCATCAACCTCGCGCCTCTTGGCCCCAAGGAACTCCTCGCCGCGAATGCAGCCACCCCCTTCACCGTGAAGCCCGCGCCCATGCCACAACACACCGGGAGGGCTGCATAAGATGAGCGCCATCAAATTCCAAAGCTCACCACGCACACCAGGAATCAAACTGCTGAAGACTTATACCACCATCAGCGGGCACCAGTTCCGTGAAGGAACCATCATCAACGGCGTCACTCCCAACGCCGATAACCAAATCGCATTACGCGACCCACGCAGCGGCGCATTCGTCTTCTTCGGGCGCAGCGAGTGGATGTGATCAACCACCGTCAACAACGGTCAACCACCGTCAACAACTGCAAACTCCGTATGTCCGCCCTCCCCATCATCCTCTTCAGCCTCACACTGCATCTCCTCGCCGGTTGGCTCTGGATCCGCCACGTGCGTGCCGAGCGCCATCACAACCCCCGCATGCCCGTCATCGGCAGCGATCCCAAACTCACCGAGGCCCTGCACAAGCGCCTCCGCAGAAACGCCCCCAACGCCGACTGGCTCAACCCCGCCGTCATGCGCGCCAAGATCAGCGCCTGGATGCGCTCCAACAACGCCGACACCCAACCACCGCAAACCACTGCCCACCATGCAAACTCTTCCCACTAGCCCCACGCCCCGCGAACGCGCCTCCGCGCTCATCAACCAGTTCGCCACCAAAACCGCCGCGCTCGAAGCAGCCACGGCTGAGACCCGCGCCCAGATCGTGAGCCAAACCGCCGCGCTCAATCAAGCCTCTGCGCCTTACCTCATGGACCTGGCTCAGCTCGAAGACCAGGCCAAGTCCCTGGCCCTCGAATACGGCCCCGCCATCTTCGGCCAGGATCGCCGCAGCCTCACCGAGAACGGCTACGTCCTCGGACTGCGCGAGACCACCGCTGTGGTGGTCGAGAATGAGAAGGACGCCGTTCGTATGATCCAACAGGATCTCCAACAAGCAGAGTTCACCAGCAATGATGAAGCGCTGGTCATGGGCTACAAATCCCTCCTGCGCATCAACGTCGAACTCGACCGCGAGTACATCGACCGCCACTTCGATGCCCACAGCGACTTCTTCCTGCAATACGGCATCAGCGTCGCCAGCCGCCAAAGCGCCAGCTTGAAAAAGGCCCCGCCCCCACGCCCCGCCAAAGCCAAGACGAAACCCTCCCCCAAACTCAAAACCACCGCCGTGGAAGAACAGGAGGCCGCATGAAACGCCCCGCTGAAGCCGCCGACTGCCTCGGCTGTCCCACGGGATGGACCATGGGAGACCTGCTCTGCAAACGCTGCGCCAATGCTGTGCACGCAGTGCAGCCGACCCTCTATGATCGCTGGATCACCGTACGCTCCGCCGCGCAGACAGATCCCGAGATGGTAGCCACCGAAGCCTATCGACGCGGCCTCATCGTCGGCACAGCACAACTCATCAGCAAGCAGCGCGAAGCCCAGCAGGAAGCCTGGAGAGCCAGGAAGGCCAGCACCCCCAACAAGAACCGCAGAACCTGGCGCCACGAGATCACGCCTTTGGGCGAGGCCGTTCTCAACTCCGGCAAACAACCGCAAACCACGGCCAACAACCGCCAACCATCGTCAACTCCCCAGCTATGAGCCGCCCCGTCAAATTCACCCCCCTCACCCCCAAGCAGCGCGGCTACATCGCCCAGCTCGCGAAGCAGGCGCACTCCTACCTCACCGGCAAAGGAGCCATTGATGAAGACTTCGCGACCTGGCGCAGACGCGAGGCCATGGAAGTCACCAGTGGCTTCACCATCAGCGAAGCCCCACGCCGCTGCTTCGATGACCTGGAGCAGCACTTCCTCACCCTCGCAGGCAAAGCCAGCAAAGCCCTGGAGCGCGCCCTCGGCCCCGAGAACGACATGCGCCAGCTCGAGCACGAGATCGCCGTCGCTTCCCGCACCGCAGGCGTCACACCCGCTTACGTCCAGGGCATCTGCAAACGCATGTTCAGCGCCAACACCTGGTCCAACGCCAAGCAGGCCAAGGCCGTCCTCATCGCCCTCAAAAACAAGATCCGCCAAAACGCCAAGACTCATGAGTAAGCCCGAACCACTCCACGACTGCCCGAATTGTGGTCGCACGAAATTCACCGCAGCCGGACTCCGCGCCCACAAGTGCAAGCCTGCGATGATCGACCTCGAACCCGAGACCACACTCGCGCCCATCCTTCCCAAGCTGGAGCTGATCAACACCTTCAACGCGCTCCAAACCGGCATCAAATCCGATGCCCTGGCCATGAAGCTCAAGATGTTTTACGCAGGGCTGTTGGTCAATGAATTGACCGAGCACTTCCGCCTCGAATACGGCGAGACCAGGGGCAGGCCGGAAAAAACCGACACCGATGTCGGTTTTGCTCCCCCGACCCTCGAAACCTACCTGGAAGACGGCTTCGGAGTCACCGCCCGCACCTGCCAGCGCTACCGCCGATTCTGGGAATCCTGCACCACCAGCACGAAGCACGAGACCGCCGTCAAAGCGCTGAATCTCGCCTGGACCGATCACCTCCATACACTCCAGCTCAACGCCCCCGCCAAGGCAGGCAAAGGGAAGGGTAAAGCCAAAGCCGCGCAGCCTCTCGCGCTGGCCCTCCACACCCCCAGCAAGGGCTTTGCAGAGGCCGTCCAGGAGCTGCTCAGCGAAGCCGATGACCTCGGACTGCACGAACTCTTTGAACTGCCCCTCAAAGATGCCGGGAGCGCCACGTCAGAAGACGACACCCCCGAGCCTCCCAACAACAAAGGCAAGCTCATCAAGTTCTGGACCGAAGACTTCGCCCGCCGCCTCACTCGCAAGGAATACATGCGCCTGCCCAAAGCCCAGCGCGAAACCCTCGCCACCGATCTGGAGCAGGCCCTCCATGAAATCAAAGACTCGCTCCAAGGCGGGAAGAAAGGCAAGGCGTGAAGATCAATACCCTCATGACCTTTGCCCCGCATGGTCGCGACCGCGAGAGACTGCCCGCCTTCCCCGTGAGCATCCTTGGCAAGCCCATTGAATGCGACAGCCAGAGCGGCGTGATGCGCTTACTGCCCGGCGACCGCGTCGTCATCCAGGAGATCCGTGGCGACCACGCCCTGGTCTCACACTCCGGCTTGAAAGGTGGCGTGCTACTCACCTCCATCTCCCAGCTCGTGCCTATTCCGGCTGAAGCTCCATCAACCCCAAGCGCGGAGGATGACGCATTGTGAACCCCACGGCGGCCAAGCTTACCAAAGACATCGCCCTCGCCGATGAACGCATTGCCTCTCTGGAGGCACAATGCCGCAAGCTGGAGCCGACACACCGCGCCCAGGTCGAGCACCAAATCAAGCTCGCCAAAAATCAGGTGCGCGACATGCGCATCCAACTCGCCGCCATCAGCGACCTCAGCGACAACCGCTGCCCGCACTGCACCGGCCTCAAGACACATTCATTCCTCGTCTGCATCCCATGCTGGCGCGATACACCCTTCAAACTCTGGCCTGCATGGAAGGGAGCCGTGGGGCTGCACCACCACGGCAAAGTCAGCGCCGGTTATCTCGAAGACGCCAAAGAACGCGTCCTTGCCCATCTCCGCATCAATAGCTCCGCCATCCTATGAGCACCCCTTCGAAAGTCACCTTTGCCAAGCCTCACAAGCTCCGCGCCCCCGCCAAAGTCTTCCGCCTCATTAAGCGCAAGGTCAAAGGCCGCATCATCAGCCCCTACTGGCAATGCCGCGTCCGCATCGCACGCGGCAAATATAAGCAGATAACCACCGGCACTCCACACCTCCAAGCCGCCCGCGAGTTCGCCCTCCTCTGGATCAAAGAAGACTTCCCCAAGCTCTGCCCACTGCTCGGCATCACGCCGTTGGAGAAGCCCACGCTACCCCCCCCATCACTGTCACAACTCGGACAGCCAGGCAGCCGCGATCGCACCGCGCCCTGAATACCGCCTGATCTGAAACCACCGTCAACCATCGTCAACAACGGTCAACCACCGCCAACTTCCCCTCCGCTCATGGACCGCGACACCTCATCTCCCGCTCTCATCACCTCCGACCACACCGGATCGCTGTTCGCGCTCCACGTCAAGTCTCGCGACCTCCCCGAGTTCTTCCGTTTGCAGGAGCGCAACCAGGATCGCATCCGCCTGCTCTTAGGCGTCATGGATGTCATCCGCGCCGCACCCACCCTGGGCGAAGGCTACCAGCGTGGCAGCGCCGCCTGTGGCACCCTGCGCGGCACCTCGCCCGACCGCCTGCGCGGCCTCTACGCCGCCTGGCGCGAGTCCAAGCACGACTGGCGCGTCCTCATTGACCAGGCCCTAGAGATCAAACCCGGTGCCAGCATGCCCCAGGAGTTCCTGGATGAAGTCCAGCTCCGCTGTGACAGCAACCAGCGCAGCATCGCCGCCGCCCTCAAGCTCCTGCGCGCCGAATGGATCAAAGGCAAGGACATACCAGGATATGGGAACTGGAAAACCTGGTGGTCACGCACCCGCCCCGGCAAACCCTTTCCCCGCCACTGCAATACCTACCCACCCGGCTGGAGCAGCCGCAATCTCCGCCGCAAAATCGACGCCTCCAAAGCCCGCCGCGCCGCCCGCACCCAGGGCCTCACCGCCGCCAAGAAATTCATGCCCACCATGAAGCTCTCCCGCGTCGGCTCCGCTCCTGGTCGCGAGCTGATGTGGGATGACAAAGAACACGACTACTTCGTCAACAGCTTCGAGCACAAGCAAGCCGCCCGACCCATCGAACTCTACTGCCACGACTACGCCAGCGCCTTCAAGACCTTCTTTGGCCTCAAGCCCAAATACAAAGACGACGATGGCTTCGTGAAAAAGCTCACCGGCGACATGATGCGCCTCGTCATCGCCGGTCACTACTGGCAGCACGGCTACCACCCCGATGGCACCGTCAACTACGCCGAGCACGGCACCGCCAACTTCGCTGAAGACGTGCGCAAAGCCCTCTACGACGACACCGAAGGCCTCATCACCGTCAGCGAATCCGGCTTCGATGGCCGCGCCGCCCACGCAGGCCTCTACCATGGCCGTTGGCGCGGACAACCCGGCTGGAAGGCCAGCCTCGAATCCGGCAACAACAACGATCACAACTGGCTCGGAGCCATGGCAGGCCAAACCGGGCGCAACGTCGAAAGCCGCCCCGAGCACCTGCACGGCCTCCTCACCGACAACGCCCAGCTCATGGAAGCCTGGCACTGGCTCCCCGTCGAGTTCCGCGACATGCTAGAGTTCCCCCTCACAGACATGCACAGCTTCCGCCTCAAGCTGGAGCAAGTGTACCATCACATCGCCTCCGAGCGCGATCACGATCTGGAAGGCTGGACCGAATGCGGCAACATCATGCAGATGCTCGACATCGGCGGGCACTTGATCAGCCTCGACGAGATCAAACAGAAGCCCAAAGACGTGCAGAACAAAGCCCTCATCGCCATTCAATGCGGCCTACTCATTCCCCAGCCCGTCAAGATGAACCGCTACGAAGTCTGGCAGCGCGGTCGCAGCATCTTGATTCCCATTCACGGTGGCACCGTCTGCCGCATCCTCGGACCCGGCTTCGCCAAAGAAGTCCCCGTCCGCAACGGCGCACTCAGCTTCAGCGACGACAACATCAGCGCCGAACCCCTCGACTACTTCGCCAGCGTTCAAACCGAAGACAATCACCGCGAAGAACTCCCCGATGGCCAGAAGTACGAAGTCTATGTCAATCCCTTCGACCCCAGCAGCCTCTTCGTCCGCAACGCCAAAGGCCGCTTTCTCGGCATCGCCAAACAGCAGCCCCGCGCCCAGCGCCTCAATGCCGATGCCGTCACCGCCGCCGTCAAAGAATACGCCAGCGATCAAAACGCGCGCTTGAGCAAACTCATCAAGCGCCAGCTCCCCAACATCGCCGCCCGCCGCGACCGCCACAAGCACAACGCCACCGTCCTCGCCCGCGCCGCCGAGAACGAAGCCCACACCACCCGCAAAGCCACCGCCGCCCTCGACGCCTCTCTCGACACCGCCACAACAACAACACCCACAGACACCAAGCCAGCCTTCGACATCCGCACCGCGTTTTAAGCCAACAACCGCCAACCACCGCCAACAACCGTCAACCATCGCCAACTCCCCATGAAACCCACTCCTCACGGCAAAGCCGCCGCCGCCCACGACGAACCCCAGGCCGCGCTCGACGCGTCCCACGACGCCCGCAACCCCGCGCTCGTCACACGCCTCAAGGCCCACCTCAAGACGCGTGGCCTCAATGAGGACACCATCAAGCACCGCACAATCATCGCCGGTGAGCTTGGCTACAAAGATCAGACCGCCGTCTATCGCTACCTCTTCAACAAGTGGACGCTGGGCGATCTCGACAAGTTCGAGGCCCGCCTGGTCGCGCACCTTGAAAACGAGATGCGCATCGAAGGCGGCGCGGAACTCATCAACGATCCCGAGTCCTTTGTGCTGCCCTCCATGTTCGCCTTCCTCAACCAGGTGCGTGCTTGTGGCAACATCGGCGTCGCTCACGGCCCCGCTGGCATCGGCAAGACCTGCGCTTGCCGCCTTTACGCCGCGCAGAACAAAGCCACCACGCTCTACCTGCACCTCACCACCTGGAACCGACGCCAGGGCAGCATCGTCATGAGCCTGCTTAAAGCCGCCGCGATCAAAACCAGCCGTGGCGACATCAAGGAAGAGGTGCTTGCAAGGCACCTGCAGGAACACGGCATGATGCTCGTGCTCGACAATGCCCAGCGCCTCACCCGCCATGCCCGCGACTGGCTGCGCGACCTCCTTGACCGCACCGGCATCCCCATCGCCCTCATTGGCAACCCCGAGATCATCCGCCAGTGGGCCAGCGTCGATCAGCATCGCCGCGTGGTCGGCTTGAAGCGCGATGTCAGCGTCGATCTCTTCACCGGCACCGGCCCCGACATCCATCCCGGCGAAACCAGCGAGGCCACCATCGCCCACCTCCTCAAGCGCCACATGCCCCAAGCCAACGCTGCCGTAAAGAAAGCCGCCCTCAAACTCCTCACCCGCCCCGACAGCGGTGCAGCCGGAGCCGTCGTCATGCACGCCCGCCTCGCCGATCTCATGCTCAAAGGCGGCAAGATCACCGACCCCGCCGAAGCCTTCAGCCTCGCAAGCACCCAACTCATCCAACAGGAGGCCGCATAAGATGAAATTCGCAGGAGCACTCATCACCGACGAAGATCACTTCAAGCTCACCGCATTGGCCGTCAAGAAAGGTGTCACCCTCGCAGAGTTGATGCGCCAAATCTACCTCGCTGCCATCGCAGAAGCTGAAAAGGAGGGAGTCTAAGCCATGAAACTTCTAGCCCTTCCAGCGCCTTCATTAGAGCGCCATCTTGTCCGCACCATCGACGCCCGGTCCCTGAACGGCGTCCTCGGCACCTACCGCGAACCCAGGAAGCCAAAACGCCGCCGCAAGCGCTCTGCGCCAGATCCTCAGTTCTTCTTCGGAGCCATGTCTCGCCCAGTCATGATCAAGCTGGACGATGATTTCACCTTGTTCTCAGCCAGCTTCTGCGAATGCACCGGCCTCACTCTCATGCACGATGAGCTGGACGCTCATTCAGGGATGTTCCTGCGCACCCCGGATGAAGTGTATGGTCTGACGCAGTGGATTCGCCACCTCGGATGCCCCGATCTCCAAGCTGGGGAGTCCGCGCAGCTCTCCCAGAGCTTCCCTGGCTTCTCTCCCGAGTTCGAGAATGAAAGCCTCCCAGCTTCTGACGACTTTTCAGGTCACGACGCCACCGAACTCACCGTGAGTGCCGTCTGGCACAAATGCCGCGACGAAGGCCTGATGCTCCACCTGGCCGCGCAAGAGCCAGATGGCTGCGATGTCCAAGGCATCCCCCTTCATCTCCTCATGCGCTTCTGCGATGCTCTCGAACGCTTCGCAGATGAATGGGAAGACTGCGGCATCGACCTTACGCGTGAACAACCTCTTGCCCACATCCCAGCGCCATGAGTCTCTCCCCATGCCCCCACTGCGGCGACAGCAGCCTGATGCCGTTCTGTGACTGCCCCATGTCCATCTCGGAACGCGATGCCCAGCGCCCACCAGACTTCTCGCTCATTGGCACCCAGCCAGCGATGGCTCTCCATAGTTCCAGCGTAGATCCCATCGTGGACAGCGTCAGGCATAAGCTCGCAGAGGCTCATGGAGTCGGCGACACAGTTGCTTTTGCCGTCTCGCAAAAGCTGCTCGCTCGCTCTCTGGTAGGCCAGCGTGAATACGGAGCCAAACTCACCCGCGAGGATCTCAGCGAGCGCGACTGGCTCAATCATGCGCAGACAGAAGCCATGGACCTGGCCAACTACCTTGAGGTGTTGATCCAACGCCCAGGCTCGCACCCGCGCCTGATCACCTTGCCGTGCGACACCCTCAACACAGCATGCGAACTGGAGGTGCTATTGCAGCGTTTATGAGCCAATACTTCAAACCGGCTTCGTTCATCCGCATCCTCGACAAGGCTGGAAGCACCATCATTGGCTGCATCAACTCTGCCACCGAAGGCAACGGCGCGGTGAACATTCGAGCCTCCAAGAAAGGCGTCACGATCAACCTGAACGGCAAACTTCTCGCCAAAGGCAAAACCGCTACTGAACTGCAAAACAACTTCGAGAAGGCACTAGAGGGCGTCAACAAAGCCCCAAAATCACAACCATGAGCCAACCCAACTCATCTCACTTTCACGCAGGAAAAGCCGCCCGCCACGCACACAGGCCCTGCATCATCTCCGATGGCCGCATGAACGCCGTCTCGCGCCAGGAATGGTACGAGGGCTGGAACTTCCAAGACGCCCTCATGCGCGGCCAGCCCTCCGCAGAAGACGTGGCCCAAAACGACACCTTCTTCGCCGATCTGCGGGCGGAATTGAGAGGACAGACAGCATGAAAGCTTCACCTGGTCAGATGGAGCTTGCTCTACCCACACCTGGCTCGTCAAATCTGGAGTCATGGATGGCCAGCTTCAACCCGATGAAAGAGGCCCTGCGTCGCCACAGTCGCGATGAAAAAACCTACAATCCCAGGGCCTTGCGCAAGTGGTTCATTCAGCACCTCTCAGACATCGAATGGACTGGCTTCATCGGCCTGGCCGATGCCACTGGCTACTCTGTTGATGCCGTCTCTCGCGTTCTAGGCCTGCTCGAACGTTTTGGGCGAATCGAAAAGACCCCATTGTATTTTTACCACGGCACAGGGTTGATCACGCCAGACCGCACCGTCCATCCAGGCCACGAAAAGAACCAGTATCACGGCTTTGAATTCGGCTACCGACTCAGAGCCAAACAGCCGCGCCAGGAAGGCCGGTAAACATTCCCGGCCCTCCTGGGCAACCCCGTAACCCTCACGCTGCCAACGGCAGCGCCCCACGAGCTGATGAGCGCTTCACGCGCCGCCTGATGATCAGCTCCCCAAACGTCGCCGCAGGCCGGTTGCGACGGTTCACCGTCCCCGAGGGCGTCACCACAGGCCGGATCTCATGCCCACGGAACAGCGCCCGATTCTCCGGCGCATCATTCACCGTCACAATCCAGTCGCCCTGCAGCTCCGCCACAGCCCCGGCAAACGCCGCCATCCGCTCCCCGTCCCAGGCCTCGTACACGTCCACCTCCCCGACCGTGTAGGGCGGATCAAAGAACCACAGCGTCCCGGGCGAATCGTAATTCTTCAGCAGCCGCTCATACGACAGGCACTCCACCGCGACCTTGTCCAGCCGCTCGTTGAACGCCCGCAGCTTCTCCAGCACCGCCGCCCGGCTCGGCTGCGCCTGGGCCTTCGACACCGCGAACGAACTCCCGCCGCCCCCAAAGCTCAGCCGGTTCCGCAACAAATACCGCGCCGCCTGCTGCAACCCCGTCAGACCAGGCTGCTCAATCAACACCTCCAGATCCGCCCGGCTGTTCAGCGTCCACTCAACCTCCGCGACCAGGGCATCCAGGTGGAACTGCGCATGCCGGTAGAGGTTCACCAGCTCACGGTCGATGTCGTTGATCACCTCGACCTTGGACGGCTCCTTGGCCAGCGTCAGCGCCGCGCCCCCGGCAAACGCCTCCACAAAGATCGTGTGCGGTCGGATCAGCGGCAGTAATTGAGACAGCAGCCGGGTTTTTCCGCCAGGCCTGCGGATGAATGGTTTGGTAGTCATACCCCATCCCTGACACGGCTAAACTTGCCCCCGTTCAAACCGTGTGCATAATCCCTGCACGGCCCCAGCAGCCCGCCTGCAAAGCCCCCGCCCAGTTGCGCAAACCTTTGTCACAAAGCCAGTTTTACCCCCAACTCTGCGCAAACCCGCCAAAGCCCGCTCAACCGCCCTCAGTCCCCCGTTTTCCGCACGTACCCGCCCTTTTCCGCCCTTTTCCGGCCCTGCGCATACCTCGTGTCACAGATCAGATTTTTCTGCTTGCTGAATTCTGGCATGCCCGTATGATCCGCGTCCTTCCCGGACAGAATTAGCGTTTTCACGGCGAGAGTGGGGCCTTCCCCGCTCTTTTTTGTCTGGTGAAATCACGAATTTCATATGATCAGCGAACTCAAAGCCCTTTTCGACTATTACGAGAAAGAGAAAGGAATCGACCGGAATAAAATGGTCGAGGCCCTGTCACAGGCATTGCTCGCCGCCTCCAAAAAAAGCATCGGTCCCGCTCGCGAACTCCGCATCGATATTGATCCTGACAAAGGCACCATCAAAGCGTTTGCCAAACTCATTGCAGTAGAGACTGTCACGAACCGCTGGGAGGAACTCCAACTCGCCACCGCCAAACGCTTCAAGAAAAATGCGGTGATTGGTGATGAGATTGAAGTCGAAGTCACCCCCAACAACATGGGCCGCATCGCCGCCCAGACCGCCAAGCAGACGATGCTGCAACGCCTCCGCATGGCGGAAAAGGAAAACCTCTATGAAGAGTTCAAGGACCGCACCGGCGACGTCGTCAGTGGGGTGGTTCGCCGCTTTGAAAAATCCGACGTCATTGTCGATCTCGGTAAATTTGAAGGCGTGATGACCTCCAAGGAGCGCGTGTCCACCGAGGACTACACCCCCGGCGACCGCATGCGCTTTTATGTCAAAGCGGTGGAAAAGGACAGCGGACGCGGCCCGGAAATCATCCTGTCCCGCGCGCATCCGAATTTTGTGCGCCGCTTGTTTGAATTTGAAGTCAGTGAGATCGGTGACCGCACCGTTGAGATTGCCAGCATCGCCCGTGAGGCCGGTTATCGCACCAAGCTGGCCGTGCACAGCGCCGATGAAAAAGTGGACCCCGTGGGGGCCTGCGTCGGTCTGCGTGGTGCGCGTGTGAAGAACATTGTGCGCGAGTTGAACAATGAAAAGGTGGACATCATCCGCTGGAAATCCGACCCCGCTGAGTTCGTGCGTGAGGCCTTGAAGCCGATCAAGGTCATCTCCATCCACGTCAACACGGACAAGAAAGAGGCTCGCCTCACCGTCAGTGACGAGGATCTCTCCAAGGCTATTGGTCGTCGCGGTCAGAATGCACGTCTGACCTCACGTCTGGTTGGCATGGATTTGGTCATTGAGAAAGATGAACACGCCGCCGAGGTCTTCGAAGGCCAGATGGGCAGCGCGGTTCATCATCTGGTGGACGCCCTTGGTATTACCGAGGATGTGGCCCGTCAGCTCACTCAAGGCGGCATGGGTGATCTCAAAACGCTAGCAACCGGGGTTGATGTCGCTGACATCGCCGAGGTGCTTGGCGGCGACAGCGCCCTGGCCCAGCAGATTTTCGACAAAGCCGCCGCACATGCTTCATCTCCTGCAAAGGAGTAGCCCCTGTGCCGCCATGACAACGATTTCAAACCAACCCCCAACTTACGACCAGCCAGCCCACCACGCCGCTCGCCCGATCGCATTCTCTCATGCCCAGCAAACCCTCATCCGCAAAAAAGAGCAAGTCTTCCACCGACGAGATCGGCGATAAGACTTTGCCTGCCGACAGCGCCCAGCCCCATAAAGAAGTCAAAGGGAAGGTGCTATCGTTGATTGAGGAAAAGAAGCCCAGAAATAGAGGCGGGGTCAAGGAAGGCTCATCACTGCCGCCGTTGGGAGCGACCAAACCAGTGGTAACCCCTGAGCCAGAGGTGCCAGCCGCACCTGCCAAGCCCACTCTGGATGAGCGCAAGGCCGCCGCTTTGAACCTCTTTGAGGATGATGACAAGCCCAAGGTGCGCCGTCGTCCGGTGGATGAAAACGCTCAACAGAGTGCCCTGCCTCCCATCTCCCTGCTCAGCGATAACACTCCGCCAAAACCGATCGTGCCGATCGTTCACGCGCCGCCGGCCGACGTGCCGGTGCCTGAGTTTGAGGTCAGTGAAAGTGGTGAAAAAATCATCCATCTGAAGCCACCCATCGTGGTGAAGGATCTGGCGGACAAGATGGGCTTGAAGCCCTTCAAGATCATCTCCGAGCTCATTGCGTTCAAGGTCTTCGCCAGTGCCGACAAGGCCATCGATATTGAAATTGCCGAAAAAATCTGCGAGAAACACGGCTTCAAACTGGAGCGCGACAAGCGCGAAAAAGGCGGTGGCGTCCATAAAGTTGAGGAAGTCATCGTCGAACCGATCGCCCAGGTCGTCGAAGAGGTGGCGGAGGAGAAACTGGAACTCCGCGCCCCGATCATCACTTTCATGGGTCACGTTGACCATGGCAAGACCTCGCTGCTGGATGCTTTGCGCAAGACGCAGGTCACCGCCGGTGAAGCCGGTGGCATCACCCAGCACATTGGCGCGTACTGCATTTTCCATAACGGCAAGCCCATCACCTTTATTGACACGCCCGGCCATGCCGCCTTCTCGGCCATGCGCGCCCGGGGTGCCAATGTGACGGACATTGTTGTGCTCGTCATCGCCGCAGACGACGGCATCATGCCGCAGACGAAAGAAGCCCTCAGTCATGCCAAAGCCGCTGGTGTGCAGCTCATGGTTGCCCTGAACAAGTGCGACCTGCCCACCGCCAACATCCTGCGCGTGAAAAGTCAGTTGCAGGACATCGGCCTCGCGCCAGTGGACTGGGGTGGTGAGATCGAAGTCATGGAAGTTTCGGCCAAAACCGGCCTCGGACTCGACAACCTGCTGGAAACCATGTCCCTCCAGGCTGAAGTGCTGGAACTGAAAGCAGACCCCAAGGCCTCCCCACGCGCCACGGTCATCGAATCCTCCATGGTGGCCGGCAAAGGCCCTGTGGCCACGGTCATCATCGGCCAGGGCACGCTCAAGGTCGGCCAGCCCTTCATCTGCGGCCCGCTCTGGGGCAAGGTCAAGGCGATCATCAATGACCGCGGCGACTCCATCAAAGAAGTCCTTCCCGGCATGCCCTGCGAAGTCATCGGCTTCAGCGACATGCCGCACGTGGGCGACGAAGTCGTCGTCATGAACAGCGAGCGCGATGTGAAGAAGCTCAGCGAAGAGCGCCTGGAGGAGATCCGCCAGAAGAAGCTCAACGTGCCGCGCCGCTCCACCCTGGAGCATCTCTTTGCCAGCATCGAGGACAGCAACAAGAAGGCCCTCAAGATCGTCCTCAAGTGCGACGTGCAGGGCTCCGTGGAAGCGGTGGCCAAGTGCCTCACCGACATTCAGAGCGACAAGTGCAACCTCGACATCCTGCACAAGGAGGTCGGAGCCATCAACGAATCCGATGTGCTGCTGGCCAGCGCCTCGGATGCCATCATCATCGGCTTCAACGTCAAGGTGGAAAACAAGGCTCTTACCGTTTCGAAGCGCGAATCGGTGCAGGTGAAGCTCTACTCCATCATTTATGAACTCATTGATCAGGTGAAAGAAGCCATGGCTGGCCTGCTCGACCCGATCACGCGCGAAAAGGTCATTGGCCATGCCCGCGTGAAGCAGGTCTTCAAGGTCAACAAGGGCTTCGTCGGCGGCTCCGTCGTCACCGATGGTGTCATGAACCGCAAGCAGCGCGCCCGCGTGCTGCGTGACGGCCAGGCTGTCTATGACGGCGGCTTTGAAACGCTGCGCCGCTTCACGGACGAAGTCAACGAAGTCCGCAACGGCCTCGAGTGCGGTATCAAGCTCTCCGGCTTCAGCGACTACGAGGAAAACGACGTCATCGAGTGCTACGAACTCGAAAAAATCGCCCAAACTCTCTGATTCCGCTCGTCGTATCAGGTTCAGGTCACAAGTGCTGACCGGAACCTGAATCTTGCCCCTTTAAACTGCCTTATGTCCCTCCGAGTCGATAAAGTACGCGAGCTCATCCGCCGTGAGCTGAGCACCATCCTCGAGAAGGATTTCCGCAACGAGGGCTGCCTTGTGACCATTCACGACGTCAGCCCCACGCCGGACATGCGGCAGTGCTTTGTGTATGTGGGTGTCATCGGCAAGCCGCACCAGCAGGACGCGGCCCTGGCCAAACTCGTCAAGGCCCGTGGCTTCATCCAGCGTGACCTCTACAAGCGCGTCAAACTGCGCAGCAGCCCACAGCTCTTCTTCCGCCTCGACAAATCCGTCGAGCGTGGCGTCCCACTCCTCAACATCATCGACAATCTCCCCCCGCCGCTGCCTGATCTGCCGCCAGAAGCAGCAGATGCTGCCGAGCCACCGGTCAAGCCCGCCTAGTAACGACAGCGCGAAGCTGCACCAGCGCTGGTGATTTGGGTTCCGTATGTGGCGGAGCTTGAGAAACGAACGGAGCAGCTTAAGAATACCGTATGGTCGCAGTCGTTGCCTTCAACCGCCGGCAGGAGATACCTCGTATCAAACAATTGCTGCGGCTCTCACTCCTGCTGCTGGCCACGTGTGGCCTGATGGTTTCGACCTCCCGTGTCTATGGCGAAGCACCTCCTGCGGGCTTTGTGCCCGGGAGCGGCACGCGCACGGACGTGAAGCCTTTTTACTTCGCCATCCCCGCGCCGCGCGGGCAGATCCTGGATCGCAAGGGCCGCCCCTTGGCACAAAACACGGTCGTCCACCGTCTATTGTTTACCGTGCCAGCGGCGCAGCGCAGCTCGCTGGAGGCCTACACCGCATGGTTGGAGCAGGAAATCGCCGCGTCCCAGCAGGATCTTCCAGCGGCGCGCATGCCGGACGCGGAGCTGTTAAAGCGTCATTATGAAACTCGGCGCGAACTCCCCGTGGCGGTGAGCGAGGCGCTCACCAAGGAAGTGCTCATTGATGCTCAAAAGCACCCGCATGCCAGCGTGCGCACAGAGTATCTGCGTCACTATCCGCAGGGCAATACGGCGGCGCATTTGCTGGGCTACGTCTCGGCGGATGGTGCGCCACCAGCCGGCCCGGTGTTGCGGAGCGAACCACTCTGGCAGCGCACGCGCGGTGCCGCAGGGCTTGAGTCGGCCTTTAATAAGCAGCTCACTGGCACCGATGGCACACTGTGCCTGATGATGGCGGACGCGGGCACCGTGGCCTATGAGCAGGTCTTCACCCCGCCGCTGGCAGGCCGTGATGTGGTCACCACGCTGAATCTGGAGACGCAGCACAGCGCCGAAGCTGCGCTGGCCCATTCCAGCCGCCGTTGTGCCATGGTCATCGTGGATGCCTTCACCGGCGACATCCGTGCCATGGCCAGCCAGCCACGTTATGATCCCAATGCCTTCGCGCACGGCCTCTCCGACGCCGACTTCACGGCGCTCACGCAGGACATCAATGGGCCGCTGTTTGATCGCGCGGTGCAGGGCACCTATCCACCGGGTTCCGTCTTCAAGCCCATGGTCGTGCTCGCCGGACTGCGCGCTGGTACGGTGGATGCCCTGCGCGAGTTCGAGTGCGGCCCGTCGCTCATGATTGATGGTCGCGAGTTCGACAACTGGTCAAAAGATGATCGCGGCTGGTTCAATGCGCGTGATGCCATCATCCGCTCCTGCAACACCTACTTCTATCAGTCCGCTATGGTGACGCGAGACATGCCGATTCTCTACATGGCTCATGAATTCGGTTACGGCGTGGCTCCGGTGCTGCCGCTGAAGACCGCCGCCGGTTCTCTGCCGCAACGCGCACCGTCAAATCAGGAGCTTGCGAATCTGGCCATCGGTCAGGGCATCACGGAAGCTTCGCCGCTTCAGGTCGCGATGGCCATGTCCACCCTGGCCAATGGGTCCTGCCGACCGCGCCCACGGCTGGTGATGCAGACGCAGTCCCAGAACGGTCAGATCGGCGACGTGTCCATGCCCTGCCGTGAAGCGATCCTGCCCGTGAGTCAGATGGACTTGGAGACCGTGCGGCATGCGATGTTCGGCGTGGTGAATCATGTGAACGGCACGGGGAAAGCTGCACGCCTGAAAAAGGTGCCCGTCTTTGGCAAGACCGGCACCGCCCAGTGGGTGCTGCGGGGTGCCAAGGCGAATGTTGTCTGGTTCGCCGGCTTCGTGGGCACCACTCCGCCACTGGCTTTTGCTGTCATGATCGAAGGAAACGCTGGCGAAGGTGGTCTGTCTGGTGGTGGCACAGCGGCACCCGTCATCGCCAAAGTACTGCATGACATCGAGGCAAAGCCCGCCGTGCATGGAGTGACTTATGAGCCTGATAAGGTCGTCGAAGAAACCGATCCGCTCGCCACACCGCTCGTGCCCGACTTCATGCAGGAACAGCCCCCACCGCCGCCGGGCTTCATGTTTGGCGGTCCGCAACCACCACCGCAGTATCGTGAGAATCCGGTAGGCGGCTTTTTCCAGCGGCTGTTTCGCTGACGCTCTTTCTGCCTGTCAAAATCGCCATGTCGCCGCTTCCATTCATTCAAACGATTTTACACAAGCTTCGTGATAGCTGGCGATGGTTGCCCAGGTGGCTGCGCCGTCTGACTGGCGTATGCGCTTTTTTGGGTCTCGTGGGCCTCATGGCATTCGCTGTGGTATGGCACCACTTTGCCAGCATTGCCGCCACCTACGACATGGCCGCACTCACCCGTGGCCAGAATGAAACACTCATTGTGGATGCGAAGGGCGAGCCCATTGGCAGCGCCAGTGAAATCGAGCGCGAGATGGTCACCCTGCAGGACGTGCCCATCTCCTTGGTCCAGGCCATCATCGCCACGGAAGACGCACGCTTTTTCTCGCACCCGGGCTTCGACTTCGTCGGGCTCTCTCGCGCTGCCGTGAAGAACTTCACCTCGCGTGGCATCCGCCAGGGCGGCAGCACCATCACCCAGCAGCTCGCGCGCAATGCCTTTGGCCTGCAGGGGCGTAGTTATGAGCGGAAGGTGACGGAAATCTTTCTCGCCATGCGCATCGAGCGGGAACACACCAAGGATCAAATCCTCACCTATTACCTGAACCGCATCTACCTCGGAACCGGCTGCAGCGGTGTGGGAGCCGCAGCGCGCTGCTACTTTGGCAAGGATGTGCGCGACATCACGCTCACGGAGGCCGCCACCCTGGCGGGCATCATCAAGGCCCCCGTGGCTTTTTCTCCCATCACCCAGCCGAATCTGGCCCGGCAAAAACGCGATCTCACCCTGCAGCGCATGGTGGAAACGGGCAGCCTCACCGAGACAGAGGCCAGCACCGCCAAAGACCAGCCTCTCGTCATTAGGCATGACAAGACACGGGTGCGCACCGGCTACATGCTCGCTGCTGCCCGCGCCGAGTTTCAGCGCCTCGGTCTCAAGCCCGGCATCCCGCCGGAGATGACCATGACACTGCGTCTGAAATGGCAGCACCAGTTGGATGCCCTCATGCGTCAGCATCTCGACCGCCTCTCAACAGAGGATAAAGCACTGCAAGGGGCCGTGATCGTTTTGGACAATCGCACCGGGGCCATCCTCGCCATGCAGGGCGGCCGCGACTTCACCACCAGCCCGTTCAATCGGGCATTGGATGGCGTACGCCCGCCCGGCACCGCCTTTCTCCCCCTCGTCTATGCAGCCGCGCTCACCACCCAGCCGGACCTGACCGATGCTCCGCAGATCGACGGCCCGCTGGACAACCGCCAGGCCATGATCGGCGGACTCGTGGGCACTTTGGGGGAATGGGGAGCGGATGGCGAACCGGTCACCTACAGCGGCGGCACCATCACCCCCATGGAAGCCCTGCTTGAAGGACGCACCGCTGCCACCGTCCGGCTCAGCTATCAGGTCGGACTTGATTCCCTCCGCACCGCGCTGAACCGCTGCGGCTTCACCACCCCGCTTCGAACCGAAGCCGCTTTTACCCTCGGCCAGAGCCCCCTGCGCCTCATTGAATTGGCCCGTGCCTTCACCGCCATCGCCAATGATGGCCGCCTTTGCGCCGCCCCCCACCTCCTCCTGTCCCCGTCGGTCCGCAGTGCCGAAGTTTTCGCCCCTGCGGCCATTGCTCATGTGCGGGAAACTCTGATCTCCGGCATGGAACGGCCCGAGTACCGCCAGCCGTTGGTGGAACATGGGCTCGCGAAAAAAAGCATCGCTGGCTTCGGCGGCATCACTTACGACCGCACAGATGCCTGGTTCATCGGCTCGGATCGCGTTCTGACCTGTCTCGTCTGGATCGGGCATGATAAAGATCTCCCCATCAGCGCCAAGGCTGCCGCCGCCACTGCTGCGCTCCCACTTTGGGCGGCTGTCTTTGCCATGGTCACAGAAGGAAAGCCCCAGGGCTGGGATGCTAAAACCGGCCTTTCCCAGCTTCTGGCCCCGCCTCCACGTGCCCTCTTTGTGGAAGGTGAAGGCCGCAACTTTCCGGTGACGCCAGTTTCCGGAGTCGTCGTGGGGCGTGATCCTTACCAAAGCACCAGCGCTCCCGGTGCCGTGCCTGCGGCGTTGCCCGTTCCTGCCGCAGTGCCGGCAGCGCGGTAGGGCACCTCCTTTACTGCGCCGTAGTGGCGGACGGTGTACCATTCCTCAGGCGCGAGTTGCGCAATGGTGTGTAGGTCGTCACCCAGACCGGTGCACCCCAGTTCGAGGGATATCGGGAGGTGTACCTCCAGGTCTTCTTCTTCAGGGGTATTCCAGGCGCTGGATGCGGCTGTTCCAGGTCATGGTAAATATAGTCATAGGAACCCCGAGGCGAGGCGACGCGGTCATAGTATCCCATCCCGCCGGGGAGGGACGCGCTATACGGATAGAAGCCGCTCCTGGCGTTAGGCGGGCCATAGCCAATCTGGCTGCTCACGTACGCAGGCGAGCCAAAAACGGGCGGGCCGACGTCTGTGGTCGTGGCAGTCGTGGTGCTGGCGGGTCCAGTTCCATAAAACGGATCAGCGTTATTGCAGGCCGCCACCAGCGCGAAGACGAATAGGATCGAATGTTTCATACAGCATGGGAGTGAAGGTTCAGAATACTGCCGGAGGATAGCCAACAGAAGCCGTCCTGTCTCCAATAATACGCCGCTCGACAGGCCACCATGCAGCCAGTCAACTGAGTGCGCTTCAGCTCGAAGAGAACTCCCGCCAAAGTACTTGGCCCTGGCAGAGTTTTGAGGTGTAATGCCTTGCATGAGCCAGACCGCCTCTCTCACCCCGGCCTTTGCCCCTGTGGCACAGCGTGTCCAGGTGTGGGTGGTGCTACGGCGCTGGCTGGCAGTGTTGCAAATGACGCTCATTCCAGCCTCGTTGGTGCTGGTGCTGCTCGTCCTGGCTGCGCTGCGTGGTTCAGGCCTGGCGCTCTCTCCCTGGCTGGGATTGTTAGGTTGGCTGGCTGGCTGCCTCGGTTATGCATGGTGGCGGCGTCCTGGGCAGTTCAGTGCATTGGCATTGTGGGATCAGGCGGCGGGTCGGCGCGAGGCCTTCGCCTCCGCCTGGTGGTTTGAACAACACTCCGAAGAGGGCGCGGCGGCCCTTGCTCACATCGAAGCTCAGCGTTCGGTTTTGGCGCAGGCATGGCCCGCATCGCTGAAACAAGACCTGCCATTGCGGCCCGACCGCTGGCTCGCGGTGCCGCTGCTTATTGCGATTCTCGGCAGCTTCATCAGCATCGTCACCGCCCCGGCTTCGATGGTGGTGGAGATGGATCCGGAGATGACGCGCAAGGCCGCCGCTGAGGCAAATAAACTGGCCCAGACCGACTGGGAAAAGAAAAAACTCGCCGGACTCAAGGACGAAGAAGCCAAGCAGGTCGAGGACTTGAAACAGAAGCTGCAAAAAACCGCCACGGATCTCGCCAACGCGGGAGGCAAGGACGCACGTGATGTGCTGGCCGAATTGGAACAGCGCGCGCGTGAGGCCGAAAAGCTGGCTGAGGAGCTTGGCAGCGGCAAGGAAGCCTGGGCTTCCGAAAAACTCATCGAGGCCTTGCGCCAGCACGGTGACACGGCAGATCTAGGTGACGCTGCCGCCGCGAAAAATGCGCAGGCCGCCGCGCAGGCTGCCGCAGCACTTGCTAATCAGCTTAAATCACCGCAACTCACGGCTGAAGTGAAGGAGCGCATGAACGAGTCGCTCAAAGATGTGCAGCAGCAGTCGGATCAAGAAGATCGCAAACGTGCCCTCGGCCAGAACGTCCTCGCCGCCGGCGACCAGATGCAGCAGGGCAAACCGGCAGGTGCGGGCGAAGAATTCCAAAAACTCGCCGACAAGCTGCGCGACCAAGCTCTGCGTGAGCAATCGCGTCAGGAACTACAGCAGCTCGCCCAGCAGTTGCGCGATTCTGGCAGCACCATCGCCGGACAGCAGGAGGGTGCCAAGGGCGCGATGCAGCAGATGAGCCAGGCGGGGCAGGGCGAATCCTCACCGCAGCAGGGGCAGTCAAATGCGCCTCAAACGGGCCAGGCACAGAATACGCAGCAGATGCTCAACCCTCCCGGCATGGGCCAGTCCGGCCAGCAGAATCAAATGCAGCAGCCGCAGGGCGGACCAGGCCAGGGCCAGCAGCAACCCATGATGAGCATGGGCCAGGGGCAGGAGGGAGCTGGCAAGCAGGGCCAGCCCAGCGATGGCCAGCCGATGTTGCTCGCCCCGGTTCCCGGTGGTGCCAAACCAGATGGCAATGCTCCAACGATCATTCTCCCAGGTGATGGCTCGCCGGGTGATCCCAATGGGCCAACGCTCACCATGCCCGGCTCCGGTTTGCCTCCAGGCAGCGGCAAGGCAGATCTCAACAACACGCCCACCACCAAGCAGAGCACCGAGAATCAAAGCGTGGTACGCGCCCAGCAAAACAGCGAAGGTCAGAGCACCGTGCGCAGCGTGGAAGGCGGCGTGCGCAACGAACAATCCACCCGTACCGCCACGCAGACCGCACTTGAGTCGATTCAGGCTGAAGAAGCCGCGCTGGATGAAGCAGCCTTGCCACCTGCGCGCCGCGAACAAGTGCGGCGTTACTTTAACGAACTGCGCAAGCGGTTTGAGGGGAAGTGAGTCACCGCTCGCATTATTCGCTCTGGGAAACCTGGCTATAGAAACTCATGCACCGCCTTGGCTGCACGCGTGTAAGCTCCACCGCTGCCAAGGGTGGCGACGACATCCGCCATGTCCTGCTGCAGTTGCTCGCGTTTGGGGGCGCTTGTGAGCAGGTCAGTGGTGGCTTTGGCCAGCGTTTCGGCATTGAGCTGTCCCTGCACCAGTTCCTTTACCACTTCGCGTTTCGCGAGGATGTTGATGATGCCCAGGTGCTTGATGCGCACCACCAGCCTGCCGATGATATAGGTGGGCCAGCTCACATTGTAGATCAGCGTGTGGGGCAGGCCAAAGCAGGCGGCCTCCAGCGTGGCGGTGCCGGAGGCCACGGCTCCAGCTTCAGCGCGCTGCATCAGGTCATAGACGGTGCCGGTTTCAATCCAGCGCTTCGCCTCGGGCATGCCGTGTTCGTCGGTCATGTTGCGCATGAATCCGGCCAGGGTCTCATTGGCGGCGGAAACGGCAAAACGGGCGTTGGGCACGGCTTCCTTGATGATCTTGGCCGCGTCCATCATGATGGGAAATAAACGGCGCACTTCATTGAGGCGGCTGCCCGGAAACCAGCCGACGAGGCCGGGCTCCCGCTTCCATTCACGTTTCAGCGTCACCACGCGGTCCACCATGGGATGCCCGCTGAATTCGGTGCGCAGGCCACTCTTTTCATAAAAATCCTTCTCGAATGGGAAAATGCAGATCATGAGGTCGAGCACCTTCGCCATGGTCTTCACGCGCCCCTTTTTCCAGGCCCAGACCTGCGGGCTGATGTAATAGAGGATGCGCCCCTTGTAGCCAGCGGTGCGCAGGTTCTTGGCCAGCCGTAGATTAAAGCCGGGATAATCCACGAGGATCACTGCCTCGGGCTTTTGATCGAGAATGGAGTCCAGCACGGCATCCATCTTTTCTTTGAAGTAGCGGTACATCTTCACCACCTCCCACAGGCCGACGACCCCGGCGGTTTCGACCCAGTCCTCCACGCCCTCGCCGACCACTTCGCGCATCTTCGGACCACCGAGGCCGATGACCTTCATGTCCGGTTCCAGAGTCTTCAATTCACGCAGGAGTCCCGCAGCATGAGTATCGCCGCTGACTTCGCCTGCGATGATGAAGATGCGGTTCATGCGGTGCCCAGTGCGGCGTTCTTTTCAATTTGATCGGTGATTTCCAAAGCGATGCGCACGGCTTCCGCGCCTTCCTGGCCCGTAACGACTGGCCGGCGACCATGACGCGCGCATTCGACGAAGGCGGCGATCTCAAGTTTCAGTGGTTCATCCTTCTCCACTTCCACCGCCTCGCGCACGATCTGCATGCCGTCTTTACGATAGATCCAGCCGCTCTGCTCCTGGTAGTCGAGGCTGAGGTAGCTCTCGCTCTGGAAGACGCGGATTTTGCGCATCTTCTCTGGGCTGATGCGGCTGGCAGTAATGTTGGCGATGCAGCCATTGGCAAACTTGAGGCGCGCGTTGGCGATGTCCTCACGCTTGGTCAGCACCGGAATGCCCACAGCATCGACTTGGATCAGCTCTGACTTCACCAGATGCAGCACGATCTCGATGTCGTGAATCATCAGATCCAGCACGACGCCAATGTCGATGCTGCGGTTCGGGAAGGGCGAGAGACGATGCGCTTCGATGAACCGTGGGTTGTCCATGCGCTCTTCGAGCTGCAGCAGCACCGGATTGAAGCGCTCAATGTGGCCTACCTGCAGGATGACACTCTTGGACTTCGCAAGTTCGATGAGGGCCTGTGCTTCCGCATAGGACTCGCTGATGGGTTTTTCCACCATCACATGAATTCCTGCCTGCATCAGCGGCTCGGCGACTTTGCGGTGGAAGATCGTCGGCACGGCCACCGTGGCGGCGTCAACGCGCTGGGCAAAGTCGGCGAGATCACTCGCAGCCTGCGTGCCGTACTGTGCGGCCAATTCTGCGGCGCGTGCGGTGTCTGCATCATACACGGCGGCAAAGGTGATGGCACCCTCGCTCTTCGCGGCGATCTCCGCCATGATGCGGGCATGATTTTTGCCAATAGCGCCGACTCCGGCGACTCCGATGCGGAAAGGGGAACTCATGATCAGAAGTGAAAAGGGGGTTAGAATTTGCCGGGGAACTTCATGCCGGGCGGAAGCTTGGGCATTTTTCCACCACCGCCCCCTCCGAGCATGCCACCGAGTCCGCCAAGTCCTCCCAGGCCACCACCGCTGCCTCCCATCATGCTGCCCATCATCTGGGCCATCATGCCTTTGTTGCTCATGAGCTTTTTCATCATTTCGAACTGCTTGAGGAGTTGGTTCATTTCCATCACCGGGCGTCCGGCCCCGTTGCAGATGCGCTTGCGGCGCTGGCCGTTGATGATTTCAGGGCGCTGCCGCTCTTTGGGCGTCATCGAAAGGATCAGCGCCTCGACATGTTTCATGCGTTTGTCGCCATCCGCGCCGATCATGTCCTTCATCTTGCCCATGCCGGGGAGCATGCCGAGGATGCCGCCGATGGGGCCCAGCTTCTTCATCATGCGCAACTGCGCGAGCATGTCGGTGAAATCGAATTTGTTCGACTGCATGCGGGCGGCCAGCTTCATGGCCTCCTGTTCGTCGATTTCTTCGGCGGCCTTCTCCACCAGGCCCACCACATCGCCCATGCCGAGGATGCGCTGCGCCATGCGGTCAGGATGGAAAATTTCGAGTTGCTCGACCTTTTCTCCCACACCAAGAAATTTGACTGCGCAGCCGGTGACTTGGCGCATCGAAAGCAAAGCGCCGCCACGGGCGTCACCATCGAGCTTGGTCATGATCAGGCCCGTGATGCCCACTGCGGCGTTGAATTTCTGCGCCACGCTCACCGCTTGCTGGCCGGTGGCGGCGTCTGCCACCAGCAGCACTTCATTCGGCTCCACCACGGCACGCACGCGCTTGAGTTCCGCGAGCAGGTCTTCATCAAGATCCTGACGCCCGGCGGTGTCGAAAATGGCGATGCCGCTGCCTTGTTCCTTCAGCCAGACCATCGCAGCCTTGGCGGCCTTCACCGGATCGGTTTCGCCTTCGGCTGGCGCAAACACAGGCACATTGAGCTGCTGGCCGAGCACTTGCAATTGCTTGATGGCGGCAGGGCGGTACAAATCGAGCGCGAGGAGCAGCGGGCGCCGGCCCTGCTTCTTGAGCCAGTTCGCCAGCTTGGCGGAGGTCGTCGTTTTACCGGCGCCATTGAGGCCGGTCATCAGAATGCGCTGCGGCGGCTCGAGGTTCAGCGCACTGGCATCACTGCCCAGCAGTTTGACCAGTTCATCGTGGAAAATTTTGACGATCTGCTGTCCGGGTGAAACCTTGAGCAGCACCTCCGCTCCGATCGATTGCTTGCTGACAGTGTCGACAAGATCTTTGGCCACTTTGAAGTCCACATCCGCCTCCAGCAGGGCCATGCGGATTTCCTGCATGGCGTCGCTGACGTTGGATTCGCTGATGCGGGCCTGGCCGCGCAGCTTTTTGAAGGCGCTTTCGAGTTTTTCAGAGAGGGCGGAGAACATCGGGGGAAAGTAAGGGACACTGGATAGTCGGCAGCAGCCCCCGCATGGCAACTGCGAAGGCAGGACGAATCTGGGCTGGAAAACGGGGCTACTGGACGGGCAGATACGCTGCCGCCAGGTCAATCTTAAAGCGCCAGCTCACGACTTCGGCAGGCTGGGAGGTCTCGCGCTGAAAGCTGAGGCTGAGCGCGCAATCCTCTCGGCGCAGTTTGTAGGGGAACTGGAAGCGCACGACCATCGTGGCAGGATCATAATCCACCGGCACAGTACCAAGTCCGGCGATGCGAAGTTTGATGCTCTCGGGCAGGATGGTGCCGAGCTTTTTCAAATCGGCTTCGATGAGAGGACGGCGTTCGGTAATGACGGAATCCGGCTTGGGCTTGAGCTGGATCAGTTGCTCGCCTTTCTCGTTCTTGGCGTCAGCGACGAGGAATTTATTGGACCCAACATCACCCCGCCCACGGAAGCTGGTGGCGAGCTTGAAATTGATGTCGTTGTCACCATGAATGATGTAGCGGCCCAGCTTGCCGTTGGGGGTGTCCCAGGCGACTTTTTGGCCGTTGACGGTGACGAGAGACTCGTAACCGATCTGCAGCCCGGTCTCCATGATGGAGTCGTCGAAGTTGCCGTAAGGGTAGGCGAAGGAGTGGCATTTGACGTGCAGGTTTTGCTCCAGGAAATCGCGTGAATCCTTGAGCTCGCCCACGATCCACTGCTGCACTTCCGCGTCGGTCTTTGCGTTTTTGGGACGCTTCTTGAGACTCTCGTGGGAGACGCTGTGACTGCCGACTTCACAACCGTGCTGCATCATCTCTTTAATCTGCTCCCAGCTCATCGAACGACCAGCGCCTCCGACATACTTCTTGTAGAGGTAAATGGTGAAGGGGAAGCCAAACTCACGCAGCACTGGAAAGGCATAGGTGTACACGCCCTCCCAGCCGTCATCCATGGTGATGACGATGGCTTCTTCCGGAATGTTTTTCTCACCGCGTTTCCAGGCCATCATTTCGCTCAATGAGATGACCGGAATCTTGGAGTCCTTGATGGCCTGCATCTGCTCACGAAACTTCGGTGCGGCGATCAGCATGGGGCTGCCGCCGCGATCACGAAAATCATGGTAGCCGAGGATGGCCACTACCGAGGATTTGTTGAGTTCGAAGGCGGGGGCCGCCGGAACCTCTGGAACCGGTGCGGCAGCCTCCAGCAGGGCGGTCTCCTGCAGTTTCTTTTCGATAGCCAATTCTTCTGCGGTCAGAGCCGGTTCCTCGGGCTTGGGCGGTGGTGGCGGTTTTGGGGTGACTCCGCTCTGCTCGGCCAGGCGGCGCAGTTTGGCTTCGATACGCTTGCATGAAGCCAAGGTGCCTAGAGCGAAGACAACAAAAATGAGCGGAAAGACAAAACGCATGGCGTTAGGGATTTGGGGCGGGTGGTCTTGGCCGGGTGATGAGCAGGCTTTTGACAATGAGTTTGGCACTGGCTTTGTCACCGGCGACGAGGCGCAGTGTCTCGCCACGCAGGTCACTGGTCAAGGCAAGGCTGCCGAGACGCAGGATGCGGAAAGTCTGCGCATCTTTGGTCGCATGCTCCACGTCCAGCTCTTTTTCGAGGATCTGGCCGTTGCATTTGACCACGATCTTCAACGGTTCCTCCAGTTCTGCGCAGGCGTAATGCAGCAGGATGTCATAAGTGCCTGCCGCGATGAATTCGATGCGCCACGCGATTTCGCCGATGGTGGCGGTCTGTGCATCCGTCGGAGGTTTGGGGGCCACCTCCTGCGCCAGTGCGGGCGCGAGGGCGATGAGCGCCTGTTTTTGCTCGACGGGCACTGGGACCGGCATTGGCGCAGGCATGGGCATGGTGCCAGCTTGTGCCTGCTGCGTGGCGATCAGGTCCAGTACTCCGCCAGCGCTGATGATCTGCTGAATGCGGGCGATTTCAGCGTTGTAGGCGGACTTGTCGGCGGCGGTGGCCGCCTGACGTTGCAGTTCAATGAGATACTTGCCCAGCAGCGGAATATGCCGCGCGCTCAGGCCCTTCTGGTAGATGCTTTCCATCTGCTGCAGGCGCGCAATTGCTGTCGGTGGCGGAGCCGGTGCTGGCTGTTGGGCGGCGGCACCAACCAGGCACACCAGCCATGCGGCGGTCAAGAGTGTTCGCTTCATGGCTGTTTCCCTCGGTTTGTCTCAGCCGAAAGCGCCCAGGCTCCAGGCGGTGGGCGGCGGTTTCTGGCGGTGTTTTCGAGTGCACTGAGTGTGGCAAGGAAAGCCCGCTCCATGGCGTTGTGCTGCTTCTCACGTGCGGGCGGCACCACGGCGGCCAGTCCATGATTGACAAGCACATTTTGATACAGACCCACATTGGGCAGGAACAGCAGCGCAGCCATGGTGCCGTCCTTGTCACGATCCGGGCGAATCAGCAGACGGAGGGGTTTGTCACGCAGGTAGCTGGAGGTGAATTCGCGCGCCGTACGACCCACCGCTATCACATCCTCATCCTCGATGTTGAAATGTTTCGCGAAGCGTTTCACTCCGGTTGCGTCGTCTTCCTCCACGGGTGCGCAATCGATCCACAACAAACGCACCAGTAGCGTGCGCCCTTCGTAAACCACCTTGAAACGCTCGCCGGAGAGCGGTTCCTCATCAGCGAGGTGTGCATCAATAATATCTTCAAAGCCGCTCAAGTCACCGCTGCTTGTGGTGTTGGCATGCATGACTGTCTGGCCTGTTTTTTGTTTTCCCAGGCGCTCTATCCGGCGGGTTTCGGCAACGATCTGTTCTTTCAGGGCGGGTTTGGTCACTGAGAGATCATTCAAATCGTCGAGATACTTGGCGGTGACTCCTTTCCTGGCGGCATCTATGGAAGTTTTCAAAGCCGCGCTGGCCTGCTGCATGGCGGTGGTGGAACTGGTTGGTGGGAGCGCCGAGGTGCTGGCGGCGGCAGCATCCGTGACTGGCACCAGTCGCAGGTTGCGAATGCGGATGATGTTGGCGGGATAGCCGTCCGGGGCAGCGAAGCGCAGGGTTGCAGGACTGCGGCTGAAATTCAGCGGCCCGACGCGCACGGTGGTGAAGGTGATTTCATCCGTGCTGCGGGTGATTTCAAAGGTGCGGTGGTTTTCTTCGGCGATGCCCAGCAAGGTGACTTCATCGAATTCAAACATGGCGGTCTGCTGCGGCTGGAGCTTGGAAGATGCATAAACACTGCCTGCGACAGGGGCGTCGCTCATGTTGGCTTCGAATTCGAGGTGGTAGCTGCCAGGCATGATGCGGAAATTCTGCCATTCCGCTCCGCTGCCGTTTGACCGCCAACTGCTGAGCGTTTCACCTGAAGCCTGGGCTGATCCCATCATTCTTGCCTGGGTCAGGGGCAGGGGGGTGGCGAGGCTGGAAACAGTGCCTGCATAGAGCGCCTGCAATTGTTCGCGCCGCTGACGAATTGCGCGCGCTTCCTCATAGTCACCAGCGGCGGCTACTTCTGTTTCCACCTTTGCCAGCGCACGCTCGTATTGTTGGGTGAGCAACTGAGAATCCGCCATGATCTGGCGCAGAAATGTCGTGCGTGTGGCGGTGAGTGCCGCCGGTTCCTGCGCGGCTGTTTGCGCCTGCAGCGCCGCGCAGGCCTGCAGCATGCAGATCAGGACTGGCAGGCGGCGTTTCATCGGGCGGCCGGCACCAGTTCCACGGCCAGCAGTTGCATGAGATTGTCGGTGACCAACGATTGTGCGGAGAGGGCCAGCGTGCCTGCGCCATCGCTGATCTTCAGTGTGCCCGCGCTGCGCTCCTCCGGGCCTTTGAGCGTGGTTTCGATGGTCGTGGTCAGGGTGAAGCGCGCTTCTTTGATGAGCAGTTTGCCGCCCTCCGCAGCACCACAGCGGTAACGCAGCATCACTTCATAACCACCGGGCGGCAGTGCGGGCAGCTTCCAGGCGGCAGCAGCACCGACCTTGGACCATCCGGTGATGGCACCGCCTTCGAGTCGCAGACCGCTCAGGCTGGCGGTGTCCAGGGGGAGCTTGATGCGGTCCGGCAGCAGCGAGGTTCTGAGCGTCTGCTCGCGTGTTTGCAGCAGCAGCAGTTCTTTGTCGAGCCGGGCCAGTTCGTCCTGTAAACGCTTGCGTTCATCCCGTGCGGTGATGGCGGCGTCGTAATCACGCTCAGCGGCGAACTGCTTTTCCAAGGTGCCTAGCGTGGTGATCTGCTCTTTCATTGGAGCGAGGCTGGCTTCGATCAACTCGCGTTCGTAGCCCAGGCGCAGGAGTGCGATGTCAGAACTCGCCCCCGGATCATCCGTGCGCTTCTCCGCCTTCGGGGCCGACAAGGCGAGCCCCGCGCCAACGAGTGCGCATGCGAGAACGAAACCGGATTTCAAATGGAGATAAGAAGGGGGTGAAATAAGCAGTCTCATGTTAGCCGGAGCCCACGGTGAAACAAGCCCGAACTCAGAGGCTCGACATTGAGCTTTTGAATCCCTTTCCGCCGCAAAATAGGATGCGGGGAACCCTGTGCGACTGCTGCAATCAGCCACCACCGTGTGTTATCCATGCAGGTTTTCCTGCCCATCACTCCATGATGAGTGAGTCATTGTCACCTCGACAAGGGATTGAGCGGGCTATCGACAGGGTATTCTTGACTTCGAATGTCAAAAGTGAAGATGATTAAGGTTTAAAGTGCCTATCTTTGTGTCATGTTGAGCGCCTCCCATCCCAACCAACCGAATGCAGAGAATGGAAGCAGAGTCAGGTAAATCATTGCTTTTTCCTCCCAAAATCCTAACACGTGCGTGCCTTATAATAGCGGGGGTTCTGCTCGGTGCCGTGTTGATGAGATGGTACGATTCTACGGAGGGAGAGGCTAACATTGTCGCAGCTTCTCTTGGTCAGCCAATGCGCTCTGGTCCCTGGGGTGAGCTTTACTCCACGCCATTCACCATTTCAGCACCTGAGGAACTGCTGCCAGTGCGCAGATTTGAGGAAAACGGCACGACTTGGGTCATCCCCCAATCACATTACAGTGACGTGGCTTTGCTGTTGGAATCCATCGGAATGCCGGCCCATTTGTGCGCGGAATTGATGGCACCGGAAGTGCTGGTGCAAACCCCTCAGGGCATGGAAATACGGCCTGCGCCCAAAACGCTGCTGGCACTGCCCGCCGAACCACGCAGGAAGCTGTATCAGGCATTGCTCCAGCACCCTGAGAACCGCGGGCAGATCACATTCATTCACAAGGACACGCTGGGGGATCGCTTTGGCAGTGCGCACAATGGTGAGCATACGCTGATGCTCTTTAAGCAGTTGTGCTGCGAGCATGGCGACTACCTGGTCTTCAGCGGCCTCTCGGTGGTGCTGGCGCAACTGCCCACCTACGAGGAAAAGCGGGATTTCATGCGCGGGCTGACCATCCAGCGCACTCTCACATTGCGGCTTCAGATCAGACCGGGCGCAGACATCAACGCACTGGCGAACTACTGGGGCGGGGGCATCAAAGCCACCGATGTGCATACCATTTTTGAATCCATCGCCGCCTCTCCCACTGGTGGCACTCTGGGAATCATCAATATGCTGCCACCGCTGCCTGCTTCCCAGATGTACCTATACCCCAAACCGGACAATCCATTGAACGGTCCCGCTCCGGTGCGGGACTGCCACTGGACTTCGTTTAACTTTTTTCATGAGGTGGCGGATCTGCGGATGAGTGATCCGGCCTACTTCATGCAGAAACTCAAGGAGGACTACACCCCTGCGGCGGGCGATCCACGTTACGGGGACATCGCCTTTTTTTCCAAACCCGGCGGTGGCGGTGTCGTGCACTCGGCGGTGTATCTGGCGGATGACATCTATTACACCAAAAACGGTTCGACGTTTACGTACCCCTGGATGCTCGAAACCCTCACGGATCTGCTCAAACAGTACTCCTTCCAGGTGGAACCCGGCGAAAAACTGGTGGTGAATTATTTCCGCCATAAGAGCATGTAGGCATGACATCCCTTGATCCACTGCGCACCCTCCTTAAACGCCGCCTCGACCTCATCGCCGATCATGCGTTTCGTGATCGTGATGCGGCGGCGCATCTGGCCGCGCTAAAACAAGTCTCGGAAGAACTCGGTGCCGAACATCTCCGACTGCGCGCGCAACTGCCGCCACGGCTGAATCATTTCCTCACCCAGGCCAGCTTCTCGAAGGCTCTTGAATATCTGGATAGCTCCGAGGGCTGAGCGCGTTGAAGTCGGTTCAACCATGAACCACTTCCTTGTTCTCACGACTCTGCTGTGCCTCGCCTTCGCCGCCTCGTCTCGCGCTGGCGACAAGCCCAACATCATCTTCATCCTCTGCGATGATCTTGGCTATGGCGATGTGAAATGCCTCAATCCCGACGGCAAGATCGCCACGCCGAGCTTTGACCGTCTCGCCAAGGAAGGCATGATTTTTACCGATGCGCATTCTGGTTCCAGCGTCTGCACGCCCACACGCTACGGTGTGATGACCGGTCGCTACGCGTGGCGTTCCAAGCTGCAAAGCGGCGTGCTCGGCGGCCTCAGCCCGCGTTTGATCGAGCCGGGCCGCCTGACCGTGCCAAGCATGTTGAAGGCCCAGGGCTACTCCACTCATTGTGTCGGCAAATGGCACCTGGGCATGGACTGGGTGCACACTGGTCCCACAGAGGAATTGAACATCGAAAAGGCCGAGCAGGTGAACAATGTCGATTACACCAAGCCGATCACCAACGGCCCGACCAGCGTCGGCTTTGATACCTACTTTGGCATCAGTGCCTCGCTGGACATGGTGCCCTACTGTTTCATTGAAAATGATCATGTGGTGGCCAATCCCACCGAAAAGATCAAGCTCCTCATGAACGCAGGTGGTCGCTTGAGCTACACCCGTGAAGGGCCCGGCTCCCCCGGCTTCCGTGGCGAAGACGTACTGCCCACCTTCACGCGCGAAGCGAAAAAGGTCATCGACGCAAAAGCAAAACAGGGCGCGCCGTTCTTCCTCTACCTGCCGCTGAACTCCCCCCACACTCCCATCTTGCCCAGCGAAAAGTGGCAGGGCAAAAGCGGCATCAGCCTCTACGCAGACTTCGTCATGGAAACCGACGACGCCATCGGTCAGATCATGCGCGCCACGGAAGAAACTGGAATCGCCAAAGACACCCTCATCATCGTCACCAGCGACAACGGCTGCTCACCGAGCGCCGACTACCCCAAGCTGCTCGCCGCAGGTCACAACCCCAGCTACAACATGCGCGGCCACAAAGCGGACATCTTTGACGGTGGTCATCGCGTGCCCTTCATTGTCCGCTGGCCCGCGAAGGTGAAAGGCGGCCAGACCTCCGCGCAGATCTTGTGCCTCACCGATTTCATGGCCACAGCCGCCGACACCGTCGGTGTGAAGCTCCCCGAAACCGCCGCCGAGGACAGCTTCAGCATCCTCCCCGCGCTGCTGGGTGAGTCCGGCAAACCTGTGCGCCAGAGCGTGATCCACCATTCAATCAACGGCTCGTTTGCCTTGCGCGAAGGCGACTGGAAACTCGAACTCTGCGCCGGTTCCGGTGGCTGGAGCGATCCACGTCCTGGCAGTCCCGGTGAAGAAGGTCTGCCAAACACCCAGCTCTACAATTTGAAGACGGACATTGCAGAGAAGGAAAACCTCCAGGGCAGTCGCCCCGAGATCGTCACGAAGATGACTACCGAACTCGAACACATCATCACCCTAGGCCGCAGCACGCCCGGTGCCGCACAGAGGAACGCGGTCCAGGTCATCATTCGCAAGCCGGTACCTGCCGCGCAGTCGAAACGTAAAGGCAGGCTACAGCCGAAGTAAGCCCGTTTCCACCCAGCGCGGAGTAGTCCGCACTCTCCGAGTGCGGTTCCTGCGTGCAAACCCCACGCATTTGCCTTGCCCCCAGACCCAATTTACGATTCACTTCACCCATGCCCGCCCCTGCTTCGCCGTCTGATCTCCGCCGCTGGTTGAACCGCGCGACTTTTGGCACCACTCCCGCTTTGCTGGAAGAAGTTCAGTCCCTGGGCTGGGAGCGCTGGGTGGCTGCCCAATTGGCACCAGATGACAAGGCAGACACCGATTGTCAAAAGCGCCTGAACAACCTCCGGCTGCACATCGAGTACGAAGTGCAGCCGATGGCACCTGCGGCTGCTGGCGCGAAGGCGATGATGACCACAAAGGCCGCGAAGAAGGTCAATGAAAACCGCCCGCTGCGGCTGCTGGATCAGCCCCTGGAACAGACCTTCCCGATGTACGGCAAGGACGATGTGAACTACGAGGAGAAAAGCCTCGCCATGCAGGAGGTGATGATGGCCACGCTGCTGCGTGCCGTACATAGCCAGTGGCAGGTGCGCGAGATGCTGGCGGAGTTCTGGCACAACCATTTCAGCGTGAATGCAGACAAGGACGAGTCGGTCATGCTTGCCCTGCCTGCCTATGATCGGGATGTGATCCGCGCGAATGCGCTGGGAAGCTTTCGCACGATGTTGCAGGGCGTCGCCCAAAGCGCCGCGATGCTCTACTACCTCGATGGAGTCGAAAGCAAAGCCAGCCCGGCGAACGAGAATTTTGCACGCGAACTATTCGAGCTCCACACCTTCGGCGCGCGGAACTACCTCAATCATCGCTTTACCAAATGGCGCGATGTTCCTGGTGCGCTTGAAGGCCGGCCGGAGGGGTATATTGACCAGGATGTCTATGAGGCTGCACGTGCCTTCACCGGCTGGACCGTGGAAAATGGTGCGGAGGACGACGATGGAGCGAAGCGCCCGAACACCGGCAGATTCATGGTGCGCGAGGCTTGGCATGATCCCTATCAGAAGCGCGTGCTCGGCACCGAGTTTGATTCACAGCGTCCTGCGCTGGAGGACGGCCTGCGGGTGATCGATCTCGTGGCACGGCACCCGGCCACGGCACGCCACCTTGCCGAAAAACTCTGCCGTCGCTTCGTGAGTGACGATCCGCCAGAGGCGCTAGTCAAACAAGCCGCTGCCGAGTTCACCGCAGCGTTCGAAGCCCCGGATCAAATCGCCCGCGTCATGAAGGTGATCCTGCTCAGTGCGGAGTATCGCAATGCCTCGGCCACGAAATTCAAGCGCCCGCTGGAATTCCTTGCCAGCTACCTGCGTGCGACGGGGGCGGACTTCGCCCCGCGCATGGATGTGGTCTATCAGCTCGATGAAATGGGCCAGCGCTTGTTTCGCTGGCCCACGCCGACGGGACACCCCGATGCCAGTGGCTACTGGCAAAGCGGCACGTTTTTGCTGCGGCGCTGGAATCTACCACTCGTGCTGCGTGACGACGGTTGGAAGGGCATCGCCTCCTTCCACTTCCTCACTCTGACACCCGCAGACTGCACGACTGCAGGGCAGGTGCTGTCCTACTGGAGCCAGCGTCTGCTGGGCCAGGAGATGGCGGAGAAAAGCCGCACCGTATTGTTGCAAGTGCTCACCGATGATGACGAAGCGAATGCCAGCTCCGAATTCAGCGGCGATGACAAAGATCGCGACATCCGCATCGCCTCCTGTGTGGCCCTGCTCGCAGCCTCGCCGGAATTTCAGTATCGTTGATTCAATCGCCCAGCCCCATTCTCATGAACACGACTTCTTCAATCACCCGCCGTTCGCTGCTGCGCCGCGCACTCGGTGCCTCCTGTCTCACGCTCGGCGGTGGCGGCATTCAGCGGCTCGCCTTTGCTGAAGACAGTGCGGCAGCAGCGGGGCGTGATCTCCTCGTCACGATTTTCCTGCGCGGCGGTTGTGATGGGCTCGGCGTGCTCGCACCTGCGGATGATCCGCATTACCGTGCGGCACGGCAGGCCTCTCTGCGAATCGTGGAAAAAGGCGAGCGCCCGGGTCTCACCATCAAAAACGGTTATGCAGGCCATGACTGGCGGCTTCACCCCGACGCCGCGCCGTTGCAGGAATTGTACGAACACGGCGACCTCGCCATGATCCACGCCTGCGGATTGAAAAACGGTACGCGGAGTCACTTCGATGCGCAGGACATGATGGAGCGCGGCATCAATGAGCAGAAAAATCTCGGTCTCGGCACCGGCTGGCTCACCCGCCTGCTTGACTCACTGCCCGGTACCGGACTGCTGCCCGGCCTGAGCGCTGAGGGGGCCATGCCAGCTTCGCTGCTGGGCAGCACGCGCGCAGCAGCCATCGCGAACTTGCAGGACTTCAGCTATTATGGTGATGAAAGGCAGATGAAGGCGCTGCGCCTCATGCACGCCCAAAGTGGCGCACTCGGCGCAGGCGGAAACCGCATGCTGACCCTGCTGCAGGAGGTGACCAAGAAGTTCCCAAAAAAGCCCGACGGTGGCGTTGCCGATTATCTGCCCGCCAAAGGAGTGAGCTACCCTGAACACGATTTCTCGAATACCCTCAAAACGGTGGCGCAGCTCGCGAAGATGGAGCTTGGCCTGCAAGTCGCCGCCATCAATTACGGCGACTGGGACACGCACACCGGCCAGGACTACCGCCTGAATGATCTGGTGACAAACCTCGCCAAGCCGCTGCACGCTTTTTACGCTGACCTCGCTGCACAGCGCCAGCGCACCACCATCGTCATCATGAGCGAATTCGGCCGCCGCCTGAAATCCAATGAAAGCGGCGGCACGGATCATGGCCATGGCAATCTCATGTGGGTGCTCGGCGGCGGTGTCAAAGGCGGGCGCTGCCTTGGAAGCTGGCCCGGATTGGCGAATGATCAGCTCGACGAACACGCCGACCTTGCCATTACCACCGACTACCGCCAGGTGCTGAGCGAAGTGCTGCTGGCCCGGATGCGCGGCGCGGAGGTCGCGAATGTGTTTCCGGGATTCACGCCGGGCTCCCCGCTGGGGGTGGTGTAGGCTTCCGGCTGAAATCACGCAACTTTGTTCGTGCGTTCGCAAACCTTCCCGCTAACCTCGCCGCTCGTTTCCCAAACCAAGCAATCACCATGAGCTACACCTCACCCAAACTTCACAATGCAATGTGGCCCGGACTCGTCGGCAAAGGCGACGGCGAAGGCCAGGAACCACCGATCAGCCTCGAAAAGATGCTCGATCTCACCGCCGCAGCCAATGTGAACGGCCAGAAGTTTGAAGGCATCGACTACTTCCTCTTCCTCCCTCACACCAATCCTGAGGCCAGCGACGACGAGATCAAGAAGATCGCCGATCTCATCGCCAGCAAAGGTTTCAGCGTCGGTTCCCTCGTGGCTCCCGTGTGGCCCGGCACCGTCGGTGACTCCGCCATGGGCGACGACGCTCAGCAGGAAAAATTCCTCAGCGCTGTGAAAATGGCCTGCCGCATCGCCAAGGTCTTCAATGCCCACGGCGTCCGCAAATACGGCGTCATCCGCATCGACTCCGCAGAGTTCGGCATCGCCAAATGGCGTGAAAACCCCAAGGCCAGCACCGCCCGCATCGTGGACACCTTCAAGAAGGCTGCCCAGATCGCTGCTGACAGTGGCGAGCGTCTTGCCGCCGAAGGCGAAATCTGCTGGGCCGGCATGCACTCCTGGAAAGACATGCTCGATGTTCTCGAAGGCGTCGGCATGCCAAACGCCCTCGGCTTCCAGGCTGACCTCGCCCACACCTACCTCTACACCCTCGGCTACAACGCTCCTGAACACGCTCTCCTCAAGGAAGGCTACAGCGACGCCGAGTTCTGGGCCGCCTACGAAAAGATGACCGACGCTCTCCGCCCCTGGACCATCGACTTCCACGTCGCGCAAAACGACGGCACCGTTCACGGCGCTGGCGCCCACGACAAGACCGGCAAGCACTGCCGTGCTGACGATCCAAACGGCAAGCTCGACATCACCAAGGCTTCCGGCTACTGGCTCAAAGATGCCGCCTCCCGTGGCATCCAGCACATCTGCTGGGATGGTTGCATGTTCCCCAACGCCGTCCTCGAAACACCGGACACCTGGAACAACATCCTCGCTGCGATGATCAAAGTCCGCGACGCCCACGGCTGGTAACAGCCAGCCCGTCAGTTCTACACTTCGGCGCCGCAGAGGAAACTCTGCGGCGTTTTCTTTTTCACCCGCTTCGCATGCATCGTCTTCTTGTCTTGCTCCTTGCACTCGTTTCCTGTGCGCACATGCCTGCCCCCATGACGCTGCCACCTGAAATCAGTTCAGTCCTGCCGTCAAACTGCCGCCAGGTGCTCTACGTGACTGCGGCAGATCAGCACACCACTGCGGCGCAGCTCACCATGCTCGAATGCAGTCCGGCCCATGCTTGGCACTCTGCCTGCACCGCCCTTCCAGTTCGCATCGGCCGCAATGGTATGGCATGGGGCCACGGTGATTTCGCGCTCGCGGCTCCTGCCGGCTGGCGCATCAAACAAGAAGGAGACGGCTGCGCTCCAGCCGGCGTCTTTCACATCACCCAGGCCTTCGGCTCCGAACCTCAGCCCGCCTCGATCAAACTGCCCTACCTCCATTGCACGAAGCATCATTGGGGCATCGATGACGTCCGCTCAAAGCACTACAACCAGATAGTCGATGATCGCACCGTCGCCTGTGACTGGACCGGTCCTGAAACCATGATCCCCAGCATCGGCTGCTACAAACTGGGAGCCGTTATCGCCCACAATCCACACAACAAACCCGGCCTCGGCTCCTGCATCTTCCTGCACCTCTGGCAGGGCGAAAACGTGCCCACCGCAGGCTGCACCGCCATGTCCGAGCAACATCTCCACCAGATACTCACATGGCTTGATCCCCAAGCAAATCCATGCCTCGTCCAGCTCGTGCAGCCGTGAAAGTAGGATGGGCACTCCTGCCCGTCGATCAGCGTTTTCGCAAGCTCCAGCGCCTTCGGACCGACGAGCAAGGGTTCTCCATCGCCCCTTCCATTTAACGCCGCTCGATCACGTCGCTGCTCTTGAATCGTACCTTGGGCAGGGAGGCATAGCGGTCATCCGCATGGCGATACCCCGCAGGGCACAGCACGGCCGTGGTGAGACCCTGGGCTTCAAGGCCGAGCACCTCGTCATATTTTTCGGGCACAAAGCCTTCCATCGGGCAGGTGTCGACGCCCAGTAGCGCGGCGGCCGTCATGAACTGACCGAGGGCGATGTAGGCCTGCATCTTCGCCCACTCGGTGGTCATGTATCCCTGCTGCAATGTACCCGTGAGCATCTTGCGGAATCCCGCCAGTGCATCGGGCGTGCCACCACGCACTTCAGCAATACGCATGAGGTTGGCGTCGATCTCGACTTCGGACATCGTACGCCTTGTGGCCATGACGACCAGATGCGAGCAGTCCACCACCTGGCGCTGACGCCATGAATGCCCCGCCAATTCCTCACGCAGGTCCTTGTCCTGAATGATGATGAACTTCCACGGCTGCAGGCCGTAGCTGGACGGTGTGAGAACGAGCGATTCTTCCAGCGCGACCCAGATGTCGTCAGGGATCTTCTTCGTGGAATCGAAGACTTTCGTGGCATAGCGCCAGTTGAGAGCAGTGAGAAGTTCGGCGGGTGTCATGCGAAGCTGATTTGGCACGGAGCGGCCGGAACTGCAATCAGAGAACGGCCGCTTCAACCCATGCGGCACATTGCCGTAAGTCCAGGGCTGGCCGAAGGATGGCGCTAAAGCCGGGCTGAATTGATGATAAAAAACTTACAATACATCTTGGTGTGGATATTGCATAATAACAGCGTTCCGAACTATTGTAGAACCGTTCGATTCCTACTGATTCGTGCACGCCGCCTATTACATTGCCAAAGGCCAGAAGACACTGGGTCCGTGTTCCAAGGATGATCTGCGCAATTTTCTCGCATACGGATCAATTCGCGACAGCGATCTCGTGAAGCGCGAGGACGAGGAGCAGTGGCGTCCCGTTTCGACCCTGCTGGAGTTGCATGCCGAAGGACAGGTCGTGGCAGACGGCCTCACCGTCCTGCCCACCCGTCGGCGCGTAGCGCGCTATCGTGACTACAATCGCGTGCCGTACAATCAGCGCGGTGGTGCGGTTCTGCGGCGCCTGATCCTGGGTTTTCTTTTTCTCCCGCCGTTGCTGTGGTGGGCAGCGGTGGCCTTGTACTCAGACCATATTTTCCGCCAGAAAAAGGATGGGAACGGCTACCTCCTGGTCTGGGGCCGCTGGGTGGAGGTGTTGGTGACGGTCATGATCATCGTGAACGCCCTGGCGTGGTGGATGGCTGTCAGCTATGCCTCCTGGCTGCTCGGGCCGGGCCTTGCGGAACTCATGAAGGGCATGGGCGAGGCGGCGGATGTGGTCAAAGGCATGATCAATGACATGTCCGCGAAGTGACCAACGAAAATCGCCCGACAGAAATCTGCCGGGCGATTGGATGAATGGGCAATCCGCTAAAGCTAGACGTGCTTAGATGGACTTGTAATCCCAGCCCTGGCGGTAGGCCGCGCGGGTGATGAGCTTGTTGGCTTCAGCGCTGTCGGACTCCTGCTTGCTCGCGTCCCAGTTGATGACCTTGCCGGGATTGGCGATCGCCAGGTTGCCGAGGAGACAGAACTTGGTCAGTGGCACGGAATAATCGAAATTGCTGCCGCAGATCTTGTCCTGCTCAATCGCGCGGATGAGTTCGAGCTGCGGTTCGCCTTCGGCCAGCGCGCCTTCGAGCTTCAGCTCGGGCTTTTTGCCACCGAGGAAATCGGTCATCTTGGTGCCCGGGATGAGGCGTGGGCTGCCGCAATAGTCGTCGGTGTTCAGGATCACGCCGGCATCGCCACGGAGGAGGAAGCCGCCTTTGATCTTGTCCCAGTCACGGTCGGCTTCCAGTTCAGCCGGACGCTCAGGCTTCAGGCTGCCTTCATACCAGTGCAGTTTGATCTCACCGTATTGCGCCGTCTTGAAGTAGAAGACCACGTGGGAGGACTTCGGCCAGCTCACGTCGGTGAGTTCAGTACACTCGGCTTCCATCTTGTAGGGTTCGCCAAGGCCGCAGGCCCAGAAGGGACCGTCGAGCAAGTGGCAGCCCATGTCGCCCATGGCACCTGCACCGTATTCGCGGTGGCCGCGCCAGGCGAAAGGATGCAGTCCGTTGGTGAAGGGAACGGAAGGGCAGGCCGCCAGCCAGTTTTCCCAGTTAAACAAATCTTCGGCGGTCTCGATCGTGATTTCCTTGCCGTCCGGGCCTTTGGTCTTCTCTTTGATCTTCGGTACCGTGCCGTTGACGTACTTGGCCTTGGCTTCATTGCCCTGGGGCCAGATGGGGCGGTTGGTCCAGACGTGGATTTCTTTGACGTTGCCCACGATGCCTTCGCTGACCCATTGCTTCAGGAAGCGGATGCCTTTGCCGGTGTGGCCCTGGTTGCCCATGTTGGTCTTCACGCCCTTTTTCTTGGCGGCTTCATGGAGCTGATTGGCTTCCCAGATTCGGTTCACCAGGGGCTTCTGCACGCAGACGTGCTTGCCGCGCTTGATGGCCTCCATCGCCGCCGGGTAGTGGGCGTGGTCGGGGGTGGACACAGTGACCATGTCAATCTTGTCGCCCATCGTTTCGAACATCTCGCGGAAGCTCTCAAACATCTTCGCGTCTGGATATTTCTGCTGTGCCTTCTTCAGGCGTTCGCGGTCCACGTCGCAGATGGCCACGATGTTGGCCCCCTTGGCCGAGATGCCCACGTCAGACTCCCCTTTGCCGCCTGCGCCGCCGATGCCGGCGACATTGATTTTTTTGACGCTGCCTTCCTGGCCAATCAGCAGATTGGGAAGAAAGATGCTGCCGGCGGTTGCGGCGGTGTTGCGGAGGAAGGTACGGCGATTGGGGAAGAGCGAAGGCTTCATTGTGGATTGATTGGGCCGCGAAGATAGCGGATTAGCACAGAAATACGCAATGGGAATGTCACCTTGCGAAAAAATCGTGCAGCGCAGCGGAGAAACAGCACAGGGCAATGTCCGTGCTCCTCCCGATTCGCCGGAGCCTCCCCCGAGCCTCAACAAGTAGGTCTGACCCTACGGCCTTGAAAAAGTCTGCCGTCCCACTTGCAAGAGCCGCCATCGTCTCTATTCTCTCCGCCCGCCACTCACTGCCTCATGGTGTAATGGTAACACAGCAGATTCTGAATCTGTTATTCAAGGTTCGAATCCTTGTGAGGCAACCACCCCACAAAGGTTCTTTCTATCATGACCGCAACCCAAGTCATTGCTGAAATCGAAAGACTTACCCCACAGGAGAGGGAACTTGTATTTCTTCGCGTCCATGAAATCAAGGAAGCCACGATCCCCGATTCCTTCCTGCAAGGCATGGAAGAAGCCAAGCGTGGCGACTTGTTGGACGTCGAAGACTCACACTTCCAGCTTCCACCGGTATAATGGCCTACCGCTACCGCGCCGCAGTTTTGGCGTTCCTATGCCAAACTCACCGAAAGCCAACAGTGCTCCGCTCGGCGTGTGTGGCTCATCTTCAAGGCGAATCCTTTCGATCCTCGCTTGAGGACTCACAAGACCGCCAGCCTCTCCGCTCGTTTTGGCTGCACTATCCATTCCGTTTGGATCGAGGGAAATTTGCGGGCTGTATTTTATCTGGACGGCTCTGACTGCATCAGCGTAGACATCGACACGCATGCCATTTACCGCTGAAAGCCACCAAACAAAACGGCACGGCCATCTCAAAGGACGCACCGTGCCGTTTTGTGAAAACTACCGAGGATCAACTCAGATCTTGGCCTGGGCGGCAGCAAGGATCGCGGAATCCAGGCGTGCCAGACGATGGGCGCTGGAGGCGGTTTCGATGCCATCGAGGGCGCGATAGGTCTTGCCGACCTTCTTCACCAGACCGCAGTTGGTCAGCTTGAGAATCTTCTCATACGAACGCAGGCGCAGCATCTCTTCGCCACCACTGACCGCATTTTTCAGCTTCAACCCTTCAAAAACTTTTGAAAACAGGGCTTTAAACTCAAACGTTTCTCCTGAAGATAGAACGTTCACCAGTTCATCGGTGACGTGATCAACTACCCGGCGGGAGAAAGGCGCTTTTTTAGTGACTGCTTTTGTGGTGACCATCTATCCCTGTACCACAAGAATGGCGCTCTGTCTCAGAAACCCTTCGCAAATGTCACATTTCTCCTGCTGATCTGCGTTTTAGGCTGCAAGTCGCGCCTCTTTGGCTGCCCGGCTCAGACGTTTAAAGGCGAATTCCGCTTTCAGCGCTGCGGACTTGCTCTGCTGCGGCCAGGAGCGCCGCAGGGTCAGCGGGCCTCGACCCCGCGTGTAGCGTGCCCCTTTGCCGGTATTATGCTGGGCAATCCGACGCTCCAGATCGTTGGTGATGCCGCAGTAAAGCGTCCCGTCCTTGCAAAGGAGGACATACAGGTGCCACTTTTTGGCTCGTTTGGCTTTGGCGGCGGGCTGTTTCTTTTTCTTCGGCACGCCCCATCATAGCCATGGCGGCGGGAAATCAAAACAGCTCGCTGATGGTCGAACCTTCCGTCAACGCAATCGGCCGACCATCCGCCGAGCGGTAGCTGATCTCGCGGTAATCGTATCCCAGGGCCGAGTAGATGCTGGCATGAATGTCTGCCGGGGTGACGGGGCGGTCTTTGGGATAAGCCCCGCTGGCATCCGAACTGCCGATGACCTGGCCACCACGCACCCCGCCTCCTGCGAGCACGACGGTGTAGCACCCCGGCCAGTGATCCCGACCGGCGTCGTTGTTGATCTTCGGCGTGCGTCCAAACTCACCCATCCAGACGACCAGCGTGCTTTCCAGCAGGCCGCGTTCTTCCAGATCGTCCAGCAGAGCGGAGTAGGCCTGCTCCATCGGTGGCACGAGGCGGTTTTTGAGGCCGTTGAAGTTGTCCTTATGCGTGTCCCAGGTAATGGAGGGGCCGTTTACCGTTGTGACAAAGCGTGTGCCAGCTTCGACCAAACGGCGCGCCAGGAGGTGCGACTGGCCCCAGCTATGCCGGCCATAGCGCTCGCGCACTTTGTCCGGCTCCTTGGACAGATCGAAGGCGTTGGCAGCTTTGCCAGATTGCAGCATGGCGGTGGCCTGCTCATTGAAAATATCCATCTGGGCCGTCTGAGTGTTGGCGATGGGGCGTGCGGATGCACTCAGTTGATTCAGCAGGGCGAGGCGCTCTTGAAAACGTGCGGGGGTGAGGCTGGCATCCAGCCCCATATTTCGCACGCGAAAGGCGGCGGCGTTCGGATCGTCATCGAGCACATAGGGATCGAAGCGTGTGCCCAGGCAGCCGCCAAACTGGCCGGGCGTCAGATAGACCTTGCTGTCACAATGCGGGAATGGCGTGATGACATAGGGCGGCACCCCTTTGCTGAAGCCATCGCGCTGAGCGAGCCAGCCGACAAGCGTCCCCACTCCGGGCAGGTCAGTCGGACTCGGGGTGATGAGCGTGCTGTCCACGCGGTAAGGACGCCCCGTGGTCGCCCAGTGCATGCCGCCATTGTGGCTGCTGTGCCCATGATTGACCGAGCGGATCAGCGCGAGCTTGTCCATGCGCTTGGCCATTTGCGGCAGCAACTCCGTCACGTGAATGCCGGGGACGTTGGTGCGAATCGTTTTGAATTCGCCGCGAATCTCCACGGGGCCGTCCGGTTTCGGATCCCACAGGTCGATATGACTCGGCGCGCCGCCATTGAAGATCATGATGACTGACTTGGCCTTGCCGAGCCCAATGCTGGTCTTGTTCGATGACGCACCCAAAGCCGCGAGTTGATTCAGCCCCAACCCCAGCATCCCCATGCCACCGGCATGCAGCAGGCTGCGTCGCGTAAGTCGAATCTCTGGAACAGAAGGGCGCACGATACCCAAACCTACGAGTCCAGGGAAACGATCTTGCGATTTCCCCGTCATTCAGTGCGGTTGCAACGTGTCAGACGTAGCTGTCGTGGCAAGTACGCTGTGACCGGTGCAGCCTATGGGCGCTTGCGAATGCGCTCAGGAGACATCCACTCGTTGTAGCGTTCTGATTTGCCGTCGTAGCTGCACTCATGCATGTTTTGAAACGCATCAATCACTCTGCCTGGCAGCCATTCCTCGTCGGCGTTTTGAATTTCGACCTTGGCCCCGACACGGTAGGTTGGGTATTTGTACTCGCGCACTTGGGAAACAGGCACCCAGGCTCGTTTTGAATAGAGGCGTTTGTCGGTGAAATGAACGCGCATTTTGCTCGGCTCATCATTTTCGTTCGCTTCCACATCCACCACCTCAGCTTTGTCCCACTGATCTCCGTTTTTCGCTTCCACGAGGTTGCCGATGCCCTCTTTGGCTGGTCGGTCAGTCTTGGAGAGAACCAGCTCGTCATTAAAGGTGCCTGTAGTGGCATAAAGCGGCTTTCCCTCCGCCACAAAGGCCATGTAACTTTCGGCAAAGGTGCACAGCTCGGAAAAGCTCACGCTGTGGGATGCGTCGGCATCCATCGCCACATCACCTGACCACGCGCGGATCAGCAGATCATTGAAGCGCCAGCCGCTATAGGCGAGATTGCAGGCACCGGTGGTGCTCAGCGCACCGAACGAGATGTGGGAATCCGTGCGCGATTCGATCATGTCAACAAAGCCGCCCGAGTAGCAGCAGTCGGAGAAAAGCATGGCCTGTGATCCATGGAAATGGGTTTCAATCTTGTTGATCAACCATTCAATGGGTATGGGGCCGTTAAAAGTGTAAAACGTATGTTCGCCGGTCTTCGGGTTGTACCCGCCGTGGCTGCTGAAATAGCAGATCAAAGTTTCCTCCCCGGTGCTTTCGTCCAAAAACAAGGGAAAGGATTCCGTGATCGTTGCCTTCGTGGCCTCGCCGTCTTTGAGGTAGAGGATTTGATCCTCCCGCACCCCGCGCTTGATCAGCAGTTTCACCAGCGGATCATCCAGACGGTCCCACGTGGTGAAGGAGGTGTTTCCAGGCGTCTCGCCCTCAAACATCGCCATGCTGAAAACCACCAGCCGGGTGTTCTCAGGAATCCAGTGGGGCTCCTTGGCTGCAGCATTCAACAGCCCGCAGGCGAGCAATCCAAGAATCATGAGGAACCGGGCGTTCATGCCGGTAGGATGACACACCCATTGCGGTGGCTCCAGTCACACATTCATTAATTGATGCGCCCAAGTCCGCTCAGGCTCTCGCGCAACGTGACGCTAAACATGCTCCTCAGCGTCCGTATCCTTCCATCATGGATCGCCGAGATTTCATCAAGACCACCAGCGCCGCCGCTGCCGCAGGGCGCACATTCTTGTCCGCTGCACCTGCCACTGCACGTCAGCCCGATCTCATCAAAACCGAAAACGCCATACCCGGCGCGAGCTTCCAGCTCACCCGCATGCGGCCGGATGACTCCAAGTCCTTCCGCACCTCGCTCCTTGAAGGCTACTGCTCGCGCCAGTCGGTCAAAGCCGGCGAAAAGCTCGACATCTTTGTCAGCACCAAGCCGGTCGCAAAATTCACCATCGACATCTTCCGCATGGGGTACTACGACGGCGCTGGCTCGCGCTTGATGACCACCCTCGGCCCCTTCGCGGGCAAAGTGCAGCCCGTTCCCGAGATGGCCGACAAGCGTCTGCGCGAATGCCAGTGGGAAGCCTCCACCACCCTCACCATTCCCGCCGACTGGCCCAGCGGTGTCTATCTCGGCCGCCTGACCACCGTTCCTGAAGCCGCCGACAAACCCTACTGGCAGAGCTACATCATCTTCATCGTCACCGACGACCGTCCTGCCGACATCCTCTTCCAGTGCAGCGACAACACCTGGCAGGCCTACAATCGCTGGCCCGTCAATGAATCCCTCTACACTGATCCCCGCGCCGCCCATGCCCCCGGAGTCAGCGTCAGCTTTGACCGCCCCTACGGCAAGTACGTGCAGATCTTTGACAACCCGCAGAGCATGGGCAGCGGCGAGTTTCTGCTATGGGAATATCCGCTTTGCTACTGGCTGGAAAAGGAAGGCTACGACGTGACCTATTGCTCGAACCTGGACAACCTCAATCCCGCCAACCTCGCCCGTGTCAAAACGATGATCAGCGTGGGCCACGATGAGTACTGGGACACGCGGCAATACGCCAACGTCAAGCAGGCCATAGCCGATGGGCTCAGCGTTCTCTGGCTCTCCGCCAACGATGTCTATATGGTCACGCCTTTCACGCCGAACGCCCAAGGTGCGGCCAACCGACGACTCACTCGCGAGACCTGCTACGGTGAATTTCGCGAGGAAGAAAAAGAGGCGTACTCCAAAGTGCTCGGACCCTTTGAAAACCCCGGGCCGGATGAACGCGACATCATCGGCGCACGCACCATCGTTCCCTTCAATGGCGGCGGCGACTGGACCTGCGCGAAGCCCGAGCACTGGCTCTTTGCAGGCACCGGCATGAAGCAGGGCGAGAGCATCCCCGGCCTCGTCGGCTGGGAATTCCATGGCGATCCCGACACCGCACGCGCAGGGCTTGAAGTCGTCGCAGAAGGCAACGTCTGGGCTGGGGGAACGCGTCTCGGCAAATACGCCGCCACGCTTTACGAAGGCCCCAAGAAAAACATCGTCTTCAACGCCACCACCATCTTCTGGAGCCAGGGCCTGAGCGATCCCCCCGGCCACATGATCCCCTGGAGCCACTTCTCTCGACCGCATGGGCCGGATGCGCGCGTGCAGCGCATCACGCAGAATGCGTTGAAGCGTGCGATTGGGTAAGATCGATTTTAATTTCGCATGCTTTGCTCCATAGCGGCAAAGGCCGCAGCGTGGAGTAGTCCGCACTCTCCGAGTGCGGTTCCAGATCCCTGCCCCCACTTCATGACGGACGGGTTCGCATCGCCACACCTCTCCTCACTCAAACACAATCAAACTCCGCGCCACCTCGCCGCGTTGCAGCGCATCATACGCTTCATTGATCCCCTCCAGCGGATACCGCTTCGTCACCAGTTCATCCAGCATGAGGCGGCCGGACTGGTGCATGCCGATGAGCAGCAGGAGGTCGGTGCGCGGCTGGGTGCTGCCGTAGAGGCTGCCGCGCAGGGTTTTCTCGGCATAGACTAGCTGGTTCACATTGATGGAGGCACGGTCCGCCGCGCTGGTGATGCCCACCATCACGCACATGCCGCCCTTTTTCGTTGCATCAAAGGCCTGCTCTGCGGTTTTGCCGGAACCGTAGGCTTCGAACGCATAGTCCACGCCTTTGCCGTCGGTGAGGTCTTTGATGGCCTGGACGGGGTCGCCATGATTAATGTCTACGTAATCCGTCGCGCCAAACTGCCGTGCATCGCCTTCTTTGCGGCTGAATTTGTCCACGGCGATGATCTGCCGCGCTCCCGCCATGCGCGCCCCTTGCACGATGTTCAAACCGATGCCGCCGCAGCCGATCACGGCCACGGTGCTGTTGGGCTGCACTTTGGCCGCGCGCTCCACCGCGCCTACGCCGGTGATGACGCCGCAGCCGATGAGCGCCGCTTTTTCAAACGAGAACTCTTTGGGAATCTTCACCACCGAGGCCTGCGGCATCGTGGCGAGGGAGGAGAAGGCGGAAACTCCGGCGTAGTGCCGGATGCTCTCGCCAGCGGAGTTCTGAAAGCGGGTGGTGCCATCCGGCATCAGGCCGGTGAAGCGCATGGCGGTGCCCATGTCGCACAGCGCCGGGCGGCCGCTGCTGCAGTACTCGCATTTCCCGCAGGAGCCGCGCCAGACGAGGATCACATGATCACCGACCTCCACGGCGGTGACGCCTTCACCCACGGCTTCGATGACACCGCTGCCCTCATGGCCGAGGATGATGGGCATCGGCATGGAGAGGTCGCCCTTCATCACATGCAGGTCGCTGTGGCACACGCCTGCAGCCTTCATCCGTACCGTCACTTCACCGGCTTGCGGTGGCAGTACTCTCACCTCTTCAATGCGCAGAGGTTGCTGGGCTTCATACAAAACGGCGGCGGGGGCGAGGGTGAACATGGCGGGATGAGAGACCATTCAGGCGTTCGGGCAAGCGATACGTTGGTGGAGTTGAAGTCTGACGGAACCGCTTGATTTGGTTTTGCCCCGCTTGAAATTGACACTCAAACCCGCCGCTTCCTGGTGGGTGAAACTCATCGATCCTCACCTCATGAAACGCGCGCTCTTCCTCTTTGCCGGTCTCCTCACTCTTTCTCTTCTACCGGCTTCCGGAGCTGATGAGAAAACCTTCCCTGCCAAAACCCCCGTCCTCAAATACGTGGTGCCAGAAAAATGGACCACCGAAGTGGACCCCGCAGATGGCAGCGTCTCCATCAACTCCGATGACGAGCGGGTTTCGATCAATTTCGGCGAGACTGAGTCTGAGGCCACGATGGAGATCTTTAAAGTCATGCTGCCGGCGATGGTGAAGGAATTCAAGGATGCCAAGGAAGTGGATGCCCCGAAAGAGCTTACCTCGGACGGGCTTACGGGCTTCACCTCCACCTACACCGGAACCGTTGAGGACAGCCCCGTGGTCATCAACATGGTGCTCTTCAAAGGTGGCAAGGGCCGCTCGATCATTGCGAACTTCATCTTGGAAAACCCATCCACCCTGCCAAAAGAGCAGGGCGAAAAATTTGCGGCGTTCATGAAGTCGCTCAAAGGCATCGAGAAGTGACAGATCTCGGCTGGAGTTCTGTCACACACGGGGATTTCGGCGCTGGACGGCTCCCTGCCGTCCTTGCGCCTCACCGTTGGCAGGTCATGCATCACTCCACTCCCCGGTTGCAGGCACCGCCGGTCTCGCTGAGATAGCGTCCGCATGTTTTCCAACCGCAAGACATTCTCAATCCTCGGTGCTTTGGTGTTGCTGGGCGTCACCGGTCTCCGGGCGCAGGCACCTGCCGCACAGACGCCCGCAGTCCCCGCGCCTGCTGCGGGCGCGTTGCCGGATTTGCCGGCACTGCAGGCGGCGGCGCTCGCCGTTGAGGCGAAGCTGCCTTCGCCGGTCGTGCAAGCCCAGACCTATTTCGATCTTTCGCCTGTGCAGCGGGATCGCTGGCGCAAATTTCTCCCACAGATGCTGCTGAAGCTCACCCGGCGTGAACGGGTGCAAATCGTGGTGCTGGGAGACGCGATTCTCGATGGTGCGAAGGACGCGGCTGGCGTGGACCCGCTGCTCAATACCTTTGCCGGTGTGTTTGCGAGCAAGCTGGCGGCACAGTTTTACTACACTGGCGGCGTGCGGGTGGTGCGCCCCGGAGCCAAATTGCGCGCCAAGGAATCCATGGTTCTGGGGCCGGAGATTTTGATCCAGCCGGTGCGCACATCCAGCATCATATCGGCAGCTTCCGCGCTGGCCACGGTGGGCTTTCAAGGACAGCCGGATCTAGTGCTGGTCGCGCAAGGACTGGAAGACGGACTGGCGGGAGTGTCTGTGGCGGATGTGGCGGCGGCGTTTCGCAGTCTGCTGGACACGGCACGCGGCAGGCGTCTCGAAGTCATCGTTGCCGGCCCGATTCCGCAGGCGGCGGACCCGGAGGAGGCCAGTCTGGCGCTCACCCGTGGCCCAGCCAGCGTGCTGCGTGAAGCCTGCAAGAAGGCGGAAATCATTTTCTCGGATCTGGGCGATTTATCGCGGCTGCTCGAAACTCCTCCCGGCGCGACCGGGCCAGATCAGGTATTCCCAGCTTTAGTGCAGGCGTATCAAGGCCTCCTGAACCCCGTCCCCGCTGATAGGGTGGCGACGCCAACCACGGCCATGCAGTCGGCGATGGGCCGTATCCTGTTCCAGGATGTGATGCAGGGGGCACCCGCTGTTCCATGGCAGATCAGCGCCGCCAAAGCCACGCTGACAGGGCAGGGCGGACTGACGCTGGAGTTTACGCTGGCCAACACCAGGCGCGAGGCCCTGTCTCTGACACTGCTGCCGCTGGTGCCCGCCGGGATAGATCCCAAGGATACGAATCCCGAGATAAAGCTGGCGGCGGGCGCAAAGCAGACGGTGCAGGTGAACTATACCATCACGGACACGCGCTTTCTGCCGCTGAGTGACGGCGAAATGCGTCTGCCGGTGCTCGTGATCGCGGGCAATCTGTCGCGTATCGAGGACATAGTGATGCCGCTGCAGCCACTCAGCCTCACCTGGAATGTGCGTGCAGCGTTCAATCAGGAGAAGGAGTTTTCACCGGAACTCGAAATTGAAAACAGCAGCGGAGCCAGCCTGTCCGCAAAGTGGGAGTCGAACTGGGGGGGCAAATCGCAGGAAGGCAGTATCTCTCTGGATGCCAGCGGTTCCGAAACTCTTAAATTAGTGCTGCCGCTTCCGGTGGAAGGGAAGACTCCTCGGCGTCAGGTGCTGCCATTGAAGTTTTCGGTGAACTCCGGTGGGGTGAATCAGTCGTTTGACCGCAACCTGGAAATCACCCGCAACCTGGGACTCAAGGAAGCGGTGCCCATGAGTGCTGCGGACGGGCAGGACAGCGCGCTGACTTTGCGCGCGGATGCTGACAGCTTGAAGCTGTTTCTAACACTCGATCTGTCTGGTGTCAGTCTCGCGGACGACTCCGCTGGCAAGGCGTTTGAACTCCTTCTGAACATCGATGCACGCAGCTACGGCGAGCGTCTGACGCCGGGGGCCACGGCGGCGCTGCGCATCACAGGCAAAGCGGCCGATGGTGAGGCCGTGGTCGATCCCATCGCGCCCTGGGCGTTTGGCAGCGGCTATGCGGCGGTGTTTGAGGCGAAAGAAATCCAGGCCTCGCTCAGCAGTTCCTCCGGTGGTGGGCGCAAGCTCACGATCTCACTGCCAAAAAGTTATTTCTATCGCCACGAATGGGCCTTGGGCAACGGCAACAGCCAGCTGGGCCTGAATGTGCGCTTTAACGGCGGCGGACGTGATTATTTTCTCACTCGCAGCAGACATCAGGGCGATGATGCGGAGAGTCTGAGCGTATTGGAACTAACCGACAAACCCACACAGCGCTGGACCGTGCGCGTGGAGTAATGACAAAGAACATGGCTGAAGAACGAGCGAGCAAAAAACTGTGGGACCGTGCGGCGTGGAAAGACGCCAGCTTTTTCCTGACCTATCTCCGTCCGCATTACAACGTCTTCATCCCAGCGCTGATCGCCCTGGCGATCACGGGCGGCATGACGATTATTTTCATCAAGGAACTGGCCGCCGTGGCAGGGCGGGGAATTGGCGGTGCCCATGGTCCGGAGTGGATGGCTGAACTGACACACATCGCGTGGTGCCTCGTGGCGCTTGTCGGTGCCCAGGCGGTCATCGCGTTCTTTCGCATCATGCTCTTCGCCAAAGCTTCCGAGCGCGCCCTGGCTGCTCTCCGGCTAGACACCTTCAGTCGTATCATCCGTCTGCCCATGGCGACGCTCAACCAGCGCCGCGTCGGCGAACTCGCCTCGCGACTGGCCAACGATGTCGAAGCCATGCGCGAGACGCTGGTCGTCACGATCCCGATGCTGATCCGTCACACGGTCATGCTTTCCCTGTGCCTGGTCCTGATCCTGAACATGTCCGTCAGGCTCTCTCTTTTCATGGTGGGCACCATCCCGGTGGTGATCGTTCTGATCGCCATTTTCGGCTCGCGCATCCGCAAGCTCACCAAGCGTGCGCAGGACAATCTCGCTGCCTCGCAGGTCGTGGTGGACGAAAGCCTTCAAAGCATCGTCAGCGTCAAAGCCTTCCGCAATGAAGCCTATGAGCTGGCCCGGTATGACAAAAACCTCAGCGAATACCTGCGCACCGTGCTGCGTGCCGCCATTCCGCGGGCCTCCTTCATCGCTTTCATCATTTTCGCCTTCAGCGTCGCTCTGATCCTTGTTACCTGGTACGCCATGCGCATGCTGAACGACGGCGGCATCGGCAAGGAGGAGCTGACTCAGTTCGCCGGCCTCAGCGGCATGATCGCAGCCTCCTTCATGCAGTTCCCCGAGCTGATCACCCAGCTCCAGCGCTCTCTCGGTGCCACCGAGCGCGTGCGTGAAATCCTGCGTGATCAAACCGAGCCCGATGACACCGCAGGCGCCTCCACACAGCGCTTCAAAGGTGAGATCGACATGCACGATGTCAGCTTTGCCTACCCCACGCGTCCAGAGGCCGTGGTGCTGCGTGAATTCAATCTGCAAGCCAAGGCCGGTCAGCGCATCGCGCTCGTCGGTCCCAGCGGTTCGGGCAAATCCACCAGCGTCGCGCTGCTCTTCCGTTTCTACGATCCGACCACCGGCGAAATCCGCATTGATGGTCAGTCGATTCGCGACATGTCGCTCACCACGCTGCGCCGCAATCTCGCCCTCGTGCCGCAGGAGGTCCTCCTTTTCGGTGGCAGCATCAAAGAAAACATCGCCTACGGCAAACCCGAGGCGACCGAGGAGGAAATCATCAGCGCCGCGAAAAAAGCCAACGCGCACGATTTCATTGTCAGCCTCACCGAAGGCTACCAAACCCTGGTGGGAGATCGCGGCACGCAGCTTTCCGGCGGCCAGCGTCAGCGCATTGCCATCGCCCGTGCCATTCTCGCTGATCCCGCGATCCTGATTCTCGATGAAGCCACCAGCAGCCTTGATGCCGAGAGCGAACGCCTCGTGCAGGATGCCCTCGATAAGCTGATGGAAAACCGCACCAGCATCATCATCGCCCACCGCCTCAGCACGGTGCGGCGTTGCGACCAGATCCTGGTGATGTCCAGCGGGGCCATCCTCGAACGCGGCACCCATGACGAACTCGTGGCAAAGCCCGGCAGCTTGTATGGCTCCCTGGCCAAGCTCCAGTTGGAGTAGTGATGATTCACTGGAGCGGGGTCATCCTGACCCCGTTAGCTCCGAAACACCATAGCCGGCTCCAGCTTGCTCACACGCCAGATGCCGAGCAGGGCGGCCAGCGTGCAGATACCCAGCACCACACCCAGCACCGCAAACGGCACAAACTCCGGCATGTAGAAAGGCGGCTGCTCGTTTTTCAACGCGCCCATGGCGAAGCCTGCCGTGCCGAGCAAACCAATCCCATAACCAATGATGCCGACAGTGAACGCCTGCGTGATCAGCATCAGGCACAGCGTTCCGTTGGACGCGCCCATGGCTTTCAGCGCGCCGAGGTGCCGCATGTTTTCCAGCACGAAGGAATAGAAGGTCTGGCAGCTCACGGCCATGCCGACGAGCAAACCGATGACGACCGTCGTGCCGAAGGAAATCGGGATGCCGGTGTTTTTGACATACCACCACACGGTCGAGACATTGAAGTTATCCGTCTTGCCGCCGCCGCGTTGCGCCCAGAATTCGCCGAAGCCGGCTTCGCGGTTCACGAAGGCCTTCAGTCCGGTTTCACGCTGAATGTCGGCCACTGCTTGGTCTAGGCTCACGCCCTCGCGCGGGGCGCAGATGACCGCCTGGAGCATTTTGCGTTGGGGTGGCACATATTGCAGGGCGCGCTCATAGGTCGTCCAAACGTAGGGGCCGCCAGTAAATGAGGTCATGGCGTCAGCGATGCCCACCACCCGGGCTTCCTGGTCATTCAGTTCGAACATGTCGCCGACCTTCACTTTGTCACCGCGCTTCCGTGCCAGACGCGTGACGCCCAGATCGTCAATGATCACCGAATGTGGCAGCCGCAGTTTCATCAGGTCGCCTTCCAGCATCTTCGCGGGTGCTCCGGCGAGCGTATTGGAGTCAATGCCGATGAGCTGGATCATCTTGAAGTTCCCGTTCTCCAGCCGCACGCGCTGGATGCCCGAATAGATTGGCGAGGCCCAGGCCACACTGCTCACGCTGCGCACGCGGGCCACATCGGTGTCCAGCAGCGGATTCGTTTCATTGACCTGTTCCACCTTTTCCTCCACAACCCAGATGGGTGCCGGGACGTTTTTCAGGGTGGATTTTGTCCAGTTCATCAGCCCGCAGAAAACCGCCGTCTGCTGCGCCATCAAAAACGTCGCCACCGCGAGACCTGCAACGAGCATCAGGTACTTCGCGGTGTCACCAAACAGCATTTTGAGGGCGAGGCGGAGCATGACCGGGATTACGTGTGGGATTAGCGCCAAGGCGCAGCTTTCAGCCCCCGAACATGCCGCCCAGACCGCTGCTGATCACGCTGGTCAGCACGCTTTGAATCTGGCTGCCGCTGGGGTTGTTGTCATGGATGTGGCCCTCTGGCGTCAGTTTGTCGATGATCTTCGGCAGGAACTGCGTCAGCAGCGGCAGCACCGTATGCACCTGCATGCCCACTTTGCCGGCGAGTGCCTGAAGGTTTTCGGTCCCGACGGCGGCCTTCATTTGATCGGCGTTGATAGGCATATTTGTGCCCGTTCCGACCCAGGAGGCAAAGGTTTCACCCAGACCCGCTTTCTCAAACTGAGCCATCATGCCGTTCAGGCCGCCAGCTTCATTGAGCAGACCGGAGAGCATTGCTGCGGGGTCCATTTTGGCGGAGCCGCCGAGCATGCTGCCCAGCGCGTTTTTGGCGAGTGAATCGAAAAGTCCCATGGTGGCCGCGAGTGTGGGGGCGGGTAGGGCAAAGTCAAGGCGCAGCCGCCTTGACCCGCGCCCCCCATCCGCTACTCTCTCCACCCCCAAACCAACGAAAAAAACACACAACCATGAGCCAGACCCACGAATTCCAGGCCGAAGTCAAACAAGTCCTCGATATCGTCATTCACAGCCTCTACACCGACCGCGAGATCTTCATTCGCGAGCTGGTGTCCAACGCTGCCGACGCGATGGAAAAGATGCGCCTCACCCAGCTCACGGAAAAAGAGGTCTTCGACGCCTCCGCCGCGCTGGAAGTCACCATCACCACCGATGAAGCCGCTCGCACGCTGACCATCGCCGATCACGGCATTGGGATGACGCGCGCGGAACTCGTCGAAAACCTTGGCACCATTGCCCATTCCGGCTCCAAGGCCTTTGCCGCAGCACTCAAAAATGCTGGCAAGCAAAACGACGCCTCCCTCATCGGTCAGTTTGGCGTGGGCTTCTACTCCGCCTTCATGGTGGCCGACAAAGTCGAAGTGCACACGCATTCCTGGCGCAATGATGGCGAGCACTTGGTCTGGACCAGCGATGGCAGCACCAGCTACACGATTGATGACTCCACCGAGGAAGCCCGTGGTTGCAAAATCGTGCTGCATCTGAAGGAAGACGCCGCCGAGTTTGCCACGAAGAACCGCGTGAAGCAGGTGCTGGAGAAGTATTCTAACTTTGTCAGCTTCCCGGTCATACTCGACACCGAGCGTGTGAACACCGTTGAGGCGCTCTGGCTGAAATCGAAGGATGGCATCACCGACGAGCAGTACACGGAGTTCTACCGTTTCGCTGCGCACGCCTTTGATGATCCGAGCTACCGCCTGCACTTCCAGGCCGAGTCGCCCATCGCCATCAATGCGCTGCTCTTCACGCCTACGCAGAACATGGAATCCTACGGCATGGGCCAGATGGAGCCCAATGTTGGTCTCTACTGCAAAAAGGTGCTGATCGACCCGAAACCGAAGAAACTGCTCCCCGAGTGGATGCGCTTCGTGCGTGGCGTCATCGACAGCGAAGACCTACCGCTGAACATCTCCCGTGAGTCCATGCAGGACAGCGCGCTGGTGCGCAAGCTCGGCGATGTGGTGGCCAAGCGCCTACTCAAGCACCTGGACAAGGAAGCCGTCGAAGATCCGAAAAAGTACAACGAATTCTACGCGAGCTTCAGCCGCTTCTTCAAGGAAGGCATCGCCACGGATTACACGAACCGCGACGCCATCGCCAAGCTGCTGCGCTTTGAGTCCAGCATGACCGAGCCCGGCGAAACCGTCAGCCTCACCGAATATGTGAAGAGCATGAAGGAAGACCAGAAGGAGATTTACTACCAGGTCTCCACCTCCCGCAGCACCATCGAAAGCGGGCCTTACGTGGCCGCCTTCAAGGCGAAGGGCTTCGAAGTGCTCTACATGTTTGAGCACATCGACGAATACGTCATTTCCAGCCTCAACAAGTTTGAGGACAAAGATCTCAAGTCCGTCAACGCCCCCGACATCGACCTTGGTGAAGACAGCAGTGAAGGCGAGGCCCTCCCAGAAGCTGATGCGACCTCCCTCTGCGACTGGATCAAAGAACGTCTCTCCGCTCAGGTCGAAACCGTGCGCACCGGCAAACGTCTCGTCGGTAGCCCCGCCCTAGTGCTGACCCCTGAAGGTGAGATGAGTCCTCAGATCCGCCAGATGATGAAGGCCATGGGCAAGGACGGCGACATGCCCGGATCGAAGGTCATCTTCGAAATCAATCCGCGTAATCAGCTCGTCCGCAATCTCTCCGCCCTCCGCGCCAAAGATCCCGAAACCGCCGGCCTCATCACCGACCAGATTCTCGACAACGCCCTCCTCTCCGCCGGCCTCCTCGACGAGCCCCAGCGCATCATCGAGCGCACCCAGAAGCTGATGGAAAAGCTCTCCGCATAACAGCGGAATCCATCGTATCGCAAAACTCATCCCCCCATCGCGCAGCCGCAGCCCCCATTTGGACTGCGGTTGCGCAGTGAGGAACAGCCTGTCCTCCGTAGCTCGCAGAGCGAATGGGGAAGCGCAGCCACCGCTTTCCGCAAGCCGATTGGCGTCACGCAAAACCATGAGACTCACGAAAGGGGCTCATTAGACCTCTTTCTTCCAAAAGAGACGCATGCACATCGTCGGATGGGTGTGGCGACAGCCCGCCCGTCTGCGAGCGTATGCAAACGCCCCACGATTCGCGCTAAACGGAGCCGGGTGGTTTGATTCAAACGCCTCTATTGAATTTTGCGCTTTACGCAATGGCCAAAAAGCCGTCGCAGGCCCCAGCGCGGTGTGGTCCGCACTCTCCGAGTGCGGTCCGGAATCCGGACACCCATGGAATGCGCCGAGTAACCACCCGCACCGCAAACCTCCGCTTGCACCTTCGCGCCCTTCCGCCTTCATGCCCCCATGATCGCCTTCCTTCGCGGCCTCCTCGCCGAAGCTCTCCCGCACCGTGCCACCATCGACGTCAACGGCGTGGGCTACCTCGTCCTCATCCCACTCACCACCTTCGACAAGCTCCCGCAGCCCGGTGAAAAAGTGCAGCTCCTCACCCACTACCACGTCACCGACCGCGACCACACCCTCTTCGGCTTCTTCACCTCCGACGAGCGCGACCTCTTCCGCCTCCTCATGGACCGCGTCTCCGGCATCGGCCCCAAGATGGCCCTTAGCGTCCTCAGCGGCATGCCTGTGGCGGCGTTCAAGGACGCCGTGATCAGCGGTGATGTGAAAGCGCTCTCGCGCATCAAAGGTGTGGGCGGCAAAACCGCCGAGCGCATTGTGCTGGAACTGAAGGACAAAGTCGGCGTCGTCGATGCCTGGCAGGCCTCCCGCACCGCCAAAGGCGCGCACGATCCGAAGCAGGAAGCGCAAACTGACGCCGTCCTCGGCCTCATCGCCCTGGGCTACAAGCAGAGCGAGGCCATCAAAGCCGTGAACGATTTGGCGAAACAACCAGGCGTGGATACGGCGGACAAATTCATCCGCGAGGCGCTGAGGAGTATGAATTGAAGCCAAGGTGATGTGGGCTCCTGCCCCCCAAACTGACGGGGTCGGGAGACCCCGTCGCCTTGGAGGTGCGGCACGTCGCCTACTTCAAGCTCTTGATGTAAAGAATCAGGCTCTCGATCTGTGAGTCATTGAGGATGCCTGAATAAATGGGCATGCCGGTGTCAAATTTCTCAAAGCCCTTCACGACCTTTGCGCTTGGGGTGAGGATGGATTCGCGCAGATAGGCCTCATCCGCTTTGAACTTGCCTTTCTGGCCTTTGGCGATCTCGCGCTCGCTGCCGTACAGGCCTTTCCAGCTCGGTCCCACTTTGCCGACGAGTGTGCCGTCTGTGCTGTGGCAGGCCATGCAGCCAAACATCTGATAGAGGCGTTCGCCTTCTTCGGCGGTGGCTTTCACGGTGGCCACGGCGGCGGCTTTGCGTGGGGTGAGATCGACCTTGAGGTTTTCGTCAAAGCCTTCCTTCTTCGCATCAAACGTCATGAGCTCCCATGGGGAGAAGTAGGCGGTGTTCTCCGCCTTCAAGCCGTCTGCGCTCTTCAGGCCCCAGCCGATGCGCATCTGGTGCACGCCCGCCTTCATGTCCGGAAAGCCCACCAGCACGCTCATCCCATCCTTGCTCAGGTACGCGCTGCTCGCCGTCATCCATTCCTGCCCGCTGCTGCCGTCCAGCTTCAAATGCGGCGAGCCATACTCAAAGGTGCGTTTGTAGTTCCAGCGCTCAGCATTGAAGCTGTCCGGATCAGTCGCCAGCTTCGCATCCATCTTCGCATTGAACTTCAGCAGCAGCCCCTTGTCCGTCGGCGTCACCTCCTTGATCAGCACCCGCGGCTTGTCCGTGTAGCGCACTCGCGCCAGCCCGCTGATCTTCTTCACCACCGTGCCCCACACCTGGAATCCCACCACATAGAGCTGACCGTCCGCCGGATTCACCACGGCATTGAGCGTGGGGAAGTCGAAGTTGCGGTTGAAGCTCACCACTGCCGCCTGCGGCTTTTCAAAATGCGAGTTCATCAGCACGCGGAAAAGCTCAGGCCGGTTGTAGCCAATGTGGATCAGCTCCCCATTCACCGGCCCCATCTTCGCGTCGATGAGCCACGTCTGCGTCACCCCGCTCGGATTCACCGGATGCGGCAACCACGTCAGCGGCTCCGTGATCGTTTCTGGGTACTTCTCCTTCGGCGCGATGGTGGGCAGGTGGCCGTAGAAATGGTGATCTGAGATGATGTGCAGTGGTGTGGAGGGGACGTAGTTGCCCTGCTGATCGCTCGCCGTCACCAGCCCCGTCTTCGGATTCACCCCAATGAACGGCTGCCGCAACCCATACCCAATCACCTCCATCGACTTCCCATCCGGCGCGATCTTGATCACCGTCCCATTGTGCTTCCCATACGTCGTCCCTTCCTGCCCACCCTTCGAAATATACAGCTCCCCCTTCGGCCCCATCTTCATCGAGTTCGGAAACTCCCGCGTCTCCGCCGTCTGCGCAAAAAGATTGCAGAACATCTCATATCGGTCGCACTCCTTGTCCCCGTTCGTGTCCACCAGCTTCCAGATCCCATTGCGATCAAAGACCAGGATGTCGCTACCACGAACGACGATGCTCATCGGCTCGTGCAGCCCACTGGCAAAGCGTTTCCAGGTGACTTTGTCGAGATCGCCTTTCAAGCCGGAGATTAGCCACACATCTCCATCGAAGGTGACGCCTGCGGCATCGCCTGTGTCATTGAGGAATGCGAGATCGGCGAGGCGCACATTGCGCTTCCACGGGTTGTCGAGAGGTAGCGGGATTTCGTCGATGACGAAGGCGTCGGGCTTGGTGGAGAGAGTGGCGGAGGTGGTGAGGGTTTGGGACCAGCGTATTTTTCCCAATTCCTGCGAAGAGGAATCTTTTTGTTCGTAAACAAAAGTCATTTCATGTTTGGCTGAAGTATTTACCAGAATCCGAATGGGTTTATCATGGGGATTGAAGCGCAAATATTGAACATTCTCGGGGGAGTAGTGGCTCGTCACGTAAGGAACCCCGGTCGTTGTTGGTATCTTGGTTCTTGACCAAGTAAGACCCGTGACTGGTTCCGGAAGTGTTTCTGAAGATGTTGAGCTGAGTGGCGACTTCGGTATGCCAGCGGGCGGGCCACGTGAGAAATCAGCAGTGGCGAAATTTGACAAACAAATGAAGTCTTTCGAAGGGCCAATTTCCAGCAGTCTCGTAGCAAGATTCATTGGCCCAGATTCTACCAAAGGTCGTCCTGTTCCTGCACTGAACCACTCCTTGATTGTCACTCCTCCAATTAACTCTTCAATGCAGACGCCATCGGCAGTCTCTTGAATGGAAACTAACTGAGCCGCTGAAGGATTTAGCGGCCCTCTCCCCACCTCCTCCGGACTCGGCGTCGGCTCACGCGGATCCACAAAGTTTGGCTTCTCTCCCACCTGCCAGCCTGGATAAATCCCATTCGTAAGCCACACCTTGCCAATCGGCTTTGGCAGATACTCCTGCCCGTCCTTCGTTTTTTGTCCGGCCACATGGTAGGACCCCGGTGCCAGCGCATCCGCACTCACCGGCGGCTTTCCAGCCTCGCCTTCCCAGATGCAGGCGATGCGGAGGAGGTCGGTGTCAAAGCAGGCCCAGAGGTTGTGGCCGAGATTCAGGATGAGGCCGCGCGGCGTGAGGTTGTCCTTCGGGAAGCCTTCGCCTACTTCACGTGCATCCAGCACGCTGCTGAAGAAGGGAAAATCCTTCTCCACAAAATCACCCCATGGCGAGGGCGTGGCAGGTGCAGCAGGCTTGTCTGCCGAGAGCACGGCGGTAGCAAGGGACAGGAACGCGAGGAGCGAGCGGAACTTCATGGGAACACAGAACAGGCGTGGCGGGTTGAATCTGTCAATCAGGGAGTGGTCCGCACATTCCATGTGTGGTTTGGGCTACTCGTACCTCACCGCCGCACACACCATCTCCAGCACGCGATTCAGCGAAGCAGAACCGCTGCCTTCCATGAAGGCATTTCCGGGAATCGGCTGCCAGTTGTCGCGGTCATGCTTCTGCTCGGGCTGGGGGATCAGCGTCAGTGAAGGGTCATACTGCCCGTCTTTGCCGCCCAGTTTGTAGATCACGAGATCGAGTGAGGGAATGATGTAGAGGCAGAAGCCGCCTGCGCCCGATTTCCAAAAAGCGTCCTTTGGCGCACCTGCTACGTGACCGTCCGCGTTGTGCTCAAACTGCAGGGTGAACGGGGTGTGCGGATTGTACGGACTCCAAGTCTGGCATTTTTTGATGTAATCCGCTGGCACGATCTGCTGGTCCTTCCACTTGCCACCATGTACCAGGCAGTAGCCCATGCGCACGGCATCGGTGGCATGCAGCGCGGTGCTGCCCGCGCCATTGGCGTGAGGCATCACATAGTCGCCACGGTGCAGGCAGTAGTCCCATGCGCCCCAGCCTTGAGGCTTGGCGAGACGGGCATCGATGAAGTCTTTCAACTCCATGCCGCTGACATGGCGCAGCACGATGCTGGCGATGTGCGGGGAAGGGGAGGAGTATGAATACCCAGCCCCCGGATTCGTCCACAGCGGCACATTGAGGGAAGATTTGTCGAGGTCTTTGATGTTCTGCCCAGGCACCGGCTTGAGCTGTTGGGGCTTGGGATCGCCTTTGACATAGCCCGTGGGCGTCTGGCCTTCGCCCCAGTAACCGCCGGTCATGCAGAGCAGTTGGCCCAGGGTGATCTCCGCCTTGCGCGGATCATTCAGCGGGAAGGCTTCGGGCAGGTATTTCTCAGTGAAGACCTTGGTGTCCAGCCCCTCGGGGATCTTGTCTTTGAACTCATGCAGCATGATGCCGCAGGCGATGCTGCAGAAGGCCTTGCCGGTGGAGGCCATGTCGGGGTTGCTGTTGCGGCTGGCGCGGCCAAAGTATTTCTCAAACACCAGATAGCCCTTGTGGACCACGACGAGGCCGCCATTGCCCGTGGAGCGTTCGGTGATGGTGTAGGCAGGCTCCAACTTCACCAAATCCATGCCTCCCAGCTCGCGGCATTCCTTTTCCGTCTTCGCCTCGCGCCAGCCACCGGCGCTGTCGGGCGGTGGAAAATAAAGTTCAGCAGCGTGCAGTGATGCGGTGGCGAGAGCGAGTGTGGTCAGAAGTCGGAGGCTCATGGTGGGGCACCATGAAATGCGCCGCCCCATCTGGCGAGCTTCATTTTGCCACGTGCCAAAAATTGCGGTCGGCTGCCGATGCAATTTCCAGTGAGGAGTTGTTTGCCAGTGCGCCGTCGCGCTTCATATCTAGCCCCTCCATGTCCGCCCAACCTGCCTACGATCTGCTGTCCCTCGGTGAAGTCCTCCTGCGCCTTGATCCCGGTGAGGGACGCGTGCGCACCTCACGCCAGTTCACCGCCTGGGAGGGCGGTGGCGAATACAATGTGGCTCGCGGCGCACGCCGCTGCTTCGGCCTGCGTGCCGGCATCCTCACCGCTTTTGCAGACAATGAAATTGGCCGCCTCATCGAAGACCTCATCCTTCAGGGCGGCGTGGACTCCTCCCTCATCAAATGGGTGCCCTATGACGGCATGGGCAAGCGCGTGCGCAATCCCATCAACTTCACCGAGCGCGGCTTCGGCGTCCGCGGTGCCAAAGGCAGCGTTGATCGCGGCCACAGCGCCGCCTCGCAGCTCAAGCCCGGCGACTTCGACTTCGATCACCTCTTCGGCACCCTCGGCTGCAAGTGGCTGCACACTGGCGGCATCTTCGCGGGTCTTTCTGAATCAACCGCGGAGATCACCATCCAGGCCTGCGAAGCGGCCAAGAAACACGGCGTCACGGTGAGCTACGATTTGAACTACCGCCCCTCGCTCTGGCAGGAGCGCGGCGGCTTTGCGGGATCGCAGGCGCTGAACCGCCAGCTAGCGCCTTATGTGAATGTGATGATCGGCGTGCTGAGCGATGAGCCGCCCGTCTCCTCCTCCAATCCCACGGATCCGACGGACATCTTTTCCGCCGAAGACGCCAAGCTGCGCCCGATGATGTTAAAACTCGCCGCGCAGTATCCCAATTTGCACACCATCGCTGCTACGCTGCGCCGCGTGCACACCGCCAACGTCAACGACTGGGGCGCGCTCTGCTGGCACAAAGGCAGCTTCCACCGCAGCCGCAACTACCCACGCTTCGACATCCTCGACCGCATCGGCGCGGGCGACAGTTTCGTCGCCGGACTCATCCACGGCCTCCTCGTCGAAAACGATGCACAGAAAGCCGTCGATTACGGCGCCGCCCATGGCGCCCTCGCCATGACCACCCCCGGAGACACCAGCATGGCGACCTTTGTTGAAGTGCAGAAGCTGGCTGAAGGGGGAGATGCGAAGGTGCAGCGGTAATTCATGCAGGCTTGTTCACAGAATGCATGAAGAGGCCTGGAAAATGACGAATGAATAAATCCGAATGTCTAAAGAATGACGAATGCCAAAGCTCGAAGGCGGCGTGAATTTAGTCATTCGTGCTTTGGGATTATTTCGTTATTCGGATTTACTCATTCGTCATTTTCGCCCCTTGCCTATTACCTTCATCGTTACCTATTCAATTTCCCAGTTCCTTTCCTGAATGGCCTCCACTGACTTCACTCCTCCCCACGTTTACGAGCAGCTCGCTCCTGCGTTCGACATCAACGCCATTGAGACGCCCGCCTATGTGGTGGATGTGGCGTTGCTGCGGAAGAACATGCAGAAACTCGCGCGCGTGCAGAGTGAATCCGGTGCCCGTGTGCTGCTGGCGCTGAAGGGCTTTTCCATGTTCAGCGTGTTTCCGATTATGCGCGAGTATTTGAGCGGCTGCTGCGCCAGCGGATTGAATGAAGCGCTGCTGGCCCAGGAATTTGGCCGGGAGGTGCACGTCTATGCTCCCGCGTTCAAAGAGCATGAAATGCGCGAGATCATTCCCATCTCGCATCATCTCAGTTTCAACTCCCTCGCGCAGTTTCGGAAGTTCAAACCCATGCTCGATGCCGCCAAAGCCGCCACCGGCCACGCCCCGAGCCCCGGCATCCGCGTGAACCCCGAGCACTCCGAAGTCGAAGTCTCCCTCTACGATCCCTGCTCCCCTGGCTGCCGCCTTGGCATTCGTTCCGACCTCCTCGAAGGCGAAGACCTCATCGGCGTCGAAGGCCTCCACTTCCACGCCCTCTGCGAACAAGACTCCGATGTCCTCGAGCGCACCGTCGCCGCTGTCGAAAAACGTTTTCCCCGCCTCCTGGAGCAGGTGCAGTGGGTCAACATGGGCGGTGGCCACCACATCACCCGCAAAGACTACGATGTGGACCTTCTCATCCGCGTGCTGCGCACCTTCCGCGAAAAGTGGGGCAAGGACGTTTACATCGAACCCGGCGAAGCCGCAGGCCTCAACACCGGCTACCTCATCGCCGAAGTGCAGGACATCATCGAAGCACCGACACCCACAGTCATCCTCGATATCTCGGCGACCGCCCACATGCCGGATACGTTGGAGATGCCTTACCGCCCGTACATCTTCGGTTCTGGCTTGCCGGGCGAGCATCCTTATGAGTATAAGATGGGCGGCATGTCCTGCCTGGCGGGGGATGTGCTGAGCGGCTTCTCCTTCCCCGAGCCGTTGCGCGTGGGCCAGCGGCTCGTGTTTGCTGACATGGCGCATTACACGATGGTGAAGACGACCACCTTCAATGGTGTTCCGCATCCTGACATCGCCATCTACGATCCGGCAACGCAGGAGTATCGTGTCGTGCGGCGGTTTGGTTACGTGGATTTCCGCAACAAGCTCTCGTGAGGCATGCGGCCTGGAGTGCCGCTTGTTCCATCACAAAAGCACCAAGTTTGGCCTCAATCGTGTCTGCATCACGGACGTGCGTGCCGTAATGGTACGCTCACCCTCGCCGTATTCACGTCATGCGCCTTCACTTTGTCCCATTCCTCTTATTGGTCACATCCGCTTTGGCCCAGCCGGTCACCAAGAAAACGGACCTGCTCGACGTCATCAAATCCGGCAACGTCGAGTACCACGTCAATCCCAAGGCCGACTTCCATGACGACCCCAAGGACATCTGGACCTTTGACAAAGACGGCACCTTCCACATCAGCGGGCGTGGCTACGGCTACGTCGCCACGAAGGACAGCTTCCGCGACTACCACCTCGTGCTCGAATTCAAGTGGGGCACCAAGACCTGGGGCAAGCGCGAGAAAGCCGCCAAGGACAACGGCATCCTCCTTCATGCCTACGGCCCGCACGGCGCTTATGCAGACACCTGGATGGCCAGCATCGAGGCCCAGATCATCGAAGGCGGCGTGGGCGACATCCTCGTCCTCTCCCCCAAACTCGCCGATGGCAAAGAACTCATCACCTCCCTCTCCTCCGAGTACACCCTGGACCGCGACAAGGAAAAAATCTGGAAGAAAGGCGAGCCTCGTCAAACCGTCACTGCAGGCCGCATCAATTGGAAGCACCGCGATGAAGACTGGGCCGATAAAGTCGGCTTCCGTGGTCGCGAAGATGTCGAGTCTCCCTCCGGCGAGTGGAACCGCCTCGAAGTCATCGCCAAAGGCGACACGCTCCAATACTTCGTCAATGGCGCGATGGTGAATGAAGCCTTCGACTGCAAACCTGCCGAAGGCAAAATCCTCCTGCAGACCGAAGGCGCAGAAATGCTCGTGCGCCGCTACGAATTGTATCCCCTCGGCGAGTTCAAAGAAAAGTGGAGCGCCATCCAGGCCAGCGGCGGCAGCGACATCGGTGCCGTGCGCGATGGCCAGTCCAAAGCCCTCCCACCCGAAGAATCCCTCAAGCGCATCCAGCTCGATGGCCCCTATGAAGTCCAGCTCGTCGCCGCCGAGCCCCTCGTGCTCGATCCCGTTGAATGTACCTGGGACGCGCAGGGCCGCATGTATGTGGCAGACATGCGCGACTATCCCCTCGGCCCCCCAAACCCCGGCGATCCCTGGCTCTCACGCATCCAGCTCCTCACCGATGAAGATGGCGACGGCCGCATGGACAAGGCCGTCACCTTTGCCGACCACATGGACAACGTGCAGGGCCTCCTCCCTTACAACGGCGGCCTCATCGCCACCACGCGCTCGCAGATTCTCTTCCTCAAAGACACCGATGGCGATGGCAAGGCCGACGAAATCAAATCTCTCATCAAAGGCTTCAATCCCAAGCACGCCCAGCTTCAGGTCAGCGCGCCACGCTGGGGCCTCGATGGCTGCATTCACTTCAACAACGGCCTTGATGCCCGTGAGATCTATCCCGCCGACAACCCCGCCGATGTCGTCAACATCCCCGGCAGCAATTTCAAATGGGACCCCCGCACCGACAAGATCACTCCCACCGGTGGCAAAGGCCAGTACGGCGGTGCCTTTGATGACTGGGGCCATCACTTCTACTGCTCGAATCGCAATCCCCTCATGTTCACCGTCATGCCCTACGAGGCCATGCTGCGCAATCCACACGCCGGCATCACGCAGAACTTCGAAGACATCGCCCCCTTCGGCGCAGACACCCGCGTCTTCCCGCTGCAGATCACCCACACCACAGCAGACGCTCATGCTGGCACCAACACCGCCTGCTCCGGCCTCGGCGTCTATCGCGGCCCCCTCATGCCCGAGCTGAAAAACAACGTCTTCGTCCCCGATCCCACCGGCCAGCTCGTCACCCGCTACAAAGTCGAACCCAACGGCGCTTCCCTCAAAGCCACCCGCGTTGGCGACCGCACCGAATTCTTCCGCAGCAGCGATGAATGGTCCCGCCCCGTCAACTTCACCACCGGCCCCGACGGTGCCATCTACATCTGCGACATCTACCGCCGCTGGATCGACCACGCCCGCTTCTTCCCCGAGGAGTTCGTCAAAACCCACGATATGCGCCAGGGCGAAAACGAAGGCCGCATCTGGCGCGTCGTGCCCAAAGGCACCCGGAGGATAGGCGTCCCGCCTGTCAGCGGCTCGACAGGCATCCTGCCTGTCCTTCCGAAGATCGAACCCGCCCCGCAGGAGATCGAGAAACTCGTCGGCTGGTTGGGGAACGAAAATGCATGGCAGCGCGAGACGGCGCAGCGGCTTCTCGCTGATAGGCAGCTTGCAGATTTCGATGCAGTCACGCCTGAGTTTCTAGCTAATTACAAGTTTCCAGAGGCATCCCTCTTTACCATGCACTGGACAAATCTCATGATCGAGTTGGCCGTCAGACATGGCATCGGCAAAGTAGTGATGAATTTTCGCCATCGGAATCCATGGTTTTATACCTTCATCAACGGAAATATTGACGAGAACAACTGGCGAATCTGGCGTCTCGGAGGCGGCTACGGTCATATTAGCGGGCATCTGTTTTCTGCAGACACACACATTCGCCTTTTGGAGATTTGTGAACGACCCAGTGTCAACTTGGACGGATTGCTTTCGCTCGCCGGCGGTTCACAGAAGTGGATCGACTCACCTATTGTCTATGAAATCGACGATCCTTGGATTCAGCGGGCGTTGCTCTCTAGATCGGCAGATATGTCTGGAGAGCTTCTTAGCCGGGTGCTAAAAGGACCGGCATTCACAGCATGGACAGCCCAGCGACAGGACTTTATTCTTCGTGCCACTTCATCATGCATTGCTAATGCGGTGGACAAAGATGTTCTCACGCTTATTGCCCTGTTGAAGACCTCAACCGGCCAACTCCTCTGGTGGAAACCGGCGCTGCTTCAAGGCCTTGCCGAAGGTCTTCCCAAATCGGGCGGCAAGCTCGGAGTGAAATCCCTGGCAGAGTTCATCTCCAAGCCGCCGCAGGGCTTCGAAGCAGCCGCAAAAGAAATCGCCTCGCTACAATCGAAGATCGACGAAATCATCGCCGATCCAAAAGCCCTTCTCGACCAACGCCTCGCCGTCATGCCCTTGCTCGGCCAGCGCAAATGGGACGCCGTGCAGCCCGTCGTGAAGACCCTCCTCACCACCAGCCAGCCTCCGGAGCTCGCGCTCGCCGCTCTGGCCTTGCTGCGGAAATACCCCGCCACCAGCACCGCTCCGCTCATCTATGAAATCCTGCCCAAGGCCGGACCCGCCTTGAAGCGCGATCTCGTCCCCGTCCTCACCGTCAACGCCACCACCGCTCTCGAACTCTTCAAGCGCATGGAAAAAGGCGAGTTCCCCACCGCCTGGGTCGATGTCGAAACCCGCTGGCGCTACCAGCGCGGCACCGGCGAGATTACCGATCTCGCGAAGAAGCTCTTCGGCGAAGCCAGCAGCGACCGCGCGAAAGTGGTGCAGGATTACATGGTCGCCACCACCATGAAGGGGGATGCCAAAAAGGGGCAGCAGGTTTTTGCCACCATCTGCATCACCTGTCACAAACACGGCACCCTCGGTGTCGATGTCGGCCCTCCGCTTTCCGATGTGAAAGTGAAGCCACCGGAAGGCCTGCTCTCAGACATCCTCGACCCCAACCGCATGTTTGAAGCTCGCTGGAGCGCCTACACCGTCGAAACCAAAGACGGCCGCACCCTCTCCGGCCTCATCCAAAGCGAAACCGGCGACGCCATCGTCCTCGCCATGATGGGCGGTGCCAAGGAGACGATTCAGCGCAGCGCCATCAAAGAGATGAAGAGCCTGGACCGGACTCTTATGCCCGTCGGCCTGGAAGCTGCGATCACCAAGGAGCAAATGGCGGATTTGCTGGCGTTTCTTCTCGGGAAGTAGGGCAGGGAACAGCAACCCAGCGTGGCGTGGTCCGCACATTCCATGTGCGGTCTGGAGGGCCGGATGCCGCACTCGGAGAGTGCGGCCCACGCCGCGCAGTGGATTCATCCCGCTCAAGCGGAAAAAACTGCTTTTCTCACTCCTCCGTCCCGCCTTCCTCTCCGTGGCCCTCTTCCGCCATGCGCTGGATCGTGCCGCTGAGGAGGTCGATGTAGCCTTGCACGTCGAGTGATTCGGCCTCGGGCTCTCCACGCACGCTATACAGCCAGCCCTGCTCATACGGATCACTGCGCACAATGCACGCATCCACCTTCAACTCCGGATTCCCACCCGCAAACGCACCCTTCATCACGCAATAAACATCGGACGCCGCCTTGAATCCCTCCACCCAGCCAATGTTGTCGCCAGGGGCCACGGGACCGCCTTCAGCAGGCTTCCACTCACAATCCACCAGCTCACCCAGCATGCGCGTGGCAAACTTCGTGAAGCCCACGCGCCACAAATTCGTCTCCCCCTCCACCGGAGCCATCCAGTAGTGCGAACGCGAGTAACGAAACGTGTCAGGAAAACGGGCAGAAAACCGGGCGTGCTTGAAGCGGACAAAATTGAGCATGGGGAAGGGGAGAGGAAAGCCGGAGGTCAAAGAATCGTCAAGAGTCGTGATCTAGAGCGTTCGTGGACACGATGATTGACCCATGACTGCGCGCTCACCTTGATCGCTCACCATCACCCACGCCGCCGCAAACCCACATACGCCAGCACCACGCCCACGAGGAAATGCACCCCGAGTATGATCATCGCGAGGTCGGGTGTGGCAAACCAGGTCTTCACCAGTTTGTCGATGGGCGTGAAGTAGGCGGTCTTCTGCAGGGAGTCGATGATGCCCGACCAGCCGTAATGCGCCGTGATGAACGGATGCACGATATGCCCCAGAATCTTCGGAAAGCCCAGCAACGCACCGCAGAGCAGCACATTGGCAAACAGCAGCGTCAGCGCGGCGCTGTGAGCGCGCTCCTTGCTGCCGGAGTTCGCGGAGATGCCCAGACAGAGCGCCGCAAACGCCGCACCCGAAAGCGCAGGCAGCACCAGCTTGGCCATGCCGCTGCCTGGCAGCCCGCCGGAGACGATGTCCAGAAACATCTCCATCCAGATGCTTTGCACCAGAATGATCGGCAGCATGAAGAGCAGGGAGCCGATCAGCCATGCGGCGGGGCTCACGCCACCGATGCGCTCGCGCTCATAAATCGCTCGTCGTCCCGCGATCTCACACGCACCCAGTCGCAGCGCCATGAAAATCACCAGCAGGATTTGAATCAGAACGATCATCGAGACCGTGTGCGCTGCCGGCCACACCACATCGGCAGCGGTGCTGCCACCGCGCATTTCCTTCAGCAGTTTTAAATTGGGCAGCAGCAGCAGCGCGGCGATGGCCGGCCCGCCCACCAGCAGCGAGGCATGCGTGATCCACTCTCCCGGCGTGCGGCGTAGCAGCGACCAGCGGCGTTTCACCAGATGCTGCGCCTGGCTGAACAGGCCCGGCAGCGGAATGATCGGCCTCACCTCCGCTTCCACCGGCTTTTTGACCTCCTCCTCATCACCCTTCTGCTTCATGATGATCGTGCGGTCTTCGTCGCCGGGATCTTCCTCCGCGGCGGAAAGCTTGTCCGCCGCGCCGCTGCCCAGCTTGAATGCTGCGTAGTACGCATCGCGGTGCTTCATCCATGAGTCGCCCCAGCGCTGCGCCGGGCGTTTGGCCAGACGGGCATAAACCTCATCATACGTCGGCACCGTGAAGTAGTGTGGCACCGCGCGCGCAGGTCCATGAAACGCCACGTAGCCTTCATGCATCACCACCACCGTGTCATACGCGCCCAGATTGGACAGTGAGTCCGTCGCGTGAATCACAATCCGGTCCGGCCGGTCCGTGGCCACCATCTTTAGCAGCGCCTCAAACTCGCGCTCGCTCCGCACATCCAGCCCCACCGTAAAATCATCGCACAGCACGATCACCGGGTCCGCCACCAGCGCCAGCCCCAGCTTCAGCCTGCGCCGCTGCGGCAGCGCCAGCGCCGAGGTGCGCTCCGTGGCGATGTTCTCCAGCCCCACCGTCACCAGCACATGCGACACGCGCGAGAGCACCTCATCCTTCGTCCGTCCCGCCCCGCGCAGCATCGCCGCGCTGATCAGGTTTTCCCGCACCGTCAGGTGATCGATCAAATTATCATCGCCCGCAGGCACCCAGCCCAGTTGGTTGGCATACAGCGGCTGCTTGATCAGATCCCGCTTCCCCAGGGTGATCGTCCCCGCCTCGGGCTCCGTCAGACCCGCCAGGATGCGCAGCAGTGTCGTCTTGCCGCTGCCGGATGGCCCGATCACCGCCAGCACATGCCCGCCCGGAGCCATGAAACTGACCTGTTCCAGCACGCGGAGAGGTTCTTTGCCTTTTCCGGGAACAACATGGGAGAGATTGTTGATTTCGAGCATATTCCCGATCTAACCCGGTCTGGCAGAAAGCGCAAAGTTCAAAATTCTGCCTTCCCTTCCTCCGCCTGCGCTTTATTCCTCCGCAACCATGGCCTCCATCCTCCAAGTCCACCCTGCCGACGACGCCATCGTCGCCCTTTCCGATCTCTCCGCCGGTGCCGCCCTCTCCTTGAACGGCCGCTCCTGGACCCTCCGCGAAAAGATCCCCGCCAAGCAAAAATTCGCCGCCCATGACTTCGCAGTGGGCGACCTCATCACCATGTACGGCGTCACTGTTGGCAGGGCCACCCAGCCCATCGCCACCGGCGCTCTGATTCACACCCACAACGTCGTCCACGCCACCTCCGCCTTCAGCGGCAAACAGCGCGACTACACCTGGACCCCGCCGGATGTCTCCAAGTGGAAGACCCGCACCTTCAATGGCTTCAAGCGCTCCGTCGGCCCTGCCGGCACCGCCAATTACTGGCTCGTCATCCCCCTCGTCTTCTGTGAAAACCGCAACCTCGCTTTCATGCGCGAGGCCCTCACCCGCAGCCTCGGCTACGGCAAAACCTCCCCCTACGAGCGCTTCGCCCAGCGCCTCGTCGATCTCCACCGCTCCGGTGCCTCACGCGACCAAATCGAAGCCGCCACCCTCGAAGCCGAAACCTCCGCCACCGCCGCCCGCGTCTTCAAAAACATCGATGGCGTGAAGTTCCTCGAGCACGGCCTCGGCTGCGGCGGCACCCGCCAGGATGCCCAAGCCCTCTGCCGCCTCCTCGCCGGTTACATCTACAGCTCCAACGTCGCCGGTGCCACCATCCTCAGCCTCGGCTGCCAGCACGCCCAGGTCAGCCTCCTCGAGAGCGAGATGGCCGCCCTCTACCCCAAGCTCGAAAAACCTCTCCTCATCTTCGAACAGCAGAAGAGCAAATCCGAGCGCGACATGATGGCCAACGCCATCCGCGACACCTTCCTCCACCTCGCCACCGCGAACGAACAAACCCGCGAGCCCTGCTCCCTCAGCAATCTCATTATGGCCGTGGAGTGCGGCGGCAGCGATGGCTTCTCCGGCATCTCCGCCAATCCCGCCATCGGCCACACCGCCGATCTCCTCGCCGCTCTCGGCGGCGCACCCGTCCTCAGCGAATTCCCCGAACTCTGCGGCGTCGAGCAAAGCCTCAGCGACCGCTGCGTCACCGCCGCCCTCGCCGACAAATTCGTCCACCTCATGCGCGCCTACGAAGCCGCCGCCCAGGCCTGCGGCTCCGGCTTCGATGCCAACCCCAGCCCCGGCAACATCCGCGACGGCCTCGTCACCGACGGCATCAAATCCGCCGGTGCAGCCAAGAAAGGCGGCACCAGTCCCATCGTCGATGTCCTCGACTACGCCGAGCCCATCCGCCAGCACGGCGGCCTCACCCTTTACTGCACCCCCGGCAACGACGTCGAAAGCACCACCGCCCTCGCCGGCGGCGGCTGCAACATGATGCTCTTCACCACCGGCCTCGGCACCCCCACCGGCAATCCAGTCTGCCCCACCCTCAAAATCTCCACCAACAGCGACCTCGCCAAACGCATGCCCGACCTCATCGACTTCGACACCGGCCCCATCATCACCGGCCAAAAAACCGTCGAACAAATGGGCGAAGACATGCTCGAACTCGTCATCGCCACCGCCAGCGGAGAATACACCCCCAAAGCCGTCTCCCTCGGCCAGGACGACTTCCTCCCCTGGAAACGTGGGGTGTCGTTGTGAGAGGGAGAAGGTTGCATCAGCAGACGCAGTTGAATCCCTCATTGAATTCTGTAACGACAACCTCAATCATGTCGCTTTCTTGACGATATGATCAAACCCTTCACAGACCAAGAGCTTGAGGCACTGTGAGGTGCAACGCAATATTGGACCAGAGACGCTTAATTAGTTGAGGTTGATGTGCTGAGTTTCGAACTGGTTGGGTGTGAGGTAGCCGATGGCCGAGTGCTTGCGCTGGTTGTTGTAGTAG
>Ga0164297_10000217_pt1 | contig 74767 bp, 69 predicted proteins | sample GEODES058metaG_FD_113539 | JGI IMG/M metagenome (GOLD analysis project Ga0164297, IMG submission 113539) | Dystrophic lake water microbial communities from Trout Bog Lake, Wisconsin, USA - GEODES058 metaG | ecosystem: Environmental > Aquatic > Freshwater > Lake | place: USA: Trout Bog Lake... | reverse complement strand
TTGATAAAGAGAATTAGGTATGTTGAAAAAATGTAGTATCACGTTGTGCGCGGCGGTGGCTTTATTATGCGCGTCGCCTTTGGCCTTCAGCGCTGTTCAGACGCCAGAGCTAAAAAGCGCTTGCGATAGCGCCGCAGACGGCAATGAATCGAATTTGCCGTCAGACGACTGTTTGGATATCGATAAGCAAGTACAGTCAGCTCAAATCGATAAGATGCTTAGTGATAAGGATGCCCTTGGGCGCTTAAAGTCTACTGACGATGTCGTCCAAATGACAGGGCGAGATAGAAAAAACCTTAAAGACTCGGACGTCGATAAGGCCAAAGATCTCGAAAAAGCTAATTCAAAGCCGTTGATTACGAGTACCGTAAATCAATATTTTCAAAAATTCGGCTTAAAACCATTCGGCTATGAGATGTTCCGAAGCACATCGACGGCCTTGGTTCCAGGGACTGATCTTCCAACGCCCGACAATTACAAATTAGAACCGGGCGACTCATTGACGGTTGAGACTTACGGGCAAGTTAATAAAACGTTTCAGTTGCCGATTGAAAAAGACGGGGTTGCTAACCTGCCAGATATCGGCCCTCTGCCTCTTGGTGGCATGGAATTGGGAGTGGCGCGTTCGTTGTTAGAAGCGAAAGTTAGAAACTCTATGGTTGCCACTAACGCCAGAGTCTCGGTGAGTCAACTGCGGGCGTCTAAAGTAATTGTGGTTGGAGATGCCGAAAAGCCCGGCAGCTACGTGTTGAGTGGAATACCAACGGTTACCGCTGCATTATTTGCCAGTGGAGGTGTCAAAGATATCGGGTCACTGCGAAAAATTGAGTTGAAACGGGATGGAAAGCTCATTCGAACCTTGGATATTTATGCGGAACTATTGAGTGGCGACACGTCAAAAGACACCCAAGTCTTCCCGGGGGACGCTATTTTTGTGCCCGTAGTGGGGCCGACGATCGGCGTTCGAGGGGAGGTCTATAGACCGGCTATATACGAACTGCTGAATGAGCGAACGATTGAGGATGCAATTAAATTGGCGGGTGGTTTTTCGCCAAATTCAGACATTCGTCATGCGACAATCGATCGCATTACCAACGGCAGTGGACGAACCGTTGAATCCATTGATCTGTCAGATCCACGCACTCTATCGATGACGTTGCGGGCGGGAGATTTGCTGCACATTCCGCCAATTAATCCCTATCTTGATAACACCGTTGAAGTTTTTGGCGCTATTTTACGACCCATCAGTCGCGGGTTTCGCCCAGGTCTGAAAATACTCGATGTCATAAGCAGTCCCTCTGAAACCAAAGTATCTGCGGATTTGGGGTATGTGTTGGTGGAGAGGGTGGACTCTAAAGATCACCGGGTATCGACCGTTTCCACGGACTTAAATCAAGCGTTTAAAGATCCAAAGGGGCCAGATAATATTGCCCTAGAGCGAGGCGATAAAATATACGTTTTTGATAAAAACGAGCCTCGCAGTCGATATCTTGCCGCTATTGTTAAAGACATTCAACGACAAGCGGGCCCTAGTGACAATGCGAGTGTTGTCGATGTTTCAGGGCAAGTTAATGCTCCAGGGACTTACCCATTGGATCGAAATATGAGACTTAAGGACCTCATTCGCGCGGGCGGTGGTCTTAAGGACTCAGCGTATACCGAGTATGCAGAGCTTACCCGCTATCAAATTGTCAATGGCGAGCGCAGAGTTGCTTCAATCAGTAAAGTAAAGCTGAGCGACGCGCTAAATTCAGATGCCTCCGCCAATCTTGTTTTGCAACCGTACGACAGTTTGCTGATCCAGACGGTTCCAGACTGGTCACAAAACGAAACGGTTGAGTTGATCGGTGAATTCCGCTTTCCGGGAAGATACGTCTTGAGAAATGGTGAGACTTTGTCGCAGCTCATTCAGAGAGCGGGTGGGTTTACTGAGCGAGCGTTTTTGCAGGGCGGAATTTTTACCCGAGAAGATATTCGGCAAAGAGAAGTCGAACAAAAAAACAGAATGATTCAGGAGTTGACGAAAAATTTAGTCAGTGAGAAGACGGATTCAAAAGATAAAAAAATGGACTCCGCGCTGGACGCTCAGAGTGCCATTGACCAGTTAAGTTCAGTTGTACCGCTGGGACGCATCGTCATTGATTTGCCGGGGCTCAATAAATTAGGTCGGCTTTCAGATTGCGATGTCACTTTGCGCGATAAAGATAAGCTGATTGTTCCGAGAAAGACCGAAGAAATATCTGTTATCGGTGAAGTGCACAATCAAACATCGTTTTTGTTTCGACCTGGCTTGACTAAAAAGAGCATTATCGAAAAAGCGGGTGGTTATACCAGTCGCGCCGATAAGAAGAGCTCGTACATCATTAGAGCCAATGGCGAGGTTGTGCCAGAGCGTGGCTTTTTTGCGAAGAGTGGTCGGTATCTTGAGCCCGGCGACAGTGTGGTTGTGCCAATTAATGTGGATCGGGTCAATCCGCTAATCGAATGGTCTACGATATCGCAAGTCGTCTATCAATTTGCAGTGACCGCGTCTAGCCTCAAAGTGATCGGTGTTTTATAGCGTCGCCTTGGCGTCATTTTATCGTCGAGGTTTCGCTCGGGCCGTCGGCTCGCTTTGCAGCGGGTCGTCGGGCCAGTAGTGCTTGGGGTACCGACCTTTCAGTTCTTTGCGAACCTCATGGTACCCCGTCTTCCAAAAACTGCTCAGGTCGCGTGTGAGTTGCACGGGTCTTCGCGCGGGCGACAGAAGCTCAATCGCAAGCGCGATCGTTCCATCGGCGACGCGTGGAGTGTCTTTGAGCCCAAAGACTTCTTGTAACCTCACCGCAATGCGTGGCGGGTCACTGGCATAATCCACCCTAATGTGACTGCCACTGGGAACCGTCAAGTGCGTTGGCGCAAACGCGTCCAATTGTTTTTGTAAGGGGGTCGTTAACCGGTAACGTAAGGCGGACAACCAATCCACCGAGCGTAGGTTGTCTAAGCGACGAATTCCATTGCAAAATGGCATAAGCCACTCGTTGAGTGTCTCTAAGAGCGTTTGTTCGTCAAAATTTGGCCACTCGTTCGCTTTTTCAACCGCTAAAGCTCTTTTTACAAACCGGCAGCGCTCTAAAAAATGCATCACGGTTGGTTCTTGCAAAAAGCCATTGATGCCTTGCTGTTTCAGCTGGGTCATCAGCACCGGCAAGGCCTCGTCATCGCTCAATTCTCGGCTAATACGCTCCTCAAAGATCACTGCGCCCAGTGCTTTGAAGCTCCGTTTGACGATGCTCTGGCTGATGTGATCGATGTGAATTTCATTCTTCTCCACCAGGTGGTGGCCAAATCCTCGCTTAATACTGCCTGCGTCAACCGACGCGGCCAGCTGGATTCGTGGGTGTTGCGGTGAGCCTTGTGCTTCCACAACGACCAGGTATTCGTGTTTGGCAAGCGCGTCCACATGATCGAAATAAGCACTGGTGCCTTGGGTCAGTAAAAACCGGTTCGGCGCTTGTTGCTTGGCAATTCGATCCGGATAGGCAAACATCAACAGTGACCCCGCGTCGTGGATGGCATCGGTGGCGGTGTTCGCCGCGGGTTCTCGTTCAAGCAGTCGTTCAAATTGCGTCACAATTTGAAGAACGCGCTTGGACGCCTTAGTGTCCTGTCTGTGTAACAGATCCAAGCGGTGAAGGACATCGGCATCACGGTCTGTGTCGTGGCGCTTTAGGTCGCGTTCACTGAGTAGGGCCGCAAGTTCGCAAGCCAAACGTCGCAATGGTTTGGGGCTCAGGAGCATCATATTGGCCAGCCTGGGGTGGGCGTTAAAGCGGCGAATCGCTTGACCCGCAGGCGTCAGCTGGTGGTGAGCATCAATGGCATCCAACTGAGTCAATAGATCGATGGCTTGTTGCCAGGAGCCTTTGGGGGGCGCATCAACCCAGGGCAATTCGGTTACCGGAGTCCCCCACTCCAGGACTTCTAAGGCCAGGGGGGCGCAGTCGGTTTCCATGATTTCAGGGGCGTTGAATGCCGGCCGTTGACGCTCATCGGCTGCCGTGAATAAGCGGTAACACACCCCAGGGGCGGTGCGGCCCGCTCGGCCACGCCGTTGTTCCAGATTGGCACAGGCGACTTTTTGCAGTTCCAGTCGAGTGAATCCGATCGCGGGATCAAAACGAGCGCGGCGCGCCAATCCACTGTCGATGACCACTCTCACGCCGTCAATGGTGACCGACGTTTCCGCGACGTTCGTGGATAAAATGATTTTACGGCGATTGAGCGTGTCGGGAAGCAACACCTGCGTTTGTTGTTCGATGGGAAGATCCCCATACAGCGTGTAGACGATGTGAGGCACAGCGGTGTCGGCGGGTTGCTCGTCCAGTAATCGCTTGACCGCTAAGATCTCGCCCACCCCCGGCAAAAAAACCAAGACGTCCCCCGGATGTTCTGTGAGGGCGCGCGACACATGGGCAACCACGGCGCTTGGCAGGTGAGTGGGGTTTTGGCGCAGATGATGGACTTCAACAGGATATTGACGCCCCTGAGACTGCACCACCGGCGCCATCGGAAAGAGATTCTGTAGAGAGTGTTCATCCAAGGTGGCGCTCATCACTAAAATCTTCAGGCCCAACTCAAAAATTCGTCGCGCATCCAAACACAACGCAAGCGCGCAATCCAAATTGACCGAGCGTTCGTGAAATTCATCAAAAATCACCAAACCGACGTCGCTGAGCATGGGGTCGGCTTGGATCAGGCGCGTCAGCACGCCTTCGGTAATGATTTCCAAGCGGGTCTCGGCGCTTACTTTGGTGTGCAACCGCATCCGCAGCCCGACGGTTTGTCCGACGCGCTCCTGCAGTTGCTCGGCTAAGCGGTTGGCAACGGATTGGGCTGCGAGTCGCCTAGGCTCGAGCATCAGAATTTTTTTACCAGCAAGCCACGGTTCATTTAAGAGCTTCAGCGGTAATCCCGTGCTCTTGCCGGCGCCCGGCGGTGCTTTTAGGATGACGGTTGGATGCGCTTTGAGTTCATGGGTGAGCGATTCCAGAACCTCTAGAACGGGGAGCGTCGAGCGGTTTGTCATGAGATCTTATCGGATCCCATTCACGTAGGGGTCCTGTGAGTCAAACACCAACGACAGTTCGGCCGTGATGTGCGCGCGGCCCGTAATGGTCGGAATAATGCCGTCATCGGTGGGCTCGTAGGCGCCCTCAAAGACCGAACCAATAATGCTCTCCTGCCGCCAAATTTCGCCTGGTTTTAATTGTTGATCAGCCGCTAAGCACGCCAATTTTGCGCTGGTGCCGGTGCCGCACGGCGAGCGGTCGTAAGCGAGGCCGGGGCAGAGTACAAAGTTACGCCCGTTACAGTCTGGACTTGCTTTTTTGGAGGTGAGTTCGATGTGGTCTATCAATCCGTTTTGAGCGCCGGTGATTTTTTCGCGTTCGATCGCGGCGCGAATTTTTGAGCCCGCAACCATCAGTTCGGGCAATTGGGAGCGCTCAATGGTCAATCCGTGATCCTCACAGATAAAAAACCAGTTTCCGCCCCAAGCGATATCGCCATGAATGACGCCCAGACCCTCGACGTTAACGGCAACCTGAGCGCGATGGCGATAACTGCGGACGTTGCGTACGCTGACTCTGCCGTCTTCGAACAGTTGTGTGGTCACCACGCCGACGGGGGTTTCTATGGGATGAATTCCAGGTTTGATGCGCCCCAGGTGATGCAGTGTGGTGATGAGCCCAATCGTGCCGTGTCCACACATCCCAAGGGTGTCCACATTATTGAAAAAAATGACGCCCGCGGTACAAGTTGGATTAGACGGCGCCTGCAGTAACGCGCCAACCAACACATCGGATCCGCGCGGCTCATTGCACACGCTGGCCCTAAAATCATCCCATTTGGTTTTAAAGGCGTGTTGGCGCTCCGCCAACGTACCGGTTAGCGCAGGACCGCCTTCAATAATCACCCGAGTCGGCTCGCCACCGGTGTGGGAATCAATTGCCAGTACGCTCATGTGTTCACCTTAGGGCTGCCCCGTGTTCATGCAGCGCCACAGTTTAAGGCTTTTTGCCAAAAAAATTACGTTTCGCCGAAGCGCTAGACGTTGCGGTTTAAACTGCGCTAGTCTAATCCGCATGGCAAACGACGTTAACCCGCTGCGTGACGATGGCGACTCGGTTCAATCCCGACCGGTGGGGGGGCGGATTGCTCACGCCACCGGGGCCCTGCTGGCAGCCGTTGGGACGGTGTTGTTGGCGTCGTGCGCGGGCGTTCCCGAACGAGTTCGATCAACCCCGGTCGTGACGCCATCCGCGACTGCCGCCACCATCGGGCTTGAGGCGGCTAAATTGGCGGAAAAGGAGATTGGCGTCGCCTATCGTTATGGGGGCGCATCGCCCCAAGGCTTTGATTGTTCAGGGCTTGTTTACTTTGTCTACCATTCGCTCGGCGTCAACGTGCCGCGCACCGCTCTGGCTCAGCATCAGGCGGCGACGCCCGTGCCTCAAAAGGAGCTGCGGCCGGGCGATTTGGTCTTTTTTTATACCTCCGTTGACCACGTCGGCATCTATCTGGGCAATCATCAGTTCATTCATGCCCCCAGCAGTGGCAAGACCGTCACGAAGGGGTCTTTGAATGAGCCTTATTTTCAATTGAGTTTTGCGGGCGGCGGTCGCTTGGTCAATCCGTGATGTCGCCACCCTGCAAGCCGGAAACGTTGGTGTAGGGGATTAAATTTATTTAATAGTTGCGTTTTCTGGCTGTTTTGTCACACTATAGAGCAACCGGTGCTGGACGCCGTAGAAATTAGACCCCTCAAGGAGATTGTTCATGTTGAAGAAAGTTGCACTCATGATGGCCGCGTTAATGTTTGCCGTGCCGGTTTTTGCGCAGTCGGCCCCGGGCGCTGAAGCCCCAGCGGCGAGTGCGGACGCGAAGCCTGCTAAAAAGCACAAAGCCAAGCATCACAAGAAAGGTAAAAAAGCAGAGAAGACTGAGAAAGAGGCTGCTCCCCAATAAGGGCAGTTTCGTTCAGAACGTCGCTGACAAAAAAGCCCCAATACTGGGGCTTTTTTGTGGGCATCGTTTAGGCGACTGTTATTGCCAAGGATGCACGCGATCCGCGGGCGCGACGTACAAGGGATCGGATGGCTTGATGCCAAACGCGTCGTACCAAGCATCCACATTTCGAATCGCACCATTCACCCGAAAGCGCGCTGGCGAATGCGGGTCGCTGAGCACTTGGTTGCGCAACGCTTGATCCTTATACACAGTGCGCCACACTTGCGCCCAGGCTAAGAAAAACCGCTGATCGCCGGTGATGCCTTCCAGCACAGGCGCTGACGTTCCTTTCAGCGCTTGATGGTAGGCCAAATAACCGATGGTCAATCCACCCAAATCACCGAAGTTTTCACCCAACGTTAAGCGACCATTGACCTTGATTCCTGGCAAGGCTTCAAACTGATCGTACTGCGCTGCGAGTTGATCGCCAAAGCGTTTGAACGCCGCAACGTCGCTGTCGGTCCACCAATTATGCAGCACCCCATGAGCGTCTGATTTTGAGCCCTGGTCGTCAAAACCGTGTCCCATCTCATGGCCGATGACGCCGCCAATGCCGCCGTAGTTCACCGCTGGATCCGCTTTTGGATCAAAAAAGGGCGGTTGCAATATGGCGGCCGGAAAGACGATTTCGTTGTAGGCAGAGTTGTAATAGGCGTTGACGGTTTGTGGCGTCATGCCCCATTCGTTTCGATCGGTGGGCTTGGCCAGCCGATCCACATCGCGTTGCCACTCAAAACGGTGTGACGCACGAAGATTGCCAAACGCATCGGTTCGGGAAACTTTTAAACCGGAATAATCACGCCACTGATCGGGATAACCAATCTTGGGTCTAAACAGGTGCAACTTTTCAAGCGCAACGCGTTTGGTTTCCGGTGTCATCCAAGAATTATTGGCGATGCGATCCGCATAGGCTTTGCGTAAATTCTCGACGAGCTCAAGCATCTGCGCTTTGCTCTCCGGTGGAAAATAACGCGCAACATAGGCTTGTCCGACGGCTTCTCCCAGCGCGCTGTTGGTGGCGTCTACCGCGCGCTTCCAGCGTGCTTTTTGTTCTTGCTGTCCGTTCAAGGTGTGGCCATAGAACGCGAAAACTTCATCATCAATGGCTTTGGGTAAGACCGACGCGTTCATTCGAATCGCGTGATAGGTCAAATAGGCCTTCCACGTCTCCACGGGCGTGTTTTTAATCAACTGCGCCAAAGGCTCCATTGCCGACAGTTCGCTGACGACCAGTTCGGAGACTTGTGGTAACCCCGCCGCGTCCAAGGCTTGCTCCCATGGAAAATCGGGTACTTGATGCGACAGTGCGGTTAGGGTGCGTAAATTATAGGTGCGCTCTCGATCGCGACGATCGGCGCGCGGCCAATGCCGTTTGGCGATCTCGGTTTCTAAGGTCACGATTTTCGCTGCGGAATCTTTGGCGTGAGGTTGGTGAGCTAAATTCAACAAGCGCTCAATGTGCGCTTGATAAGCCTGTCGAGTGTCTTTGAATTGCGCGTCATCGCGCAAATAGAAATCTCGATCCGGCAGCGCTAAGCCACCGTGATAGGCCGCCACGATGTAGCGATCGGGATTTTTCTGGTCGATCGTCACGCGCATGTTAATCGGGGATGGCGTGCCAATTTCAGGGTTCGACAACAGCTTAATCACATCCAGGTGGTTGTGAGCGCCCGCAATCTTCGCCAACGTTGGCTGCAAGGGCGCAAGCCCACGTTTTTCAATAGCGGCTTGATCTAAAAAGGCCGCGTAGTAGTTGCCGATTTTGAGGGTATTGGCGGAGGCGGTTTTCGGATTTTCTTTTAACGCTTCTTCCAAAATTCCATGGACGTTATTGGTGGCCGCTTCGGCCAGTGCGGTGAACGGGCCCCAGCTGGTGCGATCCGAGGGAATCTGTGCGGTTTTCATCCACTGGCCACCGGCGTATTCAAAGAAATCGGCGCCAGGATTGATTGAGAGATCACGACCAGACAGTTCCACACCAAACGGTGGGATGGCTGGCGAGTCTGCCCAAAGAAGTGGGCTTTGCAGAAACCCTGTTAGTAATAACGATGCGCGCCAAAATTTGTTCATGGGGAGTAGCCCTCCAGATTAAGATCTCGTGTGATAGAGCGTTGAACTATGCCACGAATCACAGCGCTTAGGGAGTGGATCAAACGAGAATCTTCCCCCGGGCGCTCGACCCTCTGGGGCGCGTGTTGTGCTTTGCAAAACGGCTCACTTTGTTATTTGGTCACGGCGGGTTGGCGATGAATTGTGTGGTCCATTCAACGGTTGGGAATCACGCCGCCTGAGATTTGAAACCGCACGACGGCTGCGGCGGTTGGTCGTGGCGGTGTTGAAAACCGCAATGGGGTTTTGCCCATCTCGGTTTTTCAGCGCGCAATAAAAAACCAGCGAACGCCGCAGGCGTACGCTGGTTTTTGAAGCACGCCCGAGTGCGGGCTTAAATGGCCTTTAGCCTTTCTTGACCCAAGCGTGGCAGTAGCCTTTTGCGGGCACCACTTTGCCAGCAAAAACCGCGCATGGGCCGGATTGCGCGTTTCCGGAATACACCGCGCAGGTGCTGCACATTTGGCCAGCAGGCGCTTTGGGGTTGGCGGTGCTGGCGTCTAAAACAAAACCCAAGCCTTTGGCTTGCGGGTCATTGACATCAACCGCGGCAGCGGCTTCTGCGGTGCCAATCCCCACTACGGGAATGGCGACTAAACTGGCAATGGCGCCTTTTAATAAACTACGGCGACCAATTTTCTTGTCTAACATGTCTGACTCCTCGTCTGGTAAACCCACAAATTCACAACCGATCTGGGCGCTATTTTAGCAACCTCGAGAGGCCAATATCGTCCCAATCGATACGCATTTACCCAAATTTAATCCTGGGGTTTGAATGGAGCGCGAGCGGGATCGGCCGAGCCTGTTCAGTACGGTCGCGAATCGAGCCGCAGGGTGGTGTGTTAGGTAGGGTCGGAGTGTTTCAGCGCGTCGGCAGGCAGATCCACAAACGTCGCGTAATCCTCGTCTCCCTCGGGGTGAGCGTACCCATTGCCCACCCAGTCGGCGGGCAGATCCATGGAACTGATGATGGACGCGATGACGGCCGATACGTAGGGAATCGATTGAACCAAAAGCGCCAAAACCCACGTCCGAAGGTCGGGGCTGTCCATGCGCATGCGATCAACGCTGGCGCTGCTCAGACGCGCGGTGACGGCGATGGCGCTGGCCCATAAGCCCAGCGCCATAAACGCTTCGGTACGACAGGCGGCCAATGCGCCGCTGAGGGTTTGGCTATCGGCCTGCTTAGGCGTCCTGAAAAACGGTTCGTTGTTCGTCAGCAAGCCTTTTAACACCGCAAGGCCGATGGTGTGCGCCAGGCCCAATCCCGCGATGGATGCGGCAATGGTTTGGCGAAAGCCGGCGCCCACACGGACTTTATACAAATGCATGAGCTTGGCGAGTTTGAACACAAATAACGACAGGGGGAGCGCTGAGAAAATCGCCAACGGCGCATCGAACTTGGAAGGCGCTGCCACCATTAGCACCGACCAGATCAATGCGCAAATGTTAAACGCGACGTTGAATCCGTCGGCGAGCCAAGGCAGCCAGCCGGCGAGAAAGTGATAGCGTTGGCCGATGGTGAGTTGTTTGGGGTTTTTGCCCAACAGTTCGCGGGCGTGCGCACGCAGAATTTGCATGGCGCCATAGGCCCATCGAAAGCGCTGCTTTTTAAAGTCGATGAAGGTGTCTGGCATGACCCCTTTGCCATAGCTGTGGGGGATGTACGTCGCCTCCAGTCCGGCCTCAAACACCCTCAAGCCCAATTCGGCGTCTTCCGTAATACACCATTCCGCCCAACCGCCCAAGTCCCGTAAAACCCGGTGTCTCACCAAGGTCATGGTGCCGTGCTGAATGATGGCGTTGCGTTCGTTGCGCGTGACCATGCCGATGTGGAAAAACCCGCGGTATTCCGCGTGGCACATGGCTTTAAAGGCGTTTTGGTGATCGTCTCGATAGTCCTGAGGCGCTTGCACAATCGCCATCTTCGGCATCAAAAAGGTGGGCACTAAGTCCGAGAGCCAATCGGCCGTGACCTCGTAATCCGAATCGATGACCGCAATGATTTCCGCGTCGGGGGAGGTGTGACGTAGGGCAAAATTGAGTGCGCCGGCCTTAAAGCCCGCCAGAGGTTTGACGTGGAAAAACTTAAATCGTTCTCCCAACAACTGGCAGTGCGCTTCCACCGGACGCCAGGTGCTTTCCTCGGGCGTGTTGTTGTCGATCACCAACACTTCAAAATTGGAGTAATTGAGTTTCGCCAGTGCGTTGAGCGTCTCAATCATCATCTCAGGCGGTTCGTTATACGCGGGAACGTGAATCGAGACTTTCGGGCGGTAATGCAGCGCCTGCTCGGCTAATGCGCTGGGATCGAATAACAATCGTCGTCGCAAGCGCACCCAATGCGCCTCTGCCCATTCATGCGCTTCCGCCAACAATACGGCGATCACGCCGAGCATGCCGATGAATAAAAATATGCCGACCGTGACGTTGGTCACGTTGAGATACTGTTGGGTGTAACTGTAGACAACCCAGGTGGTGAGCGCGCTGGTGGCGTAACTGATCAGCGCTAAAAAGCTGCGTCCACGATTTTTAAGCGCGCCACTGTGGCGGTAGAACCAAAACAACAAAGCCCCTGCCAACACCACGGAAATGGCCGCCAACATTTGCCATTGTCGTAATCGTTCGATGGGTTTGTCGAATTCAAATTTGGCGTGTCGGTTCGCGTCGTAGACGCCCCAATACGCGCCGACCGCGCCTTCTTCGTCTGCTTTCCAAGGTTGATCAAAGGCCTCTTCAATGTAGTAAGGCACGTTTTCTTTTTCGGCCCAGGCCAAAAATCGTCTTAAGAATAAGGCTTCATTGCTGGCGGAGGCTACGGCCTTTTCGCGCGTGCGACCGTTTGAGGGCCAACCCACTTCGCCAATCACGACGGGTTTATTGGGAAAGCGTAATTTGACGGTGTTGTAAATTTGGATGGAATAGTCGACGGCGGCATCGACCTGCATGCCTTCCCAGTACGGCAACAAGTGGATGGTGATGAAGTCAACGTGGTCGGCCAATTCCGGATGACTGACCCAGACGTGCCAGGGTTCCGCGGTGCTGATCGGTTGCTGGATGGATTTATTGGCTCGGTCCAGTAGCGCTAAAAACTCTGGCAATGGCATATCGCCCCGCAGAACGCTCTCGTTGCCCACCATGACGCGCGCGACGTTGCGTTGTTTGGCAGCCAATTCAATGCCTTTGGCCAATTCTTGTTCATTGTGATCGGTGCGCGAATCGATCCACAGTCCCATGGTGACGTTCATGCCCCGCTCGGCCGCCAGCGCCGGCACATCGCCGATGGTGCCATCGACGGTATAGGTTCGAATGGCTTGGGTGCGGTCTTTGAGCAAATCCAAGTCTTTGGCGATTTCCGCGTCCGTGGGATATTCGCCCTTAATGGCGTTTTCGCCCGGTTGGAAGGGGCTGAAGGCGAAGCCGAATACTTTGCGAGGCCATTCGGGCTCTGAAACCGGGCGGTTTATCCACGCCCAAATGCTGATGGTCACTATCGCAAAAGCGATGGCGATGAGTAAAGCGGAGGCTTTAATGTTAGGACGAATCATAGCGGTGCTTAGGATACCGTGAAGCGCCGGTTTCGGGGGAATTGGTTTGATTCTGAAGACAAAAATGCCCCGTCCGGCGCCCCGGTCTTGCTTGAGCGCGCTGAAATTGTCCCCAGGCGGGGGAGCTTTGCTAAACTAACCCCGGGCCTGTAGCTCAACGGTTAGAGCAGGGGACTCATCCCCCGACGAAAAGGGGCGGTGCCTTTGCGGGGAAACCCGCAAAGTGGACGGGATGAATTCAGGGAAACCTTCAACGGGCAACCGTCTGGCAACCCTGAGCCAAGCCAAAGGTACACCTTTGGACGGTGCAGAGACTACCTGAGAACAGGGATTGATCCCGAGTGTTCTTAATAACAGGCAGGAGCGTCCCGCACCCTTCACCATTTTGACGGGTTCAAAATGGAGGGTGAAGAGATAGTCCGCGCCGGCAGGAAACTGTCGGATGACGTGAATCCCTTGGTTCAGGGTTCGAATCCCTGTGGGCCCACCATATACCGGGGACAGAGTTTCTCTGTCCCCCCTTATTTCATTGCTGGAAGGCCTTTTTTATGGGCTTTCGCGTTTTGCCGTGTGGACGTATCCACGAGCTGAGTCCACTATTCATGCGGGGTTTAGTTTTTGGGTTGGACCTTGTCTCTGCCTGAGCAAAGTGGATACGGATTTGATTTTTCTAGTCCATTTGTTGTCGTTGATTAGCGCGGTACTCATTTTTTTGCAAAAAAGGATCGCCGAGATTTTCTGGGGCAAATGCAGTCCAGACAGTTTGATCAATAGCGGCTTTGGAGTGGTTGCTTCCGTTTGGGGATTGACCCTCCCGTAACGGCCTCTGCGTCATTGTAGTCCTGTGTGTGCCCGTGATCTTGCTGATAGACGGTTGGTATCAGATGAAGGGCTGACAATGGCGTGTAGGCCATCGTTGAGGTTGAGTGATCGGTTGTCGAAGCGGCGAAAGCCTCGGATGCGGAGTGTCTTCAGTTACATGTTTTTTACCTGCCTCCTCGTGGTGAAGCCGTTTCTTCTTCAAAGTTGTTTTTCTTGAAACCGCTGTTCCAGCGCTTCGTGCTGATAGCGAAATTTCGTTATATTTTTTGATTTCAGATTACTCAAATTCTGTAGCTTCCATTTGAGGGCGGGCATATCTTGCAAATGGTTGAACGGCAGAAGTGACCAGTCCGGTTTGGCTTGCACCAGCGACAGCAGGAAACTTCTGTGGTTTTGAGTCAGCGATTGTGGAAGTTCGGCCATCAACTGTTGCTGGGTATTGAGAAGCGCATCAAGTTCTATGGGCTCTGATGTCATTCCTACAAACTCGTTTTTGAAAGTCTCTTCCATCGGGTGGGCGTTGGAAAACAAGACCTCGTGCACGGGCCGGTTGTGACCAGCTAGATAGACCACGAAGCAGTCCAGGATTTCTTGAGTCAACCCGTGGCTCTCGTACATCTTAAGAACGTCGAAAAGATCGCGTGGATGCTGCCTGTCCATCGCAGCGACCAGTTTGCTGCCATATAGTTCAGAGGGTGAAAGTACTGGGATCTGGATATTTTTGGAGAACAGCGCTTGTGTTTTTCCGGACAGTGAGCGTGTCTGTACTGGAAGGAATGTTCCCCTAAAAACGAAATTCACTTCAACCTTGACTTCAGCTTCTGCACTGAAAATGTCAAGCTTCACTTCATCGCCACCATGTACGTTCCTAGTGCGAGTTTCGTGGCCCATTTCGGCGATAGATGCCTCAATGCGTCGGAGCGCTTTGGCAATTTCTTGCAAGGCGTTATCCCTATCAGCTCGGTGATTGATGAAGGCGACGTCAATGTCCATTGACAACCGTGGCAGGTCTTGAACGAACAGGTTCAGTGCTGTTCCCCCCTTCATCGCAAATTGAGGGGTTTGAAATACGGTGGGGGCGATGTCTAACAGCAGGTTGACTGTTTTTACATAGGTGGGATTCATTTTTTGAGATGAAGAATTTTCTTGTCCCTGGTTACAGCAATCCAACGGCTTGAACTTCCGAGACGCTCGTTGTGTTTCTTTGCAATCTCAAGCCAGGGTAGCTCAAGGCTTTCGGCAAATGATTTGGCTAGTCGCACTACCTTTACACGTGTCGTGTGGGTCAACAATGTTTCAAGTACGTCAGGTCGCAGGTGTCGAACGCTTTCAGCGACGTTCAACGTCTCTTCCAGTGACTGAAGCTTGCCCGTGTCGCTGAAGAGTTCCAGCAACGCTCTCTCCGGGACGGAAACCATGACTCTTGGGTTCCCTGCCGGAAGTGGTGCAAGACCAAAGCCTCGAGGGAGTCCGTTGTCAAAAATCCTGGTTGACTGATAGGTGACGTTGAAAATGTCGGTGAACCATGCTGGGAGTCGTCCCGTCTTGAGGCCCCATAAGTTCAACCGTTCTTGATGCGCCAGATTGTGGCGTGTCCCTCGCCAAGCCAGGGCGGTTTTCCCTCCAACGTGCAATTCCGGAACTTCGAGTGACAGGTAGGCCAATGCCTTGTTCACGTCCAGTTTGCCGTTTGGCACTTGGTAGACGCCACGACCCAATCTCTTGAGCCAACCTGACTGGGCCAAGCGGGCTGCAGCAATCGAAGGTAAGCCCATAGTCTGCAGGTCGTTGGAACCGTATGGTGTATCCCAGTCCAGCTTGCTCAGCAGCTCTTTGATTGAAATATTTTCAGAAATTCGCATTTGAGATGAACTATCGCAAATATTTCAAACAATAGCAATGGATTCGGAGCATATTTGTTTGAAATATTTTTAGAAAAAACCACTCAGAAGTAAATTTCTTAAAATATTTCAAACATCTGGAGTTTACTTGTCGGCTCCGGTCCTAGTCCGAAGTGTATCTAAGGGTCAATACACGACTGAACATTCCCTCAATTGTCCGTCCGAACCCCAATGGTCAAGATCGCCTACCAGCAAGCCAAGCTGGTGAGGTCAGTGAAATCCTTGGTGACCGCCAGGAGTGGCTGCAGAAAAACTGGCGTCTTGTACTTAGACATCGGCCGACGTCAAAGTGATTTCGAACACACCTCAATGCTCGTAGTGTTTGGCAGTAAAGGTAAACCGGTTTCGTGAAGCAAGAAAGGGAAACACGTTCCCACAAGAGTGTGAGCCTTGGGAGGATATGGGTGCATTAAGTTAGAAGCGACGTTCTAAGATAATTTACAGAATCGCAGGTTCGATGCCTGGGGCGCACGTCGGTGCGCCCTTTTTTATGTTGATGGAAATGAGCGCCCCAATGTTAGTGGGGACCATCCGCCAGCAAGCTGCGCAGCATCCAAGCGGTTTTTTCATGAACCACCAACCGTTGAGTTAATAAATCCGCAGTCGGTTGATCGTCGGCGTTACCCGCAATTTTTAAAATTTTTCTCGCCGTTCGGGCAACGGTCTCATGCCCGTTGACCAAGTCGGCCACCATGTCCAGCGCTTTGGGAGGCGTTGCCGGCGCATCCGAAACGCTGGATAGTTTCGAAAATTGCCCATAACTGCCCGGTGCTGGAAATCCCAACGCACGAATGCGCTCGGCGATGGGATCGACGGAATTCCACAGCTCGGTGTATTGCTCCATGAACATCGTGTGCAGGGTGTTGAACATGGGGCCGGTTACATTCCAATGAAAATTATGGGTTTTCAGATACAAGGAATAGGTGTCGGCCAGCACCAGCGAAAGGCCTTTCGCAATATCCGCACGGTCTGAGTCGTTGATGCCAATGTTAATGCTCGTGGTCGTCTTGGCCTTTTTCATTTCAATCCCCTGTGGTTGAGTGACGATGAACGCAATGCGTTGTGATGGATTCATCATGCGCCCGCGTCTCGCAATACGCCAATACAAATTTTCAATAACCACAATAGCCGGCACCTATAATCGATGCCGGCGGTTTAGGGGAACAGGCTAAAGGCCTTCCTGGGCGTGAAGAAGCGCCTCGAACAGAACCCCGCAGGGTCGATTTGAAACCAGCGCACCCAGGGGCGTACACTGTTGCAAAACGTCCAGTGAGAATCACGATGGCCATTAAAAACGCCAATGGTACGGCTCGTAAAAAAGGGCAGTTGCCAGTCAAGCCTTGCGCGCGATGTCAGCGGCCCATGGCCTGGCGGAAGGCTTGGGCAAAAACCTGGGAGTCGGTGTTGTATTGTTCGGAGCGTTGTAAGCGCGGCTAAAACCAGATCGACGCAATTGCGATGCTGGCGCCAAGCGAGAGCGGCAGCCGAAGCCGCACATACCAATCCGGAGCCTCGCCCGAACTTTGTAATCGCCAGTCCCACCACAACATAAGCAGCAGCGTCACGACCAGCAAGGCCGCTGAAAGCGAGGCGGTCAACAACAACGCCCCGAATCCCGTGAGCGAGGGGACGACGCTTTGAATGAGGCGCCACAGCACGCGCGAATTGGGATTGGTGATGGCCAGTCCCCAGCGAATGCCGCCTAAAAACGACACAATGACCGCGCCATAGGCCAGCAGTGCACGGGTCGCCAAATGCGCCATCACCGGTTCATTGAGGTGCGCGAGGGTGGCCAACGACAAAAACGGCACCAGTCCCAGACCGCCCAGCCACAGCGCGGACTTTTGGGTCAACCGATGCGCGGAGTTGGCAATCGCGGCAGGAGGCTCGTTGTGCATGACGGCGTTGATCCGAGGTTAAGGGAGTTGAAACCAGCAGTTGAATGCAATGGTGATGCGGGTGCCTTCGCCCTCAAAGGGCTTGACGTCGTGCAGCAGCCAGGAGGGAAAAATAACGAGTTGCCCCGCTTCTAATCGCATCGACCGCAGTTGTGGGCCGTACGGTGCGGGGATGTTGGCGTTTGCGGCGTCTAAGTACATGGCGCTGGTGATCATCGGATTGACGAAGGTCAGCGTTCCCGTGTCTTTTTTGCCCGCGTCGTGTTGGCCCGGATCCACGCAATACACGCCACTCCAGGAGGCGTTGGGGTGGTTGTGCAGGCCAAAAAAGCCTCCCCGTCTGGTGATGTGGAACCAACAATCGTTATAAATTTGCAGCCGGTGTAGGGTGTCGAGCGAGTAGTTGTTGAGTTGGCCGATGACCGCCAGCAGTTGATCCCAACAGAATCGCTTGAGTTCCTGTACGTCGGGTTGCGGGTCTCTGAATAAATTAAAGTGGCTTTCGTACAAGGTGGTGTTGCGGACGGTGAGGGGGCGAGGGTTGGCGCCCGCTTGGCCTTTTTTCTCCTCTTCCAACAGATAGGCTTTGAGGCGTGCGTTGAGCCTGTCGCAATTGGGAAGGCGGCTCATTCCGATGGGAACCGCGAACAGGGGCATGATTTGCGGGGGGTTTGACATGGTGTCTCCAGTGGGATCATTTTAGCCGCTGGTTTTGGATTTTGCATCGCGTATACTCAAGATATGAGCACATCTATTTCAAAAAGCCTTGCGATCGATGCGAATCTCAAACGGGTGTTGGAGGGCATTGCGCAAGCCCGAGCGCAGCGGCGGGCGCCGGATTTGGCTCGGCTGCTCGCCGACGCCCAACGCATCGCGCCAGAGAGCCCTTGGGTAGCCCTGGAACAGGCTCGCCAACACCTACTCAGCGGGGACCTCTCGAAAGCCATTGAGTCGTTGCGTCAACTCGTTGCCGATGTGCCGGAGTTTTTAGATGCCTGGATGGCGTTGGCGCACGCGTATCGCGTGCGAGGCCTTTTGGAAGACGAGTTGCACGCGTTAAATCAGGCTCTAACCCTAGACGCCTCGCATCCGTTGATTTTGTTGCAAAAGGCGGAGACTTTAGACTTATTGGGGCGCAAGAGGGCCGCGGTCAAAATTTACGGTCACGCCTTAAAAACGATTCCCACCCATCAACAACTGCCGCCCACCATCGAAGCGCAAGTGAACATTGCCAAACGTCGAGTGAGTGAAGGCGCGTCCGATTTGGCAAATCACTTTGATCGCCATTTTAATGGCTCCAAACTCCACTCCCAAGAGGCCAAGCGATTTGCGCGCGGCGTTGAGCGATTTTTGGGCAAAGTTCCGGTTTATCAACCGGATCCCACATTGTTTTTATTTCCGTTTTTAACAAACCAAGAATTCTACCCGCGCGAATCGTTTGAGTGGCTTGACCGATTGGAGCAGGCCACAGCGGACATTCGCGAGGAATGCATCAATGTGCTCACAACCCCAGAGGTTGGATTGGAGCCGTATGTGGCATACCCAGACGGACTGCCATTAAACCAATGGGCGGAATTGAATCGGTCGCGCCGCTGGAGTGCCTGCTTTCTGTGGAAAGAGGGCGAGGAAATCACTGTGAACACCGCACGATGCCCCAAAACCAAAGCGGTATTGGAGTCCATTGATACGCGCGTGGACATCGCTCATCGGGGGCCTACGGCCTTTTTCTCAATTTTGGATGCGAACACCACCATTCCGTCGCACACCGGTGTCACGAACACCAGGCTCACGGTGCACTTGCCGTTGATGGTGCCTCCCGGCGGCTGTGTGTTTCGAGTGGGTGGGGAGTCCAGATTTTGGCAAGAAGGGCAGGCGTGGGTGTTTGACGACAGCATTGAACACGAAGCGCGCAACCCAACCGATTTGCCACGCGCCATTCTAATCTTTGACGTCTGGCATCCCGAGTTAACGCAGGCGGAGCGTGGATTGGTGAGAGAATTGATGACGACGTTGAACGATTACTATCAATCCGAAGGAGTAGGCGTGGAATGGGCACTTTAAAAAATCATCGTCGCGGGCGAACTCTTTTTTTAGTGGGGTTGTTGGCGAGCGTCAGTCTCAGTGCGCGCGCGGCCGACACACTGAGTTCACTCAAACGCTGTCGAGCCATTGCGGACGACGTTCAGCGCTTAACGTGTTATGACCAGTTGACGCCGGATTCACAAGCCACCACGGGCTCAGCGGCAAGCGCAGCCCCTAAAGTATTAACCTCCACTGAGAAATTTGGATTGTCGGCGGCGGCGATTGAAACCAAAACGCAGGCGAATGACTCGAACAAGCCCGCGGGTTTGCAACAAATCGACGCCACCGTTAAGAGCATTGTGAAATTAGGCAACGGTCGCTTGCAGTTCACGCTCTCCAACGATCAAATTTGGGTGCAGGTGCAACCTTCATCCGATGATTGGATTGCGGTGGGTCAAAGCGTCCACATCAAAGCCGGGGCGTTGGGGTCCTATCTTCTGAAAAATGAACATGGACTTACCTATAAAGTGCATCGGGTTGATTAAATTGAGGAAAAAGACGTTGTAAAAACGCAACAAAACCACCCAAAATTGATAGTAAATCTCCTTTAATTGGTTAACATTTCATAACAATTGATTGTCGTGGCGATCCGTCGCGATGATCCTTTAAAGTCTATAAATAACTGATTTGTATAATTTTTTAATTATTTTGGTCGTTTAAATGGGGCCATTCATCCGGTTGTATGTCGGTCAATTTGGCGAAAAAATTTTTTTGTATTTTTTCTTCCAAATGGGCTTCATATTTAGGTAACATTCGTAGACGTCACCAAAGGGAGCTTTGGTGCCGAAAATTTTTTTGTAAATTAGGGAGTGTAAAAAGATGTCCACAAAGCGTTCAACTGCTTTGTCCGCGGCGATCAAAATTACGTTGGCAGGAAGCGTTCTGTCATCGTTCGTCGCGCACGCGCAAACAGCTCCGTCGGCTAAGCCTGCTGATGCAGGAATGGGCGACGTCGTTGTGACGGGTTCCCGCATTGCGGTTCCCAACGAAGTATCGATCAGTCCCGTCATCGGCGTGAGCGAGGCGGACATTCAACAAACTGGCGTGACTCGCGTCGAAGACCTGTTGAACTCACTGCCTCAAGTGTTCGCCTCGCAAGGCTCGAACATTTCGAACGGTTCAGACGGCACCGCGACCGTCAACTTGCGTAACTTGGGATCCAACCGCAACCTCGTTCTCGTGAACGGACGTCGCTTAGGCCCTGGCGACCCAGGCGGCGGCAGCGCTGCTGACTTGAACCAAATCCCTGCAGAGTTGGTGGAGCGCGTCGACGTTCTCACCGGCGGCGCCTCATCGGTATACGGTGCGGACGCGGTGGCTGGCGTTGTCAACTTCCAAATGAACAATCATTTCGAAGGCGTCAAGCTCGTCACGAACTACAGCTACTACAGCCATGACAATCACGACACCAGCGGTGTTGCGGCTGCCACAACGGCTCATAACTACGCGTTGCCAAGCAGCCACGTGAACACGGGCGACACCAAAGACTTGGCGTTCATCATGGGTATGAACACGGGCGATGGCAAAGGTAACGTGACCGCTTACGCGACGTATCGTAACGTGGCGCCAGTGTTGCAAGCGTCCTACGACTACTCCGCTTGTACGGTGGCGTCCGGATACGCGACGGGTTCGGGAGCGTTCTCCTGCGGCGGTTCATCGACGTCTTATCCCGGTCGTTTCCGACTGGTCAGCTCCACCGGCCAAAACTTGTCTGGTAGCTTGACCTTAGGACCAAACGGCACCTTGGTACCGTACACCTCGGCTTACGCCTACAACTACGGTCCGTTGAACTATTACCAACGCCCTGACGTGCGTTGGACGGCGGGTTCGTTTGCTCACTATGAGTTCAACGAACACGCGGACGTGTACTCTGAAATCATGTTCATGAAGGACAATTCGTTGGCGCAAATCGCGCCGTCGGGTTCGTTCTACGGAAACGTCGCTCAATTGCACTGCTCCAATCCTTACCTGTCGGCAGCGATGGTGTCGACCTTCTGTCCGACACCAGGTCAAACGACGTTCTTCTTGAACGTGGGTCGTCGTAATGTGGAAGGGGGCGGTCGTCAATATGAGCTTGATCACCAATCCACCCGAATCGTCATTGGTTCGAAGGGTAAGATTGATGACGCTTGGTCATACGACGCCTACGCGCAATTTGGTTACGTTGATCTGAACTCGCAAGAAGGCAATGACTTGTCTTCAGCGCGCATCAACTTGGCTTTGGATGCGGTCTCAGGATCAAATGGCACGGCGGTTTGCGCCAGCGCGGCAGCCGTTGCTCAGGGTTGCACACCTTGGAACGTTTTCCAATCCGGTGGCGTGACGCAAGCGTCGTTGAATTATATGCAGGTCCCTGCGATCGAAACCGGCGAAGTCAAGCAGTACATTGGCAGCGCCAACTTCACGGGCGATTTGGGCAAGTACGGCGTGAAAGTGCCGACGGCCGCTTCGGGCGTGAAAGTGAACGTGGGTGCGGAATGGCGTGAAGTCGTCAGCCAAACCAACCCGGACATCGAGCTGACCACCGGCGACATCGCGGGTTCGGGCAGTGCGACCAAGGCGTTGGGCGGTGAGATCCGTTCGATGGAAGAGTTCGTTGAAGCGAACATTCCGTTGATGGACGATCATCCGTTTGCGAAAAGCTTGTTGCTGAACACGGGCTTCCGTGCTTCGGATTACAGCTTGGGCTTCAACACCAACACCTACAAGTACGGTTTAGAGTGGACGCCAGTCGACGAACTGCGTGTTCGCGGCAGCTGGGCTCGTGCGGTGCGTGCACCAAACGTGGGTGAGTTGTTCTCGGCTCAAGTCGTGGGCTTAGACGGTTCAACCGATCCATGCTCGGGCACCAAGCCAATCTTCACCGCGGCTCAGTGCGCCTTGACCGGCGTGACTGCGGCTCAATACGGTCACATCGATGGTAACCCCGCCTCGCAATACAACGGCTTGGTCGGCGGTAACCCGAACGTGGGTCCAGAAACGGCGATCACCAAGTCCTTCGGCTTGGGTTGGACTCCGGCCTACATCCACGGCTTGCGCGTTCAAGCGGACTGGTACGACATTCGAATCTCCAACATCATCGCGACTGTTGGTGCCGATACCATTCTCGACTTGTGCGCCACCCAAGGCTTGTATTGCTCGAATATCCATCGTGACATCAACGGTACCCTCTGGGCATCGAACAGTGGTTACATCGTGGATAACCTCCAAAACAGCCAAAACAGCTTCGGCCAAAAAGGCATCGACTTGGATACGTCGTATGCGTTTAACGCGGGAGCCTACGGTAAGGTTCGCATGAGCTTGATCGGCACGTACTTGCTCGGTGAGTACGGCAGCTCCGGTTCAAACTGCGTCGGCTTGTACGGCGTACGTTGCGGAATCCCAACCCCAACCTGGCGTCACACCTTACGTACCACCTGGCAAACGCCTTGGAACGGTGCGGATGTGTCGCTGGCCTGGCGTTACATCGGGTCTGTTAAGAACGATTACTTGAGCTCGGATGACGCGCTGCGCGCCGGATCTGGCTTGAGCGATAGCCAACTGATCTCAGAAGGTTACGTGCCAAACACCGACGCCTACTTGAGCTCACGCAGCTACATCGACTTGACCGGTTCGATCAAAGTCAACGATGTGCTCACCGTCCGTATGGGTATCAACAACTTGTTGGATAAGGATCCACCGATCTTTGGCTCGAGCACCTGCTCAACTGGCCAATGTAACGGTAACACCTTCCCACAAGTGTACGACGCCTTGGGTCGTTACCTGTTCGTCAAGGTGGTTGCTCAGTTCTAATCATCCTCTGATGCGCGCCTAACCTCGGTTGGGCGCACTAAAAAGGGCGGCTGTACAGCTGCCCTTTTTTTTGACTCAATGATTGTGTGCGCAGTGGTGAGTGCAAGCCAAGCGCGTCGCTCCTGCACAAGACAGGCCGGACAACTCAGTGGGAAGGCCCCGTCGGAAACCCCGACGTCGCGGATTAAGCGCAGTCGATCCCCGCTTGAACGAAGCGGTCTTGGACCGCTTTTAATTCCGCTTCAAACTGACGCCAGGCGTTGATGGAGGAATCGTATACGGGTTCGCGCACTTGTTGATAGCTTGCGGTCCGGACCAAATCGCTGTTGTTTTGGAATTGCAAACAACGCTCTTCAAACTCCAGTCCACAATAATCCAGTAAGGACCGCGTGGTGGGTTCTTGTTGGTGGACGACGGATTCGTAATCCACGTCGTGCACGCGGTCGCCAAAGACGGTCTTCCAATGCGTCATGAGTTGGCGATACCCAATGATGTACTCGGCGATTTCCGCGAGATCGTATGAAAATGGAAAATTGCCGCGAAACCAGGTTCTGAAAATCGCAAACGTCGCGGCCATGGGGTGGCGGCGGACGTGCACCACTTTGGCGTTGGGGAAGGCCCGCAGCAGCAGTGGCACAAACAAATGATTGAGCAGTGATTTGTCGGTAAAGCACGTGGCGTCGTGACGCCAGGGCTTAGAACGCTCGCGGTATTCTCGTGCCAAATCGTCGCCGCTTAATAAGGGCAATTCCGTGAAGTATCGCTCTAAGGTAACCGCAGACGAATCGCGCGCTTGAATGAGCGCGCCGATGGAGTCTTGAAAAGAGGGGATTTCGCCCGTCATGCGGACTTTGGAATGGGAGCCAATAATGCGCTCCACCAGAGTCGTGCCGGTGCGCGGCAAGCCCACAATAAAAATGGGGCGCAAGGTGGGATCGCCGTGGTGGCCCGCGACGTCTTGGGTAAAACCACTCTTGAGCCACTCGTTGATTTGTTGATCCAAGGCCGGCTGATACCGCAACCGAGCGCGCTCGGTTCGATTGGCCAGCATCCAGTGCCGCCAGGCGGTCGCGTGGTCTTTTAGTTTCATATAGGACTCCGCGAGCGCAAAGCGCAGCGCCACCGATTGCTCGACGTCATTGGTTGTCGCGCTCAACGCCGCTTCGATCTCTTGAATGGACAAGGCATCGGTGTTGGCGATTTTGAGTTCGGCCCGAAACCGAATGGCCTCCCCGTTTTGGGGTTCTAGCCGTATCGCCTCGTTAAAGTCGCTGAGGGCGGCCTCAAATTCCCCCAGCTCCCGGTGCAACAAGCCACGCTTAATCCAATGCAGCGCGATTTGAGGGGCTTTGGCGAGCACTTGATCGTATAAGGCGAGCGCGCGGCGAGATTCACGGGCGAAGGTGAGAAAGTCGGCGCAGGCGGCCAATGCCGCCGGATCCTCGGGCGATTCTGATGCCAATAACTGACACTCCTCAATGGCCGTTTCGGTCTGATTGAGGCCCCACAGACACTCGCAGCGTTGAATACGGCAGGCAACATCCTTGGGGTGATTGGCAAGCCAATGGTCCACCAAGTCGAGGGCGGTTCGTTTGTCGTCGTTCATCAGGGCAATAAAGCTGCCACTCAGAAATCCCATGGACTCGTTCGGAAATTGTTCCCGTGCTCTTTGCGCAATGGCTTGCGCCTCAACCCAATCTTTCTGTTGTGCCGCCAATTGGAGGTTTTGTTGAAGTGCAGCGAATGTGGTCATATCGGTCTCAGCGGTAAATAAGCCATTTGGCCGGGATAAACGCCGTTAGTGTAACCAGTTCTTGAGGGCTTAGGTATCCCCAAACGGGTGGGGCGCTGCGCCCTGTTCTGCAGAGGCGGCGAATTGAATCGACGCCAATTTGGCGTACAGGGGGTTGTTTTTGAGCAGTTCGCTGTGCGTGCCCTCACCCACGATGGCGCCGTCCTCCATCACCACGATTCGATCGGCCTTCAATACGGTGGACAATCGATGGGCAATGATGAGCGTGGTGCGCGTGTGCAACAGGCCATCAATCGCGGTTTGAATGAGCTGTTCGCTTTCCGCGTCTAAGGCGCTGGTCGCCTCATCCAATAATAAAATGGGGGGATTTTTGAGAATGGCTCTGGCGATGGCGATGCGTTGTCGTTGGCCACCCGACAAGCGCATGCCGCGTTCGCCTAAAAAGGTGTCAAACCCTTCGGGCAAACGCGCAATGAAATCATGAGCGGCGGCGCTTTTGGCGGCCGCGAGGATTTCAGGACGCGACGCGTCAAGACGGCCAAAGCGAATGTTTTCATAAGCACTCATGCCAAACAACACGGTGTCCTGAGGCACCAAGCCCAGTTGCGAGCGAAGGTCGTGTGGATCGACGTTTTTGATGTTCACGCCATCGATTGAAATGGCGCCCGATTTGGGATCGTAAAAGCGCAACAGCAATTGAAATACCGTGCTTTTGCCTGCGCCTGAGGGGCCGACCAGAGCCACGGTTTCGCCGGGTTTGATGACCAGATCAATGCCTTTTAAAGCCTCGGTCTGCGGGCGGGAGGGGTAATTGAAATGAACGTTTTCAAATCGAATTTCGCCGCTCACCCGGGCGGGCAACGACTGCGGCTGACTCGGGGCTTTGATCATCGGCTCTGCCGCCAACAACTCACTCAATCGCAACAGCGCGCCAGCGCCACGCTGCAACTCGCCGAAGGTTTCCGTCAGCATTGCGGAGGAGCTGCCCACGTACACCGCGTACAACACAAATTGACCCAGCGAGCCGCCCGTCATGCGCCCCGCCAGCACTTCGTGAGCGCCCAGCCACAGGACTAAGGTCAACGCGCCGAACACCAAGGTCGTGCCCAGCGCCGTTAATCGGGCGCGCGCAACGGTGCGGCTCAGACCGGCGGAAAAGCTTTGTTCCACGCTCACGTTGAAGCGATCGATTTGTTCGCCTTCTAAGCGATAGGCTTGAACGGTTTGAATGGCGTTGAGCGTCTCCTGCGCTTGCGCGCTCGAGTCGGCAATTTTATCTTGCGCGGTTTTGGATAAACCGCGCACTCGTCTTCCCGACAAAATGAGTGGCAGCACCACAAACGGCAACGCGGCAGCCAACGCGCCCGTGAGTTTGGGGCTCGTGAGCGTGAGCATCACCAATGCGCCAACCAAGCTGATGGTCGAGCGCAAGGCGACGCTCAAACTCGACCCCGTGATGGACTGAACCAGTGTGGTGTCGGTGGTCAGTCGCGATAACACCTCGCCGGTGCGGGTGACTTCAAAAAACAGCGGATCCATGTGGATGATGCGCTTGAAGACTGCGGCGCGAATGTCGGCCACCACCCGTTCGCCAATCCAGGTGACTTGGTAAAACCGCATGGCGGCGAATGCGCCCATTGCGACGGCGGCGGCGAGGAACCCCAAAAAATAGGTGTTGATGGTCGAGGCTTGGTTGGCGGCTAAGCCAAAGTCCAGGACTTGCCGAAAAGTGATGGGCAGGATCAACATCGCGGCGGAGGCCAAAATCATGGCGCTGCCCGCTAAAACGATTCGCAGCCGATAGGGCTTTAGAAACGGCAATAAGAGCTTTAGCGGCGCCAGGCCTTTGGGGGCGGAGCGCTCAGTGGCATGGGTCATTGCAATCCTTAAAAAGTTGTCATGATCGGCGAACCGGCTCGCGGTCAGTGTACGCCAAACCGTCGAAAAAACACTATTTTCTGTTAGTCTAATGGAACTAATGGCGCGAACCAAGACTCATTACGTCACCGTCAGCCAAACCGCGGATGGAACGTTTAAGGTTGGTGACAGAACATTTTTTTGGAGGTTGGACGATGAGTAGAAAAGCATTCGGTTTCGTGATTCCAGCGGTGTTGTTGTTAGGCGCTTGTGAAGCCCCACCACCGCGAGCCGTTGTGCCACCGCCGCGTCCAGTGAACGTCTCGCAAATCACCATGGTGGCGGCGTACCCCACGAAAGGCCAATCGGAGGCTCAAGTCGGTCAAGACCGTTACGAGTGTCATAACTGGGCGGTTAAGCAAAGCCATTTTGACCCGTCTCAGCCGTCCGTGCCGCCCGCTTATCGGGTTCACGTGGTGCGTCCAGCTGGCTCCGATGTCGCCGCGGGCGGGCTGTTCGGTGCGCTCATTGGCGCGTCGGTGACTCGGCCACGGGATGCGGGAACGGGTGCGCTGGTGGGCGCGGTCACGGGGGCGGCCATTGGGGCGGCATCGGATCAGTCGCGCAACCAGCAAGCCGACCGGCAGCAGGTCCAATTGGACGCGGCGGTGACCAGTCAAAATCAAGCGATCGAAGAGCAAGCGCGAGGGTATCGTCGTGCGATCACCGCGTGCTTAGAAGGGCGCGGGTATACTGTTCAATAAGCGGGAATGAATCCCCCCAGGACGCCGTCTTGGGGGAAGCGTGGGAGTGACGGCAGTGAACATCAAACTGTTTTTTAAACGATCGATCCTCGTGGTTGCGGTAGGGCTGATGTTCTCAGTAGCGTTCAACGCCCAAGCCGACTCCTGGGCGTCGCGCACGTCAACGTCTCACGAGCACGTCACCGGCCACGGCAGCATTCACGTAGCGGGGCACAGCGGTTGGCACGGCGGATGGCGCGGTGGTTGGGCCCGGCCTGTGGTGGTGGCCGGTTGGTGGGGCGGATGCGGGTATGCCGCGTGGTGGCGGGATCCGTTTTATTACGGTCCTTATGGCTATCCCTATGGGTATTGTGGCGCCGATCCTTTGTGGTGGGACGCGCAACCCAGCGGTCAAGTGGGGGTCAGCTACCAATGGGATCCCAAGTCTCATCGCTACGTGGCCCTTGTGCCGACGGATTCGGCGACGGCTGTGGCGATGCCCACGGTCAGCACGGAGCTTTTTGTTTATCCGCGCAACGCGCAAAGTGACGAGCAACAAGGCAAAGATAAATTTGAATGTCATCAGTGGGCGGCCAAGCAGAGTAATTTTGATCCAACCGTGCCAGCGGCGACGAACCTCTCGGCGCCCCAGATGGCCAATCAACGCATGGATTATCGGCGCGCGATGGCCGCGTGTTTGGATGCCCGCGGGTACAGCGTTCAGTGAGGCTATTTGAGCGGCGACCGATCGGATTCCTTCTGATGGCGTTGCTGTTGGGCGGGTGCGCCGGCACGCGCCTGGAACGGGCGCCGTCGACACCGCCACCGTTTACTGGCGCGTGGGTTTTTGAGCCAGCGCGCAGCGATGACGTGGTTAAACTCGTAAAAGACGCGCAGCCCATCCCCAAAAAACCACGCGTCACAAGCGACGATGATCTGATCAGCGCCGATGGGCGAGGCTCGGCCAATCGAGGCGGCGGCATGGGGGGCGGCCGAGGTGGACGCTCTGGTTCACCGGACGATCGGGCCAGCTCGAGTTCCCAAAGTTATGAGCCTCTGCCGGCGGCGTATGGAAAGCTGAAACCCAGTGATTTCATCAAAGCCTTTGTGATGCCGGCCGATCGCCTCGAGATTCGGTTGTCGAATGATCAAATCGTCCTCCAACAAGATTCGCGGGTGCGCACCTTACTGGCTGGTGATGAACAACCGTATTCGGTCAGTGATCGCTACGGTTCACGGGCCGTGACGGCGGGGTTCAGTGGTCAAAAATTAATGGTGTTGTCGCAAGATAAACAACGGCTGTCCGTGCAAGAATCGTTTGAGATCAATTCGCAGGGATTGCTGGAAACGATTAAATTTGAAGCCCGGGGTCTAAAAAGCATCACCGCGCATTTTTGGTATCGACGAGCCAAAGCGGAGGATCAAGTCATTCCGAATGAAGGTCCGCCGCAGCCCGGTGCTCGTTGACGTGTAATCGACTACACTAGCGGGATGAATTCAGTAATTTCTGTGCGCCGCGAGGCGATCAAAGACGCACTCATCGCGGCGCCCGCGGTGGGCTCGTGGGCGTGGGTCACGGGCATGGCGATGGCCCAGTCGGGCCTTTTACATCGCGAAGCGGTTGGCTTTTCAGTGATTGCCTATGCGGGGACGGCGCAATTGGCGGCGTTGCCGTTAATGGTTGCCGGAGCGCCCTTTTGGGTGTCGTTTGTGAGCGCGCTGATGGTGAACTTGCGCTTTATTATTTACAGCGCGGCGCTCAGGCCCTCGTTTCGTCATTTGAGTTTTTTTAAGCGCATACGGTTGGCGGTGATTGTGTCGGACATGGGCTTTGGTTTTTACATGCAGCGCGAAGAACGGTGGCTGCATCATCCGGAGCGCGACCGCTATTTTTGGTGGCTCGGAATTCTCATTTATCTGGTGTGGAACGCCGCCTCGTTGCTGGGCATCTTTGCGGCGACCTTAATTCCGCCGGCGTGGGGAATTAAAGTGGGCGGCACCTTGGTGTTGGTGGCGTTGTTGGTGCCGGTGGTTCGCTCGTATCCGGAGCTTGCGGCGGCGGTGGTGGCGGGTGGGATTGCCATCGTTGCGCACGAGTTGCCGCTCAATACCGCCACGCTGGTGGCCATCGTCAGCGGCATCGCGGTGGCGATGTGGTTGGACGGATTAAAGCCCCATGAACAACCACGTTAACATTTGGTTGTCCATAGTGGCGGTGTCCGCCACGGGCATCTTGACGCGGCTGAGCTTGTTGGTGTTGCCCGAGTCCGTGCGATTGCCGCCGAAACTCGAGCGCGCGCTGCGATTCGCGCCGGCGGCCGCCTTGTCGGCGATCGCGGCTCCTGCGGTGTTTTTGCAGTCTGGGCAATGGACGGTGCTCAGCAATCCCGTCTGGTGGGCCGCGTTGGTGACGGCGCTGACGATGGTGTGGCGCAAGAATATGGTGTTGGCCTTGGTGCTCGGTGTACTGATGTACACCGGCTGTCGATTTTGGTTGTAATCGCCTCAGCGCGAGGGGATGGTTTCGCCGTGGCGCGGATTAATCTTCCAACAAGAAACTTCTGAGCTGCTCCGAGCGGCTCGGGTGCCGTAATTTGCGTAACGCTTTCGCTTCAATTTGGCGAATACGCTCACGGGTCACGTCAAACTGCTTGCCCACTTCTTCGAGCGTGTGATCGGTGTTCAGATCAATGCCAAAGCGCATGCGCAATACTTTGGCTTCCCGCGGCGTTAATTGCGCCAGCACGGAATGCGTGGTTTCTCGCAAGCTTTCCATGGTCGCGGAGTCCACAGGCGACAGCACCGCCGTGTCTTCGATGAAATCGCCCAAATGCGAATCTTCGTCATCGCCGATGGGGGTTTCCATGGAAATCGGTTCTTTGGCGATTTTTAACACCTTGCGAACCTTGTCCTCGGGCATCTCCATGCGAACCGCCAATTCTTCGGGCGTCGCCTCGCGGCCCATTTCTTGAAGCATTTGTCGGCTGATGCGATTGAGTTTGTTGATCGTCTCAATCATGTGAACCGGAATTCGAATGGTGCGCGCCTGGTCGGCGATGGAGCGGGTGATCGCTTGACGAATCCACCAGGTGGCGTAGGTGGAAAACTTATAGCCGCGACGGTATTCGAATTTATCGACCGCCTTCATCAAGCCAATGTTGCCTTCTTGAATCAAATCCAAGAACTGCAAGCCGCGATTGGTGTACTTTTTGGCGATCGAGATCACCAAGCGCAGGTTGGCTTCAACCATTTCTTTCTTCGCGCGGCGCGCTTGCGCTTCGCCGACCGCGACGTCGCGGTTGATCTCTTTGACCTCAGCCACGCCCATGCCTAAGGACTTTTCAAGTTCTTGAATGGCGCTCATGCACTCGACAATCTGCGGTTTAACCTTGCTCAGTTGGGAAGAGTGTTTACGCTTTAAACGAATCTGTTTGTCGATCCAAGCGGGGTTGGTCTCATTTTTTGGGAAGATCGCAATGAAATCTTTACGCGGCATGCCGGCTTGTTTGACCGCAAGCATCATAATTTCTTTTTCGAAGCTTCGAATGGTCGCTACTTTTTCACGCAAATTGTCAATCAACAACTCAAACATTCGTGACGAGAGTTTGAGTTCTAAAAATTGCTCAAGCAATTTCTTGCGCGATTTGACCACTTTGGGGTCTTTGCCATTTCCGGTGGCCAAGGCCTTGGTGATTTGATTGTGCAACTTGGCGATGGCGGTGAAGCGCTTCGCGGTTTCCACGGGATCGGGTCCGGTTTCCAGCCCTTCCTCATCATCCCCGGCGTCGTCATCGGATTCTTTGACCTTCTCGAGCGCCATGAGCCGAGGGTTTTGCGGTTGCGCAATTTCATCGGCGGCATTGGGATCCACAAACCCCACCACGATGTCGGCCAAACGGCCTTCACCGGCTTTGACGGGCTCATACGCTCCCAACAGCGCGTCGTAGGTGGCTGGGAAGCTTCCCAGAGCCGTTTTAACGGCCTCCAGGCCTTCTTCGATGCGCTTGGCGATGCGAATCTCGCCCTCGCGCGTCAACAGCTCCACCGTGCCCATTTCGCGCATGTACATGCGGACCGGGTCGGTGGTGCGTCCAAATTCGGCGTCCACGGTGGCCAAGGCGGCGGCGGCTTCTTCAACCGCTTCGTCGTCGGTGGCCACGGGGCCATCGGCGAGCATGAGGGATTCCGCGTCCGGCGCTTTCTCGTAAACCGGAATGCCCATTTCATTGATGATGCCGACGATTTCATCGATTTGTTCTGGATCGACGATCTCACTCGGCAAATGGTCGTTGACCTCGCCATAGGTTAAAAAGCCTTGCTCTTTGCCCTTGGCTACGAGTAACTTTAATTGGGTTTGGCGCTCATCCGGCACAATCGCCACAGCGCTGGATTTTTTGTCGCTCAAAACTGAAACTCTACGTGACGGTGGAAGCTCTCGCGGGTCGGCAATTATAGCCAATTCGCGCCCTGTTTGCAGTCAAATCCCTCAGTCGGGGCGGGGCTTGAAACCTTGAGCGCCGCCGGATGTTGCCTCCTGCAAGGACGCGACTTAACAAAAAAACCAATTCAAATCAGTCATTTATATCAAGTGTGCGCCAATGAGCCTAATTCTTCCGAAGTTTGAGAGGCAAGGCGCGCACTTCCTCGCGTTCTTCAGCCGTTAATGGCCCTTGAGCGGCTTTGGCCATGAGTTCGTTCCAACGCTGTTCATGCCCTTGACGCAGCAATTTGTCCACGCCTTCCAGCACTTCCAGGCGCATTTGTTCGTCGCTCAACTCCGGCAAGGGCAACATCGCCAACTCCGCCAGGCGGGCATGCGCGGGATCGTCGCGGAAGTGCTCCAACAGCCGTGCCGTGGTGAGGTCGGGCTGTTCGTGCACTCGGTCAATGAGATCCGCCAAACGCTGAAACCCCACGTCTTGGGATAAGCGCAGCTCCTCCGCGTTGTTGATGGCCAAGGCGGTGGTTGGGTTTTTCAGAACACGCGCGATGGTTTGGCTGATCAGTCGTCCCCGTCCCGCGGTGGTGGCGCGCGACTTGACCGGCGCGGGTGCTGTACTGTGCGTGGGTGCCGCCGTTTTGGGCATCAGTTCTTTAAACCGCGCCAACGGCATGCCTACCGTGCGCGCGAGGCGCTCGATGAACAGTTCTCGAAACACGCCCTCGGGCAATTTGCTCAGGTACGGTCGCGCGCTTTCCGCGATGCGCGCGCGGGTATCGACCGAGGCCTCGGCCGCGTCGTTGCCCGCCAACAGTTTCAACAGCACATCCGATAAGGGTTCGGCGTGCTTGACCAAGTCTTCGAACGCTTCTTTGCCGTGTGCTTTGACGTACGAATCGGGGTCGTGCCCATCGGGCAAAAATAAGAATCGAAATTGGCGTCCATCGCGTTGAAACGGCAAACTCGTTTCCAGAGCGCGTTCCGCCGCTTGTCGTCCCGCGCGGTCGCCGTCGAAGCAAAACACCACTTCCGAGGTGATGCGCAGCATGCGGTCCAAATGGTCTGGTGTGGTGGCAGTGCCGAGCGTGGCGACGGCGTAATGCACTCCGTAATGGGCCAGTTGGATCACGTCCATATACCCTTCGACCACCAACAACCGCTCGATGACGCGCAACTCCTGACGCGCTTCATACAAGCCGTACAACTCGCGACCTTTGTGAAACAACGGCGTTTCCGGCGAATTGAGGTATTTGGGTTCGCCCTTGTCTAAAATGCGTCCGCCAAATCCCAGGACGCGCCCGCGACTGTCGCGAATTGGAAACATCACGCGATCTCGGAATCGATCGTAATGGCCAGCGACGTGATCTTGATTGCGTTCAATGATGAGCCCCGCGCTCAGTAATTGTTCGCGGCCGGCAGCGGTGCTGCCGAAGGTCTTAAGCAGTGCGTCCCACGCATCGGGCGCGTAGCCCAGATGGAAACGCAGCGCGGTTTCGCCACTCAAGCCGCGATTGCTCAGATAGGCGGCGGCGCGCTCCGACGACTTGAGCTGGTCGCGATAAAACTGATCGACGCGCGACATCAGCGCGATTAAATCATCCAAGCGTCGATCTTTGTGCGCGGCCGATCCGCCTTCGGTGGGCACCTCGAGGCCCAGGCGTCCGGCTAATTCTTCGACGGCTTCGTAAAAGCTTAGGCGATCGTTTTCCATCAGAAAACTCAAGGCCGTTCCGTGCTGACCGCAGCCGAAGCAATGGTAAAACTGTTTTTGACTGCTGACCGTGAAGCTGGGGGTTTTTTCACCGTGGAAAGGGCAGCACGCTTTCCATTCACGCCCCGCGCGTTTTAATGCGATTCGCGAACCAATGATTTCAACGATGTCGGTCCGCGCGAGCAGATCATCGATGAAACTTTTGGGAATGCGCCCGGCCATGAGGCCTACGCTCTTAGCCGCCGAGCTGCGCCTTGATGCGCGCGCCGACTACAGCCATATCGGCCCGTCCCGCTGCCTGGGCTTTCACGATCTGCATGACCTTGCCCATGTCTTTAACGGATTGAGCGCCGCACTCGCTCATGGCTTTTTGAATCAGAGCATCCAGATCTGAATCGCTGAGTTTGGGCGGTAAATAACGCTCCAGTTGATTGATTTCAGCTTGTTCTTGCGCCACCAAATCGGCGCGGCCGCCGGTTTCGAAGTGGCCGATGGATTCGCGACGCTGTTTGATCATTTTTTCCAGCACTTGGGTGATCTGAGCGTCGTCTAACACGATGCGCTCATCCACTTCACGCTGTTTGATGGCGGCTTGCAGCAACCGAATGATGGCAAGCCCTGCTTTGTCGCCGCCTTTCATGGCGGCTTTCATGTCGTCGGTGATTCGCTCACGCAAATTCACAGCGCAGACCTTATGCACTTAGCGCGCAACGCGCGGACTTGCAGGCGTGCTTCGCTTCATGTGGCGTTTGACCGCAGCGGCTTTTTTGCGCTTGCGCTCTTGGGTGGGTTTTTCATAAAACTCACGTCGACGCAGTTCGGTCAAAACACCCGCTTTTTCACAAGCGCGCTTGAAGCGACGCAAAGCGGCGTCAAAATATTCGTTCTCGCGGATGCGGACACTCGGCATGGAACTCAACCTTCTGTAGAGAAAAAAGCCGACACAAAGTCGGCAGCAAGCCCGAAATGATACCGTGAATGGACGCCAAATTCAAAACAAAAAGTCGCTTCTGGGTGGTCTGGGCTGCAAAAACCTAGGTAAACTGGGGGCCATAAACGACCACAAATGGCGTTAATTGTTGATTTTTAAGGAATTTTATAAAAATGCGGGTCCTGGGAATCGAAACCAGTTGCGACGAGACGGCCGTGGCCTTATACGGCTCGGAGTCGGGGCTCATCGCCCACACCGTCTATTCGCAGATCGACTTGCACGCGCTGTGGGGCGGGGTGGTGCCGGAGCTGGCCTCTCGAGACCACGCCCGAATGCTGGCGCCGCTGGTCCAGCGCTTTCTGGAGCCCGCCGAGGGGTCGCCTCAGCGCGCCGACGCGATCGCCTACACCAAAGGACCGGGCCTCATTGGGCCGTTAATGGTGGGGGCGGTGTTTTCGAAGCATCTGGGGTTGGCCTGGAACGTGCCCGTCATCGGCATTCATCATTTGGAGGGCCATTTGCTGGCGCCCAAATTGGAGGAAAACGCCCCGCGCTTTCCGTACCTGGCGTTGTTGGTGTCCGGTGGACACACGCAGATCGTCGACGTGCGCGGCGTGGGGGATTACGAAATCCTCGGCGAATCCATGGACGACGCGGCGGGGGAAGCGTTTGATAAAACGGCAAAAATTTTAGGCTTGCCGTATCCCGGCGGCGCCAAGTTGGCGGCGTTGGCGTTAAAAGGCCGAGAGGGTCAGTTTAAATTCACCCGACCCCTGAGAGGTCGCGGCGACTTGGAGTTCAGTTTTTCTGGGTTGAAAACCGCGGCCTGGCAAGCGTTTGCAAACAGCGATCAATCGGAGCAATCCAAGGCCGACCTCGCGTTGGCGTTTGAACTGACGATGGTGGATGCCTTGGTGCATCATTGCGTGGAAGCCATCAAGCGAACCCGGCGCACGTGCATGGTGGTCGCCGGCGGCGTGGGCGCGAATCAGCGCCTGCGCGCCACACTGGCGTCGGCGATGAGTCGACTGGGGGTTGCGGTGGCCTATCCACGCTCTGAATTTTGCACCGATAACGCCGCGATGATTGCGCTCGCCGGTTACGAGCGGCTCAAACACACGTCGTTGACCGATTTGGTCTTGGACGAGGGGCCTTGGGCGGTGGCGCGCTGGCCGCTTTCTCAGTTACAACCGCCCCAAGTGAGCGCAGTTCCAGTATCCTCTCGTCCTTGACGGGGCGCTTTTAATCTAAGGATTGATGAACATCACCATGAGCGATCGAATTTTTTTAAGTGAACTCACCATCGAAACCATCATTGGAATTTTTGAATGGGAGCGCACCACCAAGCAAAAAGTGTGTTTCGATTTTGAGTTTCCCGCGGACGCGCGCAAAGCGGCGAAAACGGATTCCATCAACGATACGCTCGACTACAAAAAAGTGGCCAAGCGCGTCATCAGCTACGTCGAAGGCACGGAATTCGGATTGATCGAAACGCTCAGTGAGCGCGTTGCGGAATTAATATTGCGCGAGTTCGACGTCGCGTGGGTGAAAATCAGCTTGTCCAAGCCAGGCGCGGTGCGTTTTAGTCGCACCGTCGGGCTGACGATTGAGCGCACTCGTGCGGATTATCAATTGTCGTGAGTGTGGAGCGCGTCTTTGTCGCGATTGGTTCCAACGTGGAGCCGGATAAAAACGTACGCCGAGCGCTCAACGCGCTGCAAGAAGCCTTTGGAGCGGTGCGCATGAGCACCCTGTATCGAAATCGAGCGGTGGGTTTCGAGGGCGATGATTTTTTAAACGCGGTGATTGAATTTTCAATGGAGGTCGACGTGGCGTCGTTGCTCTCCACCTTGCATCAAATTGAGGCCCAGTGTGGTCGGCGGCGCGACGATCCCAAATGGGCGCCGCGGCGCATGGATTTGGATGTTCTGAAAATTGGTCAATGGGTGGGAGAATGGCCAGGCCTCATTTTGCCGCGACCGGATTTGACCGTTAAACCGTATATGTTGGGTCCGTTCGCGGAGTTGGCGGGCGATTGGGTTGACCCGCATTCCCAGCAAACCTATCAAACGCTGTGGGAACACTTAAAGCCCCTGCACCCGCTCACTCCCACCACGCTGTCGGTTTAACCGCTCGATTAATAGCCGCCCGCGCTGCGTCCGCCATCGACCGCAATAATTTGTCCGGTGATGTACGGGGCGTCGTTTAATAAGAACAACGCCGTTTTGGCGATGTCCAATGGGCTGCCCGGCCGCTTTAATGCGGTGCGATTGACGATGTCCTGTTGGCGATGATCGTCGATGGGGTGTTCGGGCCACAACACCGGCCCCGGTGCAATGCCGTTGACGCGGATGTGTGGGGCCAGCTCGCGCGCCAAGGACATGGTGAGCATCCACAGGCCCGCTTTCGCGCTGGAATAAACCGGGTGGTTTTTAAGGGGGCGTTGGCCGTGAATATCGATGATGTTGATGATGGCGCCAGACGATTCGGTCAGCGCGGCTTGGGCGGCTTGCGCTAAAAACAGCGGTGCGCGCAAATTGCTGCCAATCAGATCCTCAAACTGTTCCCAGCGAATGCTTCCCAGGGGCGTCGCATAAAAGCTGGAGGCGTTGTTGACCAGCGCGTCCAACTGCCCGAAGACCTCGAGGGTTTGTTGGACCAGCGCAGTGGGCGTGGCGGGGTCATTGAGATCCCCCACTAAGGCGTGGGCCGACTGTGGGCGTTGGTCGTTCAACTCTTGAACCAATTGATGTAAGCCTGCGACGCTGTGGTGCGCGTGGATGGCCACTCGAAACCCATGTTGGTGACAAAAGCGTGCGATCGACGCGCCGACGCGCCGTGCGGCGCCGGTGATCAATAAGGTTTTTGATTGCGAAGGACTCATACGCTTTAGAATAGCGCGATTCAACCCAGATCAGGTGACTGTGCCGATGAATATACCCGAACCGTCTTTGGATGAGCGTCTGCACGTTGCCGCAGTGACTCAAGCCGCGCACGAGGCCGTGACCGCAGCGGGTGGCTTCTTGCCGTTTGAGCAATTCATGGAGCTTGTCCTATACGCACCACGCTTGGGCTATTACGCGGTGGGCACACACAAGTTGGGTCGAGGCGGTGATTTTGTGACCGCTCCCGAGTTGTCGCCAGTATTGGCCTATGGGTTGGCGACCCAGTACGCGGAGGTGGCTGCGCGCTTGTCGGCCGACGCCCTGCCGGTGGGATCTTCTCCGTCCATTTTGGAGATCGGTGCGGGATCGGGTCGGTTGGCCTTTGATGTGTTGAGCAAACTGGATGAGTTGAACGCGCTGCCGGCGGAATATCAAATTTTAGAAATCAGTCCCGATCTGAAGGCGCGACAGCGGGCGTTGCTGGAGCAGTTGCCGCCCCACCTATGGGAGCGCGTGCGATTTTTATCAACGCTGCCGTCGACGCCCTGGATGGGCGTTGTGCTCGCCAACGAAGTCGTGGACGCCATGCCGGTGGAGTGGTTTGAGTTTAACGGTCACGCTTGGCAGGAAGTGGGGGTTGCGCTGGCGGGTGGGGAGCTGATTTGGGCCCATCGCCAGGCCTCGGCAGAGCAGCGGCGATTTTTAGACGCCAAGCAACCACAGCCCATATTGGGGGAGCGCCGCGAGCGCAATGCGCGCCTTGAGTCCTGGGTTTCGGCGGTGTTTGCAACCCTCGCCCGTGGCGTGGGGTTGTTCATCGATTATGGTGGGGGTGAATCGGAGGTGTGGCATGGCGCGCGCCACAGCGGAACGTTGACGAGTTTTTATCGCCATCACCAAAACGTTGATCTGTTCCGCTACGCCGGGATTTGCGATGTGACGGCGTGGGTTGATTTCACCGAGCTGCGCCACGCGGCGCGTGCGGGCCACGTCAATCTGGCGGGATTCACCACGCAAGCGGCGTTTTTAATGCACACGGATTTTGAAGCCCATTTTCAGGCGCCCAGCACGCATCCGAACGCGCAAGATCTGATGAGCAAAGCGCAAGCCGCCAAGCGCCTGATGCACCCCAACGACATGGGGGAGCGGTTTAAGGTGATGGCGCTGTCGAAAAACCTTGACGCTCCGCTGCGCGGATTCAAAAACGATTTAAGCCATCTGCTGTAAACCGACTCGTGGGCTGGGCGCGTTACGCGGAGGCGTGGTTATTCCGCGGGCGATGGTCGTGTGGCCAACACCTCGCTCACGGCGTGCAACCGTGCCGCCGCTAAGGCCTTGGCAATATCCGCGCCGGCGGTGGAGGTCGGCAAATTCAAATTCGCGACTTTGATGGATTTGGCGGCGGCGAGCGCGGTGCGCAAAATCTCCGCTTGAGGATAGGGCCGATGGTCGAAATCCAAGCGACCCCAAAAGTCCGCGCTGCAGGCGATTAAAAATTCCTCAAAGCGTTCGGGTCGGCGGTACGCATCCGCCTCATCCAACAGTTTTAAAACGCGTGCGGGCGTTAGCACCAAGGCCTGGTGGCACAGCGTGTGCCATTTGGCCACCATCACCCCCAGCTCTTTGTAGTCGTTGGGGATGCGCAGTTGATCGCACAGTTCGCTCAGCAGCCGTGCGCCGGCGGGTTCATGACCGATGTGTTTTGGCCACTCGGACGGGGGCGTGAGCCCTTTGCCTAAGTCGTGCATCAGCGCGGCAAATCGCACTCGCGGTTCGGTGGATAAACGCGTCGCGACTTGGAGCGCCATGAGGACGTGAACGCCGGTGTCGATTTCCGGATGCCACCGCGGCGGCTGGGGAACGCCAAAGAGCCGATCCAACGACGGCATCAACACCGCCAGCGCACCGGCTTCGCGCAGGCATTCGAAAAAGGCTTCGGGGTTGGGTTCTCGCAAGGCTTTTTGCATTTCGGCAACGACTCGTTCGGCCTGCAAGGCATCGACCTCGCCGTCGGCGACCATTCGCTTCATGAGGGTCATGGTTTCTGGCGCGATGGTGAATCCCAACGATTTAAAGCGCGCTAAAAACCGCGCCACTCGCAAGATGCGCACGGGGTCTTCGATGAACGCCGCGCTCACGTGCCTCAACACTTTGTGGTTCAGGTCGCGTTGACCGCCATAGGGGTCAATCACGCTGCCCTCGGCGTCCTCGGCCATGGCGTTAATGGTGAGGTCGCGGCGCATTAAATCTTCTTCCAACGTCACCGTGGGCGGGTGATGCATCTCAAACCCGTGATAGCCCTTCGCGACTTTACGTTCCTGACGCGCTAGGGCGTATTCTTCGTGGGTTTTCGGATGCAGAAAAACGGGAAAATCTTTGCCGACGGGCTGATAGCCGAGGTGAATCAATTCTTCCGCGTGCGCCCCAACCACGACCCAATCGATTTCGCCAATTGCTCGGCCGAGCAATCGATCCCTCACCGCGCCGCCGACTCGATAAATGTGCATGGCGCTAGTGTAGCGAAATCAGTCTGTTAACCCAAGCCGTTGCGAGCCAAAAAACTGGACGGCGCCCCGTTCGACGCGTCGATCTATTCCCCCAACGCGTCGCTGCCGCGGGGATGGACGAGCGCGCTGGGGCTAGTGTGATAAATACCGTGGCACCACGTGGGTTAACCGAGCCGTCTTAACGCCCAAGCGCCCAAAGCCGTCGTCTGAGGGGACGCTGTCTTCGCTCAACGACGCAAAGTTGTCGCGCGTCATCGGCGGCGTCGGCAACCACTCCAATGCCCACGCTTGGCAATAGCCCAAGGCATCGGGCAGCGATAGGATCGTTCGCTGCCAGCCTTTAAAGCGCGCCACCGTGAGCACGAGTTCTTTTAAGGTAAACACCTCCGGCCCGCCGAGCTCATAGGTTTGCGCAAGGGTGGAGGGATCGGTGAGGCAGTGCGTGAGCGCGCTGACCACGTCTTCGATGAAACACGGCGCAAAGCGCGTGTGGGTGCGCGCTAAGGGCAACACCGGTGCGAGGGCCAACAGGCGCGCAAACTGATTTAAGAAATTGTCGCCCGGCCCATAAATCACCGAGGGTTTGAGGATGGTGTAGTGCAAGCGACTGGCGCGGATGATCGCTTCGGCCTGGCCTTTGGAACGCAGGTAGGCGCTGGGCCCGTCGATGCGAGCACCTAAGCTGCTCATGGCGATCAAGCGGTGCACACCGGTGTGCTCCATGGCGTGCACGAGGGTTTTAACCAAATCCGTGTGATTGCGTTGAAACGTTTGCTGACGGGTTTCAAATAAAATCCCCACCAAATTGATGACGACGTCAATCTCCGTGAGCAACGTCATTAAAGCGTCGGGGTTGTGAACGTCGGCTTCAACGAGTTTTAGATTCGGGATGACGGCCAAATCGCGATGGCGGTGGCGATGGCGGGTGGGGACGGTGATCGAATGGCCCTGACGAGCCAGTCGGGCGATCAACGATCGCCCGACAAAGCCGGTTCCACCTAAAATCAGAACACGCTTCGGATCAACGCGCTTGTAAGACCACAACGATGTTTTCGGAACCACGTTTTACCCCTAACAGTAGAGTGGCCTTTTGATGAATTAACTTTTTAAATTCCGCCAAGTTCGTCACGCTCTGACGATTAACGCTCATGATGACATCATTGGAGCGCAATGGGGTTGCCGACGCGGGCGATTGAGGCTCAATCGATCGAATCAACACGCCCCCGTTTGGCGCGTTGCCCAAATCAGCGCCTTCTAACATCGGATGAAGGGCGGTGGTGTCGCCGACGGCCCCCTCGTCGTTGTCGGTGTCTTTGCCTTTAGAGCCGATGGTGGCTTTGAGGTGCATGGTTTTGTTGTCCCGAATGAGCGTGATGTCCACGCTGTCGCCGGCTCGGGTGAGTCCAATGCGGTTGTGCAGATCCGCACTATTTTTGATGGCTACACCATTGATCGCCGTGATGACGTCGCCGGGCTTAATGCCCGCTTTGGCGGCCGCAGAACCGTCGGACACTTGAGAGACCAGTGCACCGGATAAGGTTTTATCGCCGAGCATGTCGGCAACATCGGGCGTCATGGCTTGAACGGTTACGCCCAGAAGGCCGTGTTTGACCTGGCCATATCGCACGATTTGATCCATGACGCTTTTGGCCATATTGGAGGGAATCGCAAAGCCGATGCCGATGTTGCCGCCCGACTGCGACAAGATTGCGGCGTTGATTCCGATCAGTTCGCCTTTGAGATTGACCAAGGCGCCGCCGGAGTTGCCGGGATTGATCGAGGCGTCGGTTTGAATGAAATCCTCATAACCCTGAGGGTTAATGCCAGAGCGACCCAGTGCGCTGATGATGCCGAACGTCACGCTGTGCGATAAACCGAAGGGGTTGCCGATGGCCAGCACGTAATCCCCCACTTCCGCTTTGGAAGAGTCGCCAAACGCCACCGCCGTCAGTTTGGCGTCTTTGACTTTGATGACCGCGATGTCGGAGTCTTGATCCGAACCGACCACAGAGCCCTTGTACACGTGACCATCTTGCGTGGTGACGGTGATTTCACTGGCGTGTTCAATCACGTGCGCATTGGTCAAAATGAGTCCTTGCTGACTGTCCACGACGACGCCGGAGCCCGCGGCTTGCACGGGTCTGGCGCGGGGGGATTGGTCGGGCATTTGGAAAAACCGTCGCAGAAAAGGATCGTCCATAAAGGGATTCGGTGCCGCGCGTTCGGAGACCGTGCCTTTGGTGGCGATGTTGACGACCGCGGGACTGACCAGTTTGACCGTTGGCGCCAGCGTGGGCAGTTCCGTTGGTGCGGGTGTGGCGAGCGCTGAGGTGCCGATGATAAAACTGTTGGTGAATAATAATCCTGCCCAAAGTAACGTTCGACGCAGCATAGTGATCCTCATAATGATGATGAAAGCGCGGCGGCATTAAAGGAGTAAAGCCGTGCCGACTGTTCACAGACTGAACAGTCGGCCCTAAAGTTCCCGGATCTTAAGCGGCTTCAACCGTGATTTTGCGCGGCTGAGACTTGGCTTGCTTGGGAATCACCACTTCCAGCACGCCGTTATTGAGTTTGGCGCGCACCGCGGCGCCGTCGGTGGTGTCGGGCAGCGAGAAGCGACGGAAGAACTGGCCGGTCACTCGTTCGACGCGCTTGTAGCCGGCGTGTTCCGTTCGATTTTCAAGCGCCCGGCGTCCTTTGAGGGTGAGTACGCCGTTTTCCAGGGTCACCTCAAGGTCGCTCGGGTTCACCCCGGGCAGATCCGCGTGCAACACAAATTGCTCGTTTTGCTCAATGATGTCGATGCTTGGTGCCCAGTCCGCGACGCCGTAAGCGGCCTCATCGGCGCCGGCGTTGTGAGCCAATAAGCGCTCTAAATCTCTGCTAAAACGCGCTAATCCGTTCCAGGGTTCGACTCTTAAAATGGTCATGTTGATCTCCTTAATGCATCAGTTTTTGGGTTCGACTTGGAACCAAACATGGGTGGGGCTTTTGAGATTTCAAGTCGCAGGGTGTGCACTTGGGAAGGGGCGGGGTGGTTTTCGGGGGTCAAAAGAGGGGGTGGGCGGCCTGAGGGAGACCCCTATATGTTGTGTTTGGATTTTTCAAGACAAAAGGCCGCGGGATTGCGGGGATATTCTCAAATTTTGAGCCGTAAAATTGTAAGCCATTGTTTTTTATAAAAAAATATTTTTTTTAACATTTGTGACTCCAAGGGCTTGACTCAGTGGGGCGGAGAAAATACCTTAGTGCCCTAGGCACAAGATGTAGTGTTGGCGACGTTTTCGAATGTCCGCGCCCACGGCGCTTTGGCCCAGAACACCCAAAGGGGAGGGGATCGTCAGGTCCGCTCACACAGTTATCACAGCGACAGCAAGAGAAAAACGGTTTAAAAATCAATGAGTACGGTTTTAAAGGTGGCAATGACGGACGACTCCATTCCTTTCCAAGACGCGTCTTTAGACATCTGGGATAAAAAATACCGACTGACTGCCAAAGACGGCAGCGCGGTGGATGGATCGATGGATGACACGTACACGCGCGTCGCGGTGGCGCTCGCGGATGTGGAAGCGCCAGAGGCGCGCGAACTGTGGTTTGAGCGGTTCCTGTGGGCCTTGCGCAAGGGCGCCATCCCCGCAGGTCGCATCACCTCCAATGCGGGTGCGCAGGCTCACAAGCCCGCCACCTCGACGATCAACTGCACTGTGTCCGGCACCGTGCGTGATTCGATGGATGACATTCTGGATAAGGTTCACGAAGCGGGTCTGACGTTAAAAGCCGGCTGCGGCATCGGCTATGAGTTCTCCACGTTGCGTCCGAAAGGGGCCTATGTGTCGGGAGCGGGGGCTTACACGTCTGGACCGTTGTCGTTCATGGATATCTACGACAAAATGTGTTTTACGGTCTCGTCTGCCGGTGGCCGTCGTGGCGCGCAAATGGGCACCTTCGACGTCGGTCATCCCGATGCGATGGATTTTATTCGAGCCAAGCGTGAAAACGGACGTCTGCGTCAGTTCAACTTGTCGTTGTTGATCACCGACGAGTTTATCGAAGCGGTGAAAGCGGATGCGCTGTGGAGCTTGGCGTTCCCCTTGACGGAGAAAGAGTTCAAATCCGAAAATCCGGACTTGTCGGATGCGGAACAGTTCTTGTGGCGCGAATGGCCGATCACCGAGGGCTACGTCTCCCGTGACGATGGTTTGGTGTGCTGCCGAATCTACAAGCGAATGCCGGCGCGTCGCTTGTGGGACGTCATCATGTCCTCCACCTACGACTTTGCCGAACCCGGATTTGTGCTCATCGACCGCGTCAATGAGATGAACAACAATTGGTGGTGTGAAAACATTCGCGCCACGAACCCCTGTGGCGAGCAGCCATTGCCCCCGTATGGGTCGTGCTTGTTGGGCTCGGTGAACTTGACGCGCTTTGTGCGCAACCCGTTCACCAGCGAAGCGCGTTTTGATTGGGACGAATACCGCGAAGTGGTGAAAGTGTTCACCCGCATGCTCGACAACGTGGTTGAGATCAATGGTTTGCCGTTGCCAGAGCAACGCAATGAAATCACCCGTAAACGTCGCCACGGCATGGGCTTTTTGGGTTTGGGTTCCACCATTACGATGTTGGGTCATAAATACGGCTCACCCGAGTCGGTGGCGTTCACGGAAGAAGTCTCTCGTGAAATGGCGTTGGCGGGGTGGGAAGCGGCGTTGGACCTTTCGAAAGAAAAAGGCCCCGCTCCGATTATGAGCGAGCAGTTCAAAGTAACGGCTAAGATGTTGCGTCAACGCCCGGAGATGGCCAAAGACGGCATCAAGGTCGGCGATCGCATTCCGGGTCGTGTGTTGCACACTCGGTATAGCCGCTACATGCAAAAAATTGCCGCGTTGCGCCCGGATCTGGTGGCCGAACTTGAAAAAGTCGGGCCGCGCTTCACCCACCACAGTTCCATCGCGCCGACGGGCACCATCAGTTTGTCGTTGGCCAACAACGCTTCGAACGGGATTGAGCCGTCGTTTGCGCACCATTACTTCCGCAATGTGATTCGGGAAGGTAAAAAGAGCAAAGAGCGCGTTGACGTTTACTCCTATGAGTTGCTGGCGTATCGCGCATTGATTAATCCCAAAGCGATGCCGAACAGCACCGAGCCCGACGAGCGCTTGCCGGATTACTTTGTAACGGCCGATGCCGTGACGCCCGAGCAACATGTGGACATTCAAGCGGCGGCGCAAAAGTGGGTGGATTCGAGTATTTCCAAAACCGCGAATGTGCCCACGGACTTTCCTTACGAGGCGTTTAAAAACATTTATTTGTACGCCTACGAGAAAGGCCTCAAAGGCTGCACCACCTTCCGATTTAATCCAGAGGCCTTCCAAGGCGTCTTGGTGAAGGAAGAGGATTTGAAGAACACCCAATACGTCTTCACGTTGGAGGATGGCTCTGAAGTGACGTTGCGTGGGGATGAGTCGATTGAATACGATGGCGAGATTCACAGTGCCGCCAATCTGTTCGACGCGCTCAAAGAAGGGTATTACGGGAAATTCTGATCATGATGAAAATTGAGAAAAAAATCACTAAGTTTCGAGTTGTTAAACCCAACGAAGAAGCCCCCGCGCCCGCGCCGGTGGCCAAACCGGTGGCCGCTGAAGACAACGTAATTTGGATGCACGAGAAGTTGGAGCGTCCGGAGGTTTTGATTGGATCAACCTACAAAATCAAAACGCCGGTCTCCGATCACGCGATGTATGTGACGATCAATGACATCATCCTCAATGAAGGCACAGCGCACGAACAGCGTCGTCCTTTTGAGGTGTTCATTAACTCTAAAAATCTCGACCATTTTCAATGGATTGTTGCGCTCACGCGCATCATCTCGGCCGTCTTTCGCAAAGGCGGCGACGTGACGTTTTTGGTGGAAGAACTGAAAGCAGTCTTCGACCCTCGCGGAGGGTACTGGCAGCCGGGTGGCAAGTTTATGCCCTCCATCATTGCCGAATTGGGGCATGTGATTGAAAAGCACCTGCAGACGATTGGGCTTTTAGCGCGCCCTGAAATGGACGAGCATCGCGCCAAGTTGGTGGCGGAGAAGCGTGAAGAGTACGAAGCCCGCAACAAGCAAACCGATGCCTTTTCACGAGGCCACTACCCCGAGGGCGCGCAACTGTGCTCCAAATGCAGTACGGCCGCGGTCATTATGATGGATGGCTGTATGACCTGTCTGAGCTGTGGCGACTCGAAGTGCGGCTGATCGATCGGTCTCAGTCGCGGTGAACGCCTCGCGACGTTGAGTGATCAAAAACCCAAACGGCAACTTCGGTTGCCGTTTTTCATTTATTCGCGTGGGCCGATGCGGATGGTGCGTGTGGCGAGCGCCACTTCAATCAAAAACAACACCAACGCCACAACCAACGCCAGCATGGCGCATATGAATAAAAAGGCCAGTGGCTCGGCGAGCGAAAATGAGTAAATGGCGCCTGCAAAAATAATGATGACGGTTAAGGCCACCAATAAGGCCGCAATCGTTCCCAGGTTAATGGCCCAGTTCATGAAGCGCGCGCGACGCGCTAAGATTCGTAACTGTTGTTTTAAATCGTGCGATTCCGATTCCGACGCGGTTAATAAACGCGCTTCCATGGGGCGAGCCCGATCCACCACTCGCGCCAAGCGCGACGTCAGCACACCCAAAAGAACCGAGATGCCGGAGAGTAAAAACACCGGAGCCAGTGACATTTGGATGGCGTGAGCCACATCAGTAACGGTATTATTATCCATAGCGACGGTGTGATTTATAAATGAAGTGGTCAATCCGTTGACGGGCAAAAGGCGAACGTGGCAGCGAGCGAACTCGCCGCGCGGATCGACATCGCAGGCGCTGTGGCGCGCGACTCCGTTGGCGTGCTCGTTGGGATCAGTATACTGAAGTTCATGGGAAAAAATGTGGGTGGTATTCGAGCAAAACGAACTCCGGGGTGGCGGATACCTCTGCTCGCCGCCAGCGCGTTGATCGCGGGATTCATCGCGGGGTTAGTGGGTGGCGTCGCCGGTGCTGCGGAGAGCTTGCCGTCGCCAACGGAACTGTCGGAGGACGTTCTGTTTTGGGAGCGCGTTTACGGCCGAGTGGAGAGTAATGGCGGGTTATTGCACGACGATCGACGTCTGGCCGTCGTCTACGCGCAGGTGCTTTTTGAATCCAAAGATCATGAGGCGCGCGTCTTGCAAGTCGAAGCGCAGCGATCGAGGCTGCAACAGGCGCTGCAAAATTTAGCCGACCACGAGCTTAGTCCGCAAACGGATGTGGAGCGCCAGGTGCTGGAGGCGTGGGGCGCGTCGGCAACCGTTGAGGGCATTCGCGAGGCGGCGTCTCACATCCGCTTTCAACTCGGTCAGGCGGACCACCTGCGAGTGGGTTTTGGGCGGGCGTACAGTTGGAAAAAAATCCTGCAAGCGCAGTTGGCGGCGAATGATGTCCCGGTCGAACTGTGGGTGCTACCCCTCATGGAATCGTCGTTTAATTTTAATGCGCTGTCCAAACGCAAAGCCGCGGGCATTTGGCAACTCATGCCCGAGGCCGTGTCGCGACAGTTGCGCATCGACGACTGGGTGGATGAACGCTACGATCCGGTCAGCGCCACGCGCGCCGCCGCGCAGATGCTCGCGCACAATCAAAAAGTGCTCGGGAGTTGGCCGCTCGCGGTGATGGCCTACAACCACGGACTCAACGGCATCCTGCGCGCCAAGCAAACCCTCAACACCGATTCGGTGGCTACCCTGGTGCGGCAATATCAAGGCAGTTCCTTTGGTTTTGCGTCACGAAACTATTACGCCGAATTTTTGGCGGTGCGGGACATCGCCGCTCACCCTCAGGACTACGGCATTCCAGTGCCGCGCTTTGTGGATCCGCCGCTGATGCGTGGGCTGACCACTCAGCCCATGAGTGTGAAGCGTTTATCGCAATTGACTGGTCTGTCGGTGGAAGACCTCAAACGTCTGAACCCAGCGCTGCGCGCGGCCGTCTATCAAGACCGTGCGCGGATTCCCGCGCACGTGCCCTTGAATGTGCCGCGCTCCGCCGTGACCGCGGCGCTGGGGCTTCAAAACATCGAGTCGTTAACCGCGCCACCACCCTTGGCCGTGCCCGCAACTCAGAGTTCAAGTGAATACGCGACCGAGTCGAGTGCCGCGAGCGCTGAAAATATCCGCGGCAAGCGCTACGTCGCCACCGCCACCGATACCCCGGCCAGCGTGGCCGCGCGCTTTAACCTCACCGTGGCGCAGTTGCTGGCGCTGAATCATCTCGCGCTCGGCGATACGCTACACTTAGGCCAAGTACTCGTAGTGTCTCCGTAAAGGGTTTTGAATGCACACCACACACGCACGGCTTTTATCGGCAACGATGGGCGCATTGGCGCTTTGTGTTTTAGGCGGTTGCGCGCGTGAGTTGTTGTACCCGGGGCCGCAAATGGCGCGCGAGGACGTGGCTCGAATCATCGGCGATCCTAAGATTAATGCGGGTCTTCCCATGGCGGCGGTGCTGCGTGAGGTGGATGATCACGTGATTGGTTGGAACGTCAATACGGTGGAGGTGATGCCGGGCGCTCACCGGGTATTGGTGGATTGCGTGGTGGGTTCCCAAACGGTGCGCTTTGCGATCAACGTCAACGCCATTGCGGGCTATCGGTACCAGACGCACGCCGAGCCGGAAATCGGCAACCGCAGTTGCGCCAACGTCACCTTGGTGGAATCGCGTTAATGCCCCGAGGCGGGTGGTGGTGGGTTGGCGCGCTGGGGTGGCTGGTGTTCACGACGTCCGCGCCGTTGAGAGCAACGCCTGCGCCAGATGATGTGGTGTTGCCCGCGGATGCAAAGGTGCTCATTCCGGACGAGTCGTGTTTTAGTCCAGCGCGTGTTGCCAAAGCCAGTTGTGCGGTGAGCCAGCTCGAGGCGGCTCTGAACACGCCCAGTCCCTCGGCGACGGTCGCCGCGGCCCACGCCGAGGCCTCCTTAGCCGCTGTCCCCGCCAGTGCACGCATCGACGCGCCTCGAGCGACGGCGTTTCCGGACCCCTTAGAGCCCGTCGAGCGGGTGGTGGTCTACAAGTCCAAACGGCGCATGGAGCTGATTCGACAAAATCAGGTCATTCGGCGGTATTCGGTGCGGCTGGGCATTAAGCCGGTGGGCGCGAAAGAGTTTGAAGGGGACTACAAAACGCCTGAGGGCGAATACCGTCTGGATTGGCGCACCGCGAGCAGCCGGTTTTTTTTGGCGGTTCACGTCACCTATCCCAATTCACAAGATGTGTCGCACGCGCAAAAATACCACCGCAGCGCGGGCAGTGCGATTATGGTTCACGGTTTGCCAAACCCCCTGAAAAATCCGCTCGACTACTATCGCCAAACCGATTGGACGGACGGCTGCATTGCGTTGAGCAACGAGGACATGGTGGAATTTTGGATGTTGACCCAAAACAACACCCCGATTGACATCAAGCCCTGACCGGCCAATGCCGGGATGCCCCGGCCCGCCCACACCCAATCGGCCCACTGCCGAGTTCACAGCCGGGTCGTGTCTGCCCGCGGGTTTCGACCCCTGGGGGGTTGAAATGGCGATTAAAACCCCCATACAGCGTGGTTCTAGCGACAGCCCGAGGGATTGAGATGAGTAATGACGCCAAACAGACCTTAAGTTTTCAGACCGAAGTCAAGCAGCTCTTAAAGTTGATGATTCACTCCCTGTATTCCAACCGGGAGATCTTCCTACGAGAACTGATTTCCAATGCCTCCGATGCCTGCGACAAGCGTCGCTTCAGCGCATTGGCCGCGCCGGCGGCGGATTTGGCGGAGCCTGAAATTCACATCAGCTTTGACGAGAAGGCCCACACCCTGTCCATCCGCGACACCGGCATTGGCATGTCGCGCGAAGAGATCATCGAACACTTGGGAACGATTGCGAAGTCGGGAACCGCGGAGTTTTTATCCAAACTGTCCGGCGACCAAAAAAGCGACTCGCAGCTCATTGGGCAGTTTGGCGTGGGCTTTTATTCGGCGTTCATTGTTGCCGATACCGTCGAAGTGCGCTCGCGTCGCGTTGGCAGCAACGAGCAGAGCGGGGTGTGTTGGATTTCGGATGGCAACGGGGAATTCACCGTGGAGTCTGCCGAGGTCAAAGAGCCGGGCACCACCGTCACCTTGCATTTGAAGGAGTCGGCTCATGAGTTCGCCAGTGCCTGGCGCTTGCGCAGCCTGATCAAACGCTACAGCGACCACATCAGTTTTCCCGTGCGTTTGTGGGTGGAGGAGGATGTTAAGAACAACACCCCACCGGAACCGGTGAACTCGGCCAAAGCGCTGTGGACGCGCCCCAAATCGGAGCTCACGGACGAGCAATACACCGAGTTTTATCAGCACATTTCCCACGACCTCAAAGCGCCTTTGGCCTGGTCGCACAACAAAGTCGAGGGCAAGCGCGAGTACACCAGCTTGGTGTACATCCCGCAAGCGGCCAACTTTGATTTGTACGCCAGAGACGCCGCTCGCGGCTTGAAGTTGTTCGTCAAGCGCGTGTTTATTCTCGACGACGCGGAGCAGTTTTTGCCGCTGTACTTGCGCTTTGTGAAAGGCGTTGTGGACAGCTCCGACTTGCCATTGAACGTGTCGCGCGAGCTGTTGCAAGAGGATCCGGAAATCGAAGCGATTCGCTCTGGCATTGCCAAGCGCGTGCTCGACTTGTTGGCCAAGATGGCCACGGACGAACCGGAAAAATACCAGACCTTTTGGAAGGCGTTTGGCGCGGTGTTGAAAGAAGGCGTGGGTGAGGATTCCGCCAACCGCGAGCGCATCGCCAAGTTGTTGCGCTTTGCCACCACCCATACGGATTCGGAGACTCAGGACCAGTCCTTAGATCAGGTGTTGGCGCGGTTGAAAGTCGGTCAAAAAACCATTTTCTACGCCGTTGGCGAATCGTACAACGCGGTCCGCAATTCACCCCATTTGGAGCGATTGAAAGCCTTGGGCGTCGAAGTGTTGTTGCTCAGCGATCGAATTGACGAGTGGATGATGTCGTATTTGGGAGAGTACGAAGGCAAGTCGTTCCAAGACGTGGCGCGCGGCGACATTGACCTCAAGGACTTAGAGACCGAACAGGATAAGGCCAAAGAAAAAGCCGCTGAGGATGATCCGAACAACCTCGCGCTCTGTGGTCGCTTGAAAGAAGCGCTGGCTTCGAAGGTGACCGGCGTGAAAACCTCCACCCGGTTAAGCCATTCCGCGTCGTGTCTGGTGCGCGACAGCCATGAGTTGGGGCTCTCGATGCGCAAGTTGCTTGAGGCGTCGGGCCAAAGCGTGCCGGATTCCAAACCCACCCTGGAGATCAATCCCGACCACCCGTTGTTGGCGCGGCTCGCGGCCACGCCCGATGGCGAGGCCTTTGCCGATTTGGCGAGCGTGCTTTACGATCAGGCGAGCTTGGCCGAGGGCGGAACGTTGACGGATCCAGCGGGATTTGTGCGTAAAATGAACACCTTAATGTTCGCCTCCTAATTCACGATGAAAGGCTTGCTCATGCGATTAAAAACGGTATTAGCCGCGTTGATGGGTTTGTGGATGACGCCGGCGGCGCACGCCGAGCCCCCTGCGGGCGGCGCACAAGAGGCGGCCCCGGTGTCGAGCTTGGTGATTGACGATCTCAAGCCCGGTCATGGGGCCGTCGCGCAAGACGGGTCACGGTTGACGGTGCATTACACCGGGTGGCTGTACGATCCCAAGCAACCCCACCATCAGGGCAAAAAGTTTGACAGTTCATTGGACCGTAAACAGCCCTTTCAATTTCTCTTAGGGGCGCATCAGGTGATTGCGGGTTGGGAAGAAGGCAGCAGAGGCATGCAGGTGGGCGGCGTGCGCCGACTCACCATCGGTCCCGACCTGGCTTATGGCGAGCGCGGTGCGGGCGGCGTTATTCCACCCGGCGCCACGTTGATTTTTGAGGTGCAGTTGCTGGCGGTGGGTGAGTGAACGAGGCCGTATTCACGCCGCCCACGCCCGAACGGGTGACGCTGGCGGGCCCGGCCGGGGACTTGGAAGCCCAATGGGAAATCCCCAGCCACACGCCCTCGTCGCGGGTGGCGTTGGTGTGCCATCCGCATCCCTTGTACGGCGGCTCGCTGTCCAACAAGGTGGTTCACATGAGCGCACGCGCCTTGCAGGAACTGGGCATGGCGACGCTTAAATTTAACTTTCGTGGCGTGGGTCGCAGCGCCGGAACGTTTGATGAGGGGCGGGGAGAGACCGACGACGCGCGCTGCGCGTACGACGCCATCCGCGCCCGTTTTCCGCACGCCCCGGTCGTGGTGGTGGGGTTTTCCTTTGGATCGTTCATCGCCTACAAACTCACTCAGTTGCGCGCCGTCGAGCGCTTGATTTTAATTGCGCCACCGGTGCAACGATTTGATTTTGAGCGTTCGCCGCCGCCCTCAATCCCCTGGTCGATCATTCAAGGCGATCGCGATGATTTGGTGGACCATGAAGCGGTGTTGCGCTGGAGCACGACGTTAACGCCACCGCCTCGCGTGGATCTCTTATCCGGCGCCGAGCATTTTTTTCACGGCCGCATGAGTGATTTGAAGAACAGCGTTAAAAACGCCCTGGTCGATTGATCAACGTCGACCACCGGGGACGCGCCTGGGGGTCAATTCCACATCGAATGATCAAAAAAAACCGGAGAATTTCTCCGGTTTTTTTAAGCTATTTAAGCGTGAATGCCTAAACTTAGTTGACCATCGCCTTGAGGGCTTTGAGGGCAACCGCACGCACTTTCTTCGAAGCAGGCTTGGCTTTGAACACCATCTTTTCGCCGGTGAAAGGATTGACGCCTTCACGAGCTTTGGTGGCAGGCTTTTTCACAACACGCAACTTCAACAATCCTGGGATCGTGAAGGTGCCGGCGCCGCGCAAGCTCTTGCGAACTTGACCGTTCAGCGATTCGAATACGGCACTAACTTGTTTTTTGGTCAAATCGCAGTCGTGCGCAATGTGCGCCATGATTTCGGATTTGGTCGGCGCCGAGTTCTTTTTGGACATAGTGAGATCTCCTTGAGTAAACATGGTGGTGGTGCGTTATATCGAATTCTTCAGTAAGTTTTGGTGAGGCACTCTTGACGAGTAACGCTGTAAAAACCACTGTAAAACTCGATAAAACACTCCACTGGTTTAAGTACCGGGATCAACAATAACACATCAAGCGCAAAAATCCACTATTTTTTTCGAAGTTTTTTTAAATTGAATTTTTTGCGCGGGACCGTCGCTGGGGGCGATGGAGGCGGTTTTGGCGAGTTTTATAGACTGCTGACGACGGTGCGGATAATCCAAATGATCAGCATGAGCATCATGGGCGAGAAGTCCACCCCTGGTGTTTGCGGCAGCAGACGTCGTAAGGGTGCTAAAAATGGGCCTAATAAATCGCGAAAAAAGCGCGCAACGGGCAAATAGGGATCGTCGGGCACCAACCAACTGAGCAATGAATAACCAATACAAAACATCAGACCTAACGACAACGCAACATCAACCACATCGGTAAGTGCATGCCATAAAACATTAAAATTTAAGATAAAAATGCCTACCGAAGCGCTGCGAATTACGCATTGCAGCACAACGTCAATGACCAACACCACGCTGATCAGCGCGATGTCCCATCGACCCCAGGGCGGCAACCATCGTCGAGCCGGACGCAACACGGGTTGGGTGTAGGCGACGACGGAGATGAGGACGGGGTTGCGAAAATCCGCTCGAACCCAACCGCCCCAAAAACGCACAATGAACAAAGACAGATACAGGTGGGTAATGACTTCAACAACCAGCAGGAGTTCTCGCATCGTCGATCCTTTAGCCTTCGGCCAGTTCCGCGGCACGCTGTTGGGCGGCCTTCACCGCGCGGTTCACAAGCCGCTCAAAATCTCCGGCGCGCAACACCGCCAGCGCCGCCTCGGTGGTGCCGCCTTTGGAGGTGACCTGGGCGCGCAGTTCGGCAAGGTCGATGGGGTCACGCAGCGCCATCGCGGCGGCGCCAAAGGCGGTTTGACAGGCCAAGAGCCGCACGGCCTCAGGTGCGAGGCCCAGTTCCGTGCCGGCGCGCTCCAAACACTCCAGCAACAGAAAAAAGTAGGCCGGGCCGGAGCCGGAAATGGCCGTCACCGCATCGATGTCGCGCTCGTGATCCACGAGCACCACGGGCCCGACGGCGCTGAGCGTCGCGCGCGCCAGCTCGACGTCGTCGTCGCTTAAAGATTCGCGAGCCAGGCCGCTGACGCCCAAACCAATCAGGGCGGGGCGATTGGGCATGGCGCGCGCGATTCGCGGCGCTTGCTGGAGCCACGTGCGTAAGTGTTTTAGGGACACGCCCGCCATCACCGAAATGTACAGCGGCGTGGTGTGGTGGGTGGCGTGAGCAACGGCGGGCAACACGGCGGCCGCCAGCTGCGGCTTGACCGCCAAAATCACCACCTGATGCGCGCAGGTGTAGTGTTCCACCGATGCGAGCAGCTCAACGCTGGCAAAGCGGTCTTGCAACCAACGGTGGGCCTCTGGATTGGGATCGATGACGGTGATCGCGCGCTGGGCATCCGCGGCCAAAAGACCGCCGACCAAGGCTCGCGAAATTTGGCCGCCACCGATGAACAGCACGGACGTGCTCATGCGCTGGGCTCCCGCGACCCAAACAACGCGCTGCCCACTCGCAGGTGGGTGGCGCCGCTTTGAATCGCCGATTCAAAATCCCCACTCATGCCCATCGACAGCGTGTCCAACTCAAATCCCCTGTTCCGCAGGGAGTCGTATTCGCGCACGAGTTGTTCAAACTGCGCGCGTTGTTGGGCGGGGTCGGCGGTTTCGGGCGGCAAGGCCATGAGTCCACGCAAGCGCAAGCGATCGGCGGATTGAATCGCTTGGGCCAGGGCGGGCAATTCCGCCACACTCGCGCCACCTTTGCTCGCTTCGTTCCAAAGATTGGCTTGGATGCAGACGTTGAGTGGTGGGCCATGGAACCCGCGCTGCGCATTCAAGCGCTCCACCACTTTGATTCGATCAACGGTGTGCACCCAATCAAAATGCATCGCGATCGGTCGAGTTTTGTTGGTTTGGATCTGACCAATGTAATGCCACAGGTAGCGCTCTCGGCCCAGGGCAGACTGATGCTCTAAGGCCTCATTGAGGTAATTTTCGCCCAGATTCTTAAGCGTTGGATGGCGGGCGAGCGTGGCCTGAATGCGCGTCAGCGGTTGGCCTTTGATGACGCCGATGAGGGTGATCTCCGCAGCCTTTCTTCCCGCCGCGGTTGCCGCATCGTTGATCCGCGCTTGAATGCGCTCAAAAGCATCCAGGTCAGTCATCAAAGACAACCTGATGCGCGTCGAACACCGGGCCGTCCACGCACACCCGCTGCATCTTCGGTCCTTCAGGCGTATTGATTTTGACCACGCAGCCAGCGCAACCGCCGACCGCGCACGCCATGTATTCTTCCAACGACACCTGCGCGGGCAGATGATAACGAGCGGCCAACTGCGCCACCGCCTTGAGCATCGGGGTGGGTCCACACGAATAAATGGCGACGTTGCTGCGTTCGGCTTCCGATAAGCCTTGCAACCACTGCTCCGCCAGTTGGGTGACGTATCCCTCATAGCAGCCTGCAAAGCCGCTGTTGCTCGCCAGTCGGCTTGCGATGCCAAAGTCCTCGCACAACGGGTGCGCGGCAATCACGTCGGCGGCCAAATGCGGCACGAGAATGGTGGAGGGGCGCGCTTGAAAGGGAAACGGAATTTCCGATCCGAGCACCACGAAGGGCTTATAGTCGGGTGCCGGGGAGGAGGGGGACGCCGCTGATTTGAGTTGCGCCAAGGTTTCGCTTAAATAAATCATGGGCGGAATGCCCACGCCGCCACCAATCAATAAGGGTCGAGGACGCGTTGGGTCCAATTCAAACCCTCGACCAATGGGGCCTAAGCACGACAACGGATCGCCGACGTTGACGGCGCTGAGCGCACGCGTGCCGCGGCCCACGGCTTTAAACAGAATCTCCAGCACCCCATTTTTCGGGTCGACGCGTTGCAAGGACAGGGGTCGACGCATGGGATACTGAGCGGAGCAGGTCAGGTGCACAAAGCTTCCAGCCGTTGCCTTCGACGCGATGCGAGGCGCCTTGATTTCGATGACGTATTGCTCGTCCGCAAAGCGATGCATCGCTAAGACGCGGGCGTCTTCGAGCAGGATCTGTCCGCGCGCGGGGTTCATGGCAATCCTTTTAATTCAGTCAGTGGCTGGCGTCGGGTAACGGCTTCCAGTACCGCCATGCGCACCGCCACGCCGTTGGTGACTTGTTCGCGAATCACCGATTGTGGGCCATCGGCGACGTCGGAGGCGATTTCAATTTCCCGATTCATTGGCCCAGGGTGCATCACGATGGCGTCTGGTTTGGCCGCCGCCAGCTTGGCGCGGGTCAAGCCCCATTGCGCAAAATACGCGCTTTCTTCCGGAATATCGGTCAGCGCCATGCGTTCTTTTTGAATTCGCAACATCATGATGACGTCGCAGCCGTGAATGCCCTCTTCCAGGCGATCAAAGCGTTTTGCCTGGGTCATTTCCTCCGGCGCGCACATCAGCCCCTCGGGGGCCACCAAGCGCAGTTCTCCCACCGACAGGGCGTTGAGCACCTGATAGCCCGAACGCGCCACGCGCGAGTGGCGAATGTCGCCGACGATTGCGACGGTGAGGTTTTCAAAGGCGCCTTTGTGCTGTCGAATGGTGAGCGCGTCCAACAACCCTTGGGTCGGGTGGGACAAATGCGCTTCGCCCGCCGATAACACGCTCACGTGCTCTTGCACGTGATGCGCCACAAAACTTCCGGTGCCCGGTTCGGCATCCCGAATCACAAAGACGTTCATGGCCATCGCTTCCAAGGTGCGCACGGTGTCCAACACCGTCTCGCCTTTCACGCGCGAGGACAGCATGATCTCTAAATTTAAAACATCGGCGCCCAAGCGGCGCGCGGCCAATTCAAACGAGGCGCGCGTGCGCGTGCTGGGCTCGGTAAAAATGTTGCCCACCGTCACGCCCGCCAGCGCGTTCGAATGGCTGGGTCTGGTGTTCAGGGGTCGCAGATGCGTTTGGGCGCGATCCAACAGGGCGGTGATGGCGTCGCCGGACAAGCCTTCCAGGCTGATGAGATGACGCAGCCGTCCGTGGTTATCCAGTTGTTGAGGCAGGGGAAGTGGGGGCTGCATTTAACCATTGTTCCAGAAGTACACAAGCGGCCATGGCGTCGACATCTCCATGACGCACTCGTCGTGTGCGTTCTCCCGTCTGGCGAACCTGTCGTAAGCGATCCTCAGCTTCCTTCGAAGAGAGTCGCTCATCCACCAGATGGACCGTTAAGTTGAATCGGAGTCTCAGTGCCTTAGCAAATTCTTGTACGTCAGGCTCTAATGCGCCGCTCGAACCATCCATATTATAAGGCAGGCCCACGATGAGTGCCGCCGGCGCGTAGTCTTTAATGTAGCGCTCGCATTGCGGCCACTGGGGTTGCCCCTGATGCGCGTCAACGACGCCCAGCGGCCGGGCGCGCTGCGTGATGGTGTCGCCACAGGCAACGCCGATGCGCGCGCGTCCGTAGTCAAAGGCGAGATAGACTTCCGCCATGGATCAGGCGTTACCGGCAGACCCTAACAGGGTGAGATCCACGCCCAGTAAGGTCGCGCCCGCTTGCCAGCGTTCACTGAATGGGGTGCGAAAAATGATGTCGGAGGAGACGTCGGCGACCAACCACGCGTGGTGTTTAATTTCGCTCTCCAATTGACCCGCATCCCAACCCGCATAGCCCAAAGCGACCACCGCTTCCGTGGGGCCACGCCCCGCCGCGATGGCCTCTAAAATATCCTTCGAGGTCGTGACGTGGATCTGCTCGGAAACCGTCATGGTGCTGTCCCACGGCCCATGGCCAGGCCCTTCTGGGGTGTGAATCACAAAGCCCCGTTCTTGTTCGACCGGCCCGCCTCGCAACACGCTTTGGTCGGCCCAATCGCCGTGGGGGGTGTCCAGCAGCATCTGTTCAAAAACCTGGCCAAGTCGCATGGGCAAGGGTCGGTTTAACACCAACCCCAAGGCCCCTTGTTCCGAGTGACCACACACGAGGGCAATGGTTTGTGAAAAATTACCATCGTCTAACGAGGGCATCGCAATCAATAATTTATTGGTGAGGTTGAGCTCGCTCATAACGACAGTATCGGCCTTGGCGTGGGTTAATTCAAGGGTCTTCAGTGGCGTGCCGCTATTTTCGCGCTCACCGCTTGCATGAGCGTCAAGCCAATGTTGAGACCGAATTGGTGATCCAACTCACGAATCCCCGTGGGGCTGGTGACGTTGATTTCAGTGACGTAGTCGCCGATGACGTCTAAGCCCACAAAGAGCATGCCTTTGGCCGCCAGTGGTGGCCCGATTTGCGCGCACAGCCAGCGATCTCGATCGGTTAAGGGTCGACCGCGACCGGTGGCGCCGGCGGCTAAATTGCCACGATTGTCGCTGGCGCTTGGGATCCGCGCCAAGGCGTAGGGCATGGGTTCGCCATCCACCAATAAGATCCGCGCGTCTCCCGCGGTCACAATCTCGGGAATGTAGCGTTGAATAATCGCGTAGCGTGAGCCGTAGTCGGTGAGCGTTTCAAAGACCACGCTCGCGTTTTTATCGTGCGCGTCCAACACAAAAATGGAACGACCGCCCATGCCGTCCAGCGGTTTGCACACCGCTTTGTGGTGTTCTTTTAAAAACGCGTGCAGGTCCGTCATCGAGCGCGTAATGAGGGTGGGCGAGCAACACTGCTCGAACCACGCGGTATACACTTTTTCGTTCATGTCGCGCAGCCCCTGAGGGTTGTTCACCACCAGCGCTCCCAAGGCCATGGCGCGGTCGAGAATGTAGGTGGTGTAGATGTATTCCATGTCGAATGGGGGGTCTTTGCGCATCAGAATCGCATCCATTTCGTGCAGTCCACGAACGGCGGGGGTGCCCAGTTGCGCGACGTTTTGAGGGTTTTTCAAATCCACCGTCAATCTGGCCAGGCGCCCCATGGGCTTGCCGCTGGACAGCCACAGATCGCTCTGCAAGGCGTAGTACACCTCAAAGCCCAGATCCTGCGCGCCTTGGATCATTGCCAGCGTCGAGTCTTTATGGGGCTTCAGGGATTCCAGTGGATCCATCACAAACAGTACTCGCCGCGTCATACGTTCACCTTAATGATTGCATTCACTCTAGAGGTCTCTGTGCTCGTCGCACGCCTTCCGCTGGGGCAGGCCATTCCATCGCGCCCACTACGGCGTCAATTTTACCGCCTCTTCCAACAAAGTAGCGGCGCGCGCTTGGGCGCGGGCGTCGTGCAACGCCAAGGCTTTGGCTTTGCGCGCGAACGCGCTGGCGGCTTTGGGTTCCGATTGGGCTAAACGCAGCTGTGCTTTGCCAATCCACACCCAGGGATTATTGCCGCCAATGCGCACGGCGCGACTCAAGCTGGCCTCGGCGGCGTCATAGTTTTTGGCCAACCCATTGGCGTTGGCGTCCGTGAGCAGCATGCGCAAGGCGCCGTTGATGTGAAGATCATCGGGCAAGGGCAAAAACAGATCGGCGGGCGACGGCGGTTCGCTGGGGTGCGGCGACTCCGTCGCCAGAGCCGCGTTCGTAGGCGGAGCGGTTGGGGTGCTCGAGCGCGCGGCGTTCGAGGCGGCGGTGGATTGGGTTGGCGACGAGCCGGTGGAGGCCGAGGGCTTGCGCTCGGGCGTGTGAACGACGCTTGGGGACGCCACGGCTGGGACGGTCGGAGCGGCTGGTGGGTTTTTATGGGGTGCGGGCGGTTCGATCAGCGCGCAGCCCGCCAGTGTCAGAAAGGCCAACGCCGTCAGTGACGGCGTGGGTCGGGTTATTCGCTGATGAGGAGGTTGGCGGCTTGAGGACAGGAGGCTTTGACCGGCAGATTCGCATCGGCTGGAACCACGACGCGCACCGCGTCCGACGAACATTGCGGCGTCGTGATTTGACCGGTTGAAAATTCCACCCATCGTTCCTCCACCCCTTCGGTCGCGACGGGCGAAAAGGACTCGCTGCGCACCCCGCTGAGCGTGTCTGCCCAGATCGGCAAAGCGCCCAGCGCCCCCGTGAGCCCCGTCACTCGATTGTCATCATAGCCCACCCACGTGACGATCACGTGAGAACCGCTGAATCCCGCAAACCAACTGTCGCGGGTATCGGAGGAGGTGCCGGTTTTGCCGGCCAGCGCCAGATGGGGAAAACGCGTCTGCAACGCGTGTCCGGTGCCGCGCGTGGTGACCGTCATGAGCATGCGGTTGAGCGCGTATACCGCCTCGGGCGGGAACGCGGGCGTGAGTTCGCCTTTGAAGCGTTTGATGAGCTTGCCGTCTTGGCCGACCAAGCCTTGCACGGAATGCAGCTTGACCTGATAGCCGCCATTGGCCAAGGTGCTGTACACGTTCGCCACTTCCAAGGGCGTTAATTCAACCGTCCCTAAAATGATCGATGGCACCAGCGCGGGGCGAGGGCTGACGCCTAATTTTTCAAAGGTGTCGGCGATCGCGGGCAAGCCCACCTCCATTCCCAAACGCACCGTCGCCATGTTCATGGACTCGGCCAAGGCGTGCACCAAGGTCACATCGCCAAATTGCTCGCGCGTGAAATTTTTAGGACGCCAGACGTCACCGCTTTCCAAAGGCACTTCGATGGGCGCGTCCTCAATGTGCGAGGCGGCGTTATAACGTCCGCTCAATAAGGCCGACAGATACACGGCTGGTTTGGCCAAGGAGCCGATGGGGCGTCGGGCATCCAAGGCGCGATCGAAGCCCTCGCGTCCCACGTCTCGGCCCCCCACAATCGCCAACACTTCGCCGCTTTGCGGGTCGCACACGACGACCGCGCCTTGCAAACTCTCGGGTGCGTGACGCGCGGCGTCGAGTCGCTCCAACCCTTTCGACAAGGCCTTTTCGGCGGAGGCTTGCGCGCGCGGGTCGAGCGTCGTGAACACCTGCAGCCCTTCGCTGGCCAAATCAATCGTGGGGTAATCGCGTTTTAAATCGCGACGGACCAAATCCAAAAACGCCGGCACGTAGCCGCCCCCGTGCGAGCGCACGCCCAGCGGTTCCAAGGCGGCGCGTTCGGCATCGGCGTGCGGAATCAAACCCTGTTCCGCCAGTTCTTTGAGCACCAAATCGCGTCGCGCGCGCGCGCGGTCGGGATGTCGAAACGGGTCGTAAAAGCTTGGGCCGCGCACCACGGAAACCAGCAGCGCGATTTCATGCAGCTGCAATTCCGAAACGGGTTTGCCAAAATAAAACTCCGCGCCTAACCCAAAGCCGTGAATCGCGCGCGGCCCGTCTTGGCCGAGGGTGATTTCATTGATGTAGGCCACTAAAATATCTTCTTTGGAATAGTGGCTCTCCAAACAGATCGCCATAATGGCTTCTTTCCACTTGCGGCCGAACGTTTGGGTGTCGGTGAGAAAATAGTTTTTAATGAGTTGCTGCGTCAGGGTCGAGCCGCCCTGAACGATGTGATGGGCGCGTAAATTGGCCCACATCGCTCTTAAGATGCTTTTGGGATCAACGCCATGGTGTTCATCGAATCGTCGATCTTCAACGCCTTTGAGCACCGTCGCCAATAAGGGTGGAATTTCATCGGGGCGTAAAACAATGCGATCCTCGCCGTGCGCTGGAAAAACGCTTCCGACGAGCATCGGATCCAATCGAAACACGGGAATGGATTGACCGTCGGCGCTAATCGACTCCACGCGCTCGCCGTTGGCGTCAATCGTCACGCGTTGCGCTTGACGCACGCCGTCCACAAACTGAATTTGGCGCGCGAATAAATCAATGCGGTTGCCTTGGCGGTGGTAGTAGCCGGGTTTCAAGGGCAGTTGCGAGCGATAGTGCAGGCGCTTTAATTCCAATTCCACGTCTTCCGCCGACAACGGCGCATCCGCATACAGCTCCACCGGCGCGGCGTAAATTTTGGCCGGCACCGACCACAGGCGCTGTTTGAATTCACTGGTCACGGTGTGATCAAAATACGCAATGGATCCGATCACCACCACGCTGATGGTGAGGATGGCAACGCCCACGCCGAGGAGCGTCCAGCGCAGGACGCGATGCGGAAGGCTTTTGGGGGTCATGCTAAATCTCCTTTCATCAACTGCAGCACACTAATGGCGGCAGCGGCGGCCGTCTCCGTGCGTAATACGCGAGGACCTAATCGATAACCCTGAGCGCCCCGTCCCAGCGCCAGTTGTTCTTCCGTATCGGAAAAGCCTCCTTCCGGTCCGATCATCAGCTCGACGCCGTGGTCGGTCGCGGTGAGCGATTTCAGGGAAGAGGGGGAGGTGGGCAACAGCATGACTCGGGCGCGCGGCGATGGGGTGTTTAAAAAATCTGCAAAACTCAAAATGGGTTGGACCGTCGGCACGCTGTGGCGTTGGCATTGTTCGGAGGCCGATACGGCCACGGCTTGCCAATGCTCCAAGCGCCGCTTGGCCTGATCGGAGTCGAGTCGAACCACCGACCGTTCGCAGGCAATCGGCTGAATCTCAGCCACCCCGAGTTCGGTGGCTTTTTGAATGGCGTAGTCCATGCGTTCGCCGCGCGAAATTCCTTGGACCAGCGTGATGCATAAGGGCGAGTCCGGACAAATGGGTTTGGCGTCTTCGACCAAAATCTGCCAGTCGCCTTGGGCGGATTTGACTAAGCGGGCGTCGTGTTCCTGGCCCGCGCCATTGAAGACGATCAGCGCGTCGTTGATTTTCAAACGCAACACGCGGGTCAAATACCCCGAAGCGCGCTCGTCGAGCGTGTGGCGCTGACCTGGGGACAGGGGCCGATTTTGATAAATTCGGGTCAGGCGCACGGTGGATTCCAGTCTAGCAACTCCGCTTTAGTTTAAACGATTCATGGCGGGCAAAGCAGGATTTGATAGAGTAAGACGATGTCGGTCCACTTTGAAATTGACGCCCACCAGGGGTTGGTTCGCCCAGCCCGCATTGCGTTATCGCCCAATTGCGATGGACGACCCGAAGGCGTGGGTTTGGATTTGGTGGTGATTCACGGCATCTCCTTGCCCCCGGGGGAATTTGGGTCCGAGGCGATCGTGGCGTTGTTTCAAAACACGCTCGATTGTGGTGCTCATCCGTATTATCAACACCTCGAGGGGTTGAGGGTTTCCGCGCATGTGTTGATTCGTCGTGACGGGACGCTCATTCAGTTTGTGCCGTTTCACGACCGCGCCTGGCACGCGGGTGTGTCGCAGCACAACGGGCGAGAGCGGTGTAACGATTTTTCGGTGGGGATTGAATTGGAAGGCACGGATGAGATCGCGTATACGAACGCGCAATACGATTCCCTCAACGCGCTCATTGCGGCTTTGAAAGTCGCTTACCCATCGTTAACGCACGCGCCCATCGTCGGGCACAGCGACATCGCGCCGGGACGAAAAACCGATCCTGGCCCTAGTTTTGATTGGGCGCGGCTTTATTAGAGGCGCGTTGGTGATTCCACAGCACTTCGCCGGGCTCCGATTGTCGAGCCAGCACCCGCGCGATCACAAACAACAAATCCGATAAACGGTTTAAGTACGTCGGCACTTCGGCCGCCACGAGTTCGACTCGCGACAACTCCCAGACGCGGCGTTCGGCGCGGCGCACGATGGTGCGCGCTAAGTGACACGTGGCCGCGGCGGCGTTGCCGCCGGGAAGGATGAACTCCTTCAACGGCGGCAAGTGTTCATTGAGGCTGTCGATGACCTGCTCCAACCCCGTGGTGTGTTGGGATTCGATCACGCGATGACCCGGAATGCACAGCTCGGCCCCCACATCAAAAAGCTGATGCTGAACCGTTTGCAGGCAGTCCCGAACGTGGGCCGGCAGATCGGCCATGGCGAGCACCATGCCGATCGCACTGTTGGCCTCGTCGACTGTGCCATAGGCGTCCACGCGCAGCGCCTCTTTTGGCACCCGATTGCCATCGCCTAAGCCGGTTAAGCCGTCGTCGCCGGTGCGGGTGTAAATGCGCGATAACCGATTGCCCATGTTCTGGTCCTTATTTTGAAGTCAGAGAATACCTGAACCCCACTTTAATAACACGCCCCGGCGATAAATACCCATTCGCGCTTTGGTACGCGCGGTTGGTGAGGTTGTCGATGCGCGTTTGAAGCGTCAAATTGTCCAGTGCAACCCATTGCGCGCCAACGCCCACTAAGCCGTAGCTTGGGTTGGTGGTGGGCAGAAAGGTGGTGGCGTCCACATCGTCGCGTTTGCCCACCACGCGCCAATCGCCTTGCAGGTTCACGTCGCCGACGCGATGCGACACGCTCAACGAGCCCATCGCGTGCGCTCGACGCAGCAAGGAACCCCCGTTGCTCAAATCCAAAGCTTCTTGGCGCTCGCCATTCACTTCGTATCGCCAACCCTCCACGTCCAATCGGTAATGCGTTTCAACGCCTTTGATCTCGGCGCGATTCACGTTCTCGTTCATGCCGTTGTAGGGGTCGTCCGGGGTTGGGATGTAGGTGTACGTGATCAAGTCGCTGATGCGGTGATCGTAGGCCGTGACTTCCAGTTTGCCCGACTCGTTCAAATCCACCCGATAGGTTAATTCGACGTTGCGCGAGGTTTCTGGTTTGAGGGCCACGTTGCCACCAAAGCCATACAGGTCGGTGGAATCCGGTGCTCGAAACGCGTTGCCCGCGCTGATCGAGAGTAAGGATTGATCGGTGACGTGCACGCCGCCGCCCGCGTTCCAGGTGACGTGATTCCCAAAGACGTCGCTGTGGCTGAGGCCGACGGACGTCATGGCCTCCCAAATGCCGTGGTGAATCAAATCCTCGGCAAAGAAGGTGTGGTGCACAGAATTGACGTCAAAGGCGGTGCCGTAAACCGATGAGCGAGCGTTCTCAAAGTTCAATTGCGCGCCCGCGACGAAGTGGTGTGCGCCCCAGGCCGCGTCGTTGGTGAAATCCACTTGCGTGCGATGAGTGGTTTCATAATCCGAACTGGTGAGTTCGACTAAGTTGTCGGTCATTTGACTGATCATGAGGCTCGAATGCACCGTGGGCACCACCGTGCCATTCACTTCAACCGAGGTTCGCGAGTCGTTGTAGCGCTGTCGTTGATCGATGGGGGTCGCATAGAGATTGGAGTAATCCACATCGCCAGTGGCGTGCCACGCTTCGAAGGTGGCGCCAACCCCCTCGTGTTGGGTGTGGGCTTTCACAAAGTACGTGTCGTTCGAATAGCCGCGGTCGGTGGGATCGCCGACTTGGGTTGGAAACCCTTGACTGGTTTCTCGGTGGAACGATCCCAAAAGGGAATCATTCGCTGTTCCCGTGTAGGCCGACACGTTGACGTCGTGCGTGGCGTACGTGCCGGTGTCTGCACTCACGTCTACCCCTTGTCCAGTGGGCGAGCGCGTGATGATGTTGATCACGCCGCCCATGGCATCGGAGCCGTAAATGGCCGAGCGTGGCCCTCGGACCACTTCGATGCGCTCCAGAAGTTCGGGGCTAATGTTTTGAATCGACGCCACGCCGATTGTGGCGGGATTTAAGCGCACGCCGTCCACCAGCACCAGCGTTTGGTTGGAGTTGGCGCCGCGCATGAAGAGGGATTCGGTTTGACCAGGGCCGCCGCTGTGAACCACATCGATGGTGCCCAATTGCTCTAACAGATTGCCAACGTCGTTGGCCATGGATTCGACGATGTCCGCGCGCGTAATGACGCTCACGCTGCCGATGATTTGATTCGCCGGCTCCGGAATGCGCGAGGAGGTCACGATGACCTCGCTGGCGGAATCCTCGGCGATGGCCGGGTGCGTTGCGCCGAGCGCCAGCGCCAGTGTGCTGACGATGGCCGCGCGCACGGATTGAACGGACGCGTGCGCTCCACGCGCCGCGATGAATCGATTTAATGTTGTTTTCAAAATTTTCCCCTGACGAGTCGTTATAAAAGTGCCACTCCGCACTCATGAAAATAAACGACGCAGGGGAAGGCGAGAAGGCTTTGAAAAAGCCCTCGCCAGCGCCCACCGCGCCGCGATCCTTATGTCAGGCCGGTCTCCGGACTTATGAAGGGATTTGCATCCGATCCATCGCGACCTTCCCGTTTGACACAGTGGTTGCAGCAAGCTGCGAGCGATGCATTCATTTACCGTTGCGGGGGCAGTGTTGGTGTTTCACCAACTTCCCGTTTCTCTTGTTGACCATCGACGCCTAACTGTTGGGGCGTTGATGGACCGCAAGTCACCTAACACGACCTTAGGATGCCGTTTGCTGTTCTCAAAGTCAAGTGATCACCGCGCACGCGAACAACGCGCGGTTGCGTTTTGATTCTTTGACGTCGCATTTGAAGTCGAGGGTGGCGTGTCCGCACCGTGCTCGACGCGCGATGAGGCAACGTCGTGAGGACGCGAGTGAAACGGCTGTGGGTGTCGCGGGGTATGCTACGGTTGTAAAACTTGACAGTTCCACGCGCCAACGTGGACGCCGCTTGAGGTGATGTCCAGCGTGCGGCGATACTCGGCGCGGTCGTGGATGCGGTACTCGCCTTCAACCCACAGTTCGACGCGATCGATGTAGAAATAATATCCGCCCCAGTGCGGCGGACGGGGAATTGAGACGACGGCGTTGCGATCCGCGGCGTTCTCGTCGGGCCCAACTGGCGGGGTGTGAAATTCCGCCGCGCGCGCTTGCAGTTGCGCCAACAATTGGGCGCGACCAGAGACCGGTTGGCTTTGTTGGCTGGCCCACGCGCCCAGCCGGCTTTGCCAGGGGCGAATCTGATGCAGTTCGTCCGAGTGGGCGGCGGGTGCTTTTTGAATCACGCCCTCCAGACGCACCTGGCGGTGCAAATCATCCCAGTGCATGACCGCGGCCGCGCGCGGGTTGTGTTCCAACTCGCGGCCTTTGCGCGAGTGGTAGTTGCTCACGAACACCACGTAGCCGGGGTCCGAGACGATGCCCTTGCACAACACGATGCGGGCGGCGGGTTGGCCGTTGGCGACGGTGGCCAAGGTCATGGCGTTGGGATTGGGCTGCACTTTTTGCTCGGTCGCCTCGGCAAGCCAATCGGCGACAAAGCGCAGCGGGTCGCTGGGGAGGGGGTTGGGTAACCCTAGGGGTGCTAACAGTTTCATGGGCGCTATTGTAATCGGCGGATCGGCCGCTGGCGACCCGCGGGCATCCGCACAACTGCGTAGGCCACCCAATGGCCGGGCGGTGGCGTGCAACCGCCAGGCCCCATTTGCGATTTTAATTCGATGAATCAGTTGGTTGGAGCGCTCCGAGCGTGCGACAATAGCTCCAGATTGAGGTGGATCATGCAAAACTCCGAATTAGAAGCGCTGCGCAAACAAATCACAGAGGCCGACGAGGCCATCCTCCAGTTGGTGGCAAAGCGTCAGGCGCTGTCGGCGGAAGTGGCGCGCGCGAAGCGGGCGATTGGCAAGGCGACGCGCGACTATGGCCGTGAGCGCGAGGTCATTTTGCGCGCGCGCGAGTCGGCCGATCGCTTGGCGGTGAGCCCACAACTGGCCGAGCAACTGTTGACGTTGCTCATTGAATCCTCCCTGACGGCTCAGGAACACTTGCGGGTCGAGGCGGACAACCAGGGGTCGGGCAAGCGGGCCTTGGTCATTGGCGGTGGCGGCAAAATGGGTCACTGGTTTGCCGAATTTTTAGACTCGCAAGGCTTTGCGGTGGAAATCGCGGATCCCAACGCCAAACCCGGTTCATTCCACAATCGCCCCGATTGGCACAGCGCTGCCTTAGATCACGACATCATTGTGGTCGCGACGCCCCTGGGCGCCACCGCGTCGGTGCTCAGCACCTTAGCGGCGCGCCAACCGAAGGGCTTGGTTTTTGATTTGGCGTCTGTGAAAACCCCGCTCGTCGAGGCGTTAAAAACGCTCAACCACGCCGGCGTTAAAGTCACGTCCTTGCACCCGATGTTTGGTCCAGACACGCAGTTGCTGTCCAACCGCCATGTGGTGTTTGTGGATGTGGGCAACCGCGAGGCGGTGAACGAAGCGCAGGAGTTATTTCGGGCCACCATGGCCGAATGCGTGGTGATGGGTTTGGAAGAGCACGACCGCTTAATGGCGTTTGTGCTGGGGTTATCGCACGCGGTGAACATCGCGTTTTTCACCGCCCTCGCGAACAGCGGCGAGGCGGCGCCCAAGTTGGCGCGTTTGTCGAGCACCACCTTCAACGCGCAGGTGACGGTGGCCGAGCGCGTGGCGCGCGAATCGCCGGCGTTGTATTTTGAAATCCAAGCCCTCAACGCCTACAGCGGGGAATCCCTCGCCGCGTTGCTGATGGCGGTGGAGCGCTTGCGCGCGACCATTCGTTCGGACGACGCCAAAGGGTTTGAAACGCTCATGACGCAGGGGTTGGAGTATTTTGAACAGCGCAGCACCGAACTCGGTGCCAAAATCAGTCTCCGCTAGCGGTGAGGCGTTTGACGTTAAAATCAATCACACGGTCCACAGGTAGGGATGCATGAGCGATTGGATTGATGAGGATGGTTATCGGGCCAATGTGGGCATCATCCTATTAAACACACAGTCTCAAGTGCTGCTGGGCGGTCGCAGTGGCGGACGCGGCTGGCAGTTTCCGCAAGGCGGGATTCGTCCGGGCGAGACGGTTGAGCAGGCCCTGTACCGCGAGTTGCACGAAGAAGTGGGTTTGCTCCAAGACCACGTTCATTTTGAAGGGATGACGCAAGATTGGCTCAAATACCGTCTGCCGCCCCAATATCGTCGGCGGTTTTCAGATCCCTACGTGATTGGACAACGGCAGCGGTGGTGCTTGTTGCGGTTGAAGCGCGACGATCACGAGATTCGTTTTGATCTAAGCGATGAAGAGCCGGAGTTCGATCGCTTTAAATGGTCCAATTATTGGGAGCCCGTGCGCGAGGTGGTGTTCTTCAAGCGCGAGGTCTATCGCCGCGCCTTGCAGGAACTGGCGGCGTTGGCGTTTGCGCAACCCGTATCGCCCCCCGAGTGGTGGGATCGACCCGCGCCCGCTCGGCGCGCCCGCCCGCCCCGTCGCCGGCGTTACCCCGGTTCCCGATAAACTCCGACGTCGATCAAGACAGCGCTGGCTTAAAAATCACCAACGCGACGATGAGGATTAAAAACACGGTCGGGATCTCATTGAACCAGCGATACCACACGTGGCTGTGCGCGTTGGCGTGGGTGGCAAAGCGCCGTATGAGGCGACCGCAGTGGAGGTGAAACGCCAGCAAACCCAACACCAACAGCACTTTGGCCCACAGCCAGGGTTGGGCGAGGTACGCCGGAACGGTGTGTAAAATGAGCAGCGCGAACAGCGCGGCGATGGCGGCGTTGAGGCTTGTGAAGCGGTATAACTTGCGCTCCATCCGCAAAAAACGCTCATGAGACTCCGAATCGGTGACCTCGGTGTGGTATACGAACAGTCGGGGCAGGTAGAATAGTCCTGCAAACCAAGCGACGACAAAGACGATGTGCAGGGTTTTGAACCAAAGATAAGCCATGCCAGCCTCTGAGGGCGTTTCGAGCGAGGAGCGTATTATACCCATGAATGATCCCATGAGCGCGTCGAAGGCGGGCATCGCGGCGCGGTTGAAGCGCGGCGTTGAAGCGCTGTGGTCTCTGGTCCGCGATTTGGGGCGGGTTGTGTGGCGCGCGCTTTTGAAAGTGGTGTGGCCATCGTACGCCGCGTCCTTGAGCTTGCGCGAGCGAGTCAGCGGCGCCGTGGTGGTGTTTTTGTTTGTGTTGGTGGCCTGGGTGGCGTTGGCGGTCAGTTTTATGGCGGGGCGGGTGTTTGCCGAACACGGCAACAAGCTCTTCGGCAACGGCCCAACCGTGAGCGACTTACAATCCAGCGTCACCGAGCTGTCGCAACGATTGGCGACGGAACAGGCGCAGCGTGAAATTGAGCGCGCCACCTACGCCAAGGTGGCGCACGATTTGGCGGAGCTTCAAAGCCAAATCAATGAGCAAAATGAAGAGTTGGGTTTTTATCGCAGCGTGATGACGCCTAAAAACTTGCCCAACGGCATTAAAATTCAAAAAATCAAAATCCTGCCCACCGAGAATGTGCGCAAATACAACGTGCAAATGGTGATGATTGGCGACAACCGCTCGGCGGCGGTTGAGCAAGTGGTCGCTGAACTGAGCGTCGAGGGCGTGCGCAACAACGTGCCCGTGGTGCTGCCGATGGAGCGCTTAAACCCCAGCACGCCTAAGGTTAATTTTGTCTTTCGGTATTTCGATGAGCAACAAGTGACCCTCGAACTGCCTGCGGATTTTTATCCCAAGCACGTCGTGATTGAGGCGCGCGGCACGCACGCCAATGGGGTGTTGAAGCAAAGTTTCCCCTGGCGCGTTCAACCGATGTAGCCCAGTCAAGCCCGCCGCGGCGGGCGGTGAGAGCCCTATTTGTCTAGGACAGGCAAGCCCTCGTCGCCTGCGGTTCGACGCAAGGAGCGGGTCCCCGCTCGGGTCTAAGGAGTTGATTGCGCGTTTAAAATCGCGGCGAAAAGCGCTCGTGGCGGGCTCGTTCGTCCCATCCCAAGCCGCGATTTTGCTCGCTTTAGAGCGCTGATTTCGTTAAGATGAGCGTCTGAGGAATTGACTATGGAACAAACCGAAACGACCGTGCCTGCCCACCCAGCGCCACCCCCGGCCGCATTGGTGTTTACCGATGCCGCAGCGCGCAAAGTGGCGAGTTTGATTGCCGAGGAAGGCAATCCCGACCTCAAGTTGCGCGTGTACATCCAAGGGGGCGGCTGCTCGGGTTTTCAATACGGCTTTACCTTTGATGAGAACGAAGAAGAGGGCGATTTCAAAGTGTCGCACCTGGGCGTCACCTTGTTGATTGATCCGATGAGCTATCAATATTTAATCCACGCCGAAATCGATTATCGCGAAGGTCTGGAAGGGGCGCAGTTCGTGATTCGCAATCCCAACGCTAAAACGACGTGCGGCTGTGGCTCGAGTTTCGCCGCTTAATGCAGCCCGAGCGCCCGAGTCGGCTCAGGTTCTCGCGGCCGTTGATTTAGGCTCCAATAGCTTCCACATGGTGGTTGCCCGCTACGTGCATGGGCAATTAACGATCATTGATCGCTTGCGCGAAAGCGTTCGCTTGGCGTCCGGTTTGGATGAGCGTGGGCGCTTATCAAAAGAAGCGTCCGACCGAGCGCTGGTCACGCTCGCTCGATTCGGACAGCGCTTAAGAGACATGCGCGCGACCTCGGTGCGGGTCGTGGGCACCAACACCTTGCGCAAAGCCAATCAAAAAACCGGCTTTATGGAGCGCGCTCAGGAGGCCTTGGGGCATCCGATCGACATCATCTCCGGCATCGAAGAAGCCCGGTTGATCTACGCGGGCGTATCGCAAACCAGCCCCTTGGAACCGGGGCGACGGTTGGTGATCGATATTGGCGGCGGCAGCACCGAGTGCATCATCGGTGAGGGGTACAACCCCATCATTTTAGAAAGCCTCTACATGGGCTGCGTGGCGATGTCCGATCGTCATTTTGGCAACGATCGGTTCAGCGCCAAAAAGTTTGAACGCGCGGTCGTGGAATGCGAGGTGGAATTGGAGCCCATTGAGCTGCCGTTTCGCGACATCGGTTGGCGCAGTTGCATGGGCGCCAGTGGCAGCGTGAAAGCCGTGTGGGACGTCACCAAAGAGATCAATCCCCAAGCGGTGGGCATTACCGTCAAAGACATCGACGCCATTGTGGCGCGATTGACGGCGGCGGGACGCATCAGTCAGGCCGGATTCAGCAGCCTCAGCGCGGAGCGCGCGGTGGTGTTTGGTGGCGGGCTGGCGATTTTAAAAGCGCTGTTCACGATTTTGCGCATGGAAGTTCTCAAAGTGGCCGACGGCGCGCTGCGCGAGGGGCTGCTGTACGACTTAATCGGCCGGTTTTCCAACGAGGATGCGCGCGAGCGCTCGGTCGCATCGATGATGGCGCGGTTTCATGTGGATGGGATGCAGGCCGAGCGGGTGCGTGAGACGGTGTTGTCCTTGCTCAAGCAAACCGAAAAATCCTGGGGCTTGGAGCACGAGTTGGCGCCACGCGTGTTGTCGTGGTCGGCGCGGTTGCATGAAATTGGCTTGGATATTTCGCATTCCTCGCATCACAAACACGCGGCGTATTTGCTCGAGCACGCCGACATGCCGGGTTTTCCCAAAGACGAACAAATGCTTTTGGCCAGCGTGGTGGGCTCCCATCGCCGAAAATTGGCGCTGCTGCGGTTGGATGAGCTTGCGCCGCCTTGGCACGTTAAAGCCTTGTACTTGATTGTGCTGTTGCGATTGAGCGTTTTATTACACCGCGGCCGTTCCACCGCGCCATTGCCGCGCATTCGGTTGACGCCAGCCAGCTCGGGACTCGCGGTGCGCTTTCCACGCGGTTGGCTTAAAGCGCACGCGCTCACCAAGACGGATTTGGAACAAGAAACTCAGTTCTTAAAAGCAGCCGGTTTTCGACTGGTCATCGCCTGACGATGGCTCAACTCTGAGCGCGTGAGCCCTTCTAAAAAGCGCAGGTGAGCGGTTTTGCTCTCGGCGCCTTCGGCGTTAACACGACGGTATTGCCCGTTGGGCTGCAAAATCCACGTGTTGGTGTTGTCTTCGAGCCAAATGTTGAGATCCTCAATGACGCGGTTGCGCAAGCGACGTTCCAACGGAAACGCGACTTCCACTCGTCTGAAGAAGTTGCGATCCATCCAGTCGGCGCTGGCGCACCAGACCTCTTCCTTGCCCCCATTGAGAAAATACGTGACGCGGGAGTGTTCTAAAAACCGTCCCACGATGGAGCGCACGGTGATGTTTTCCGATTGATTGGCCACGCCCGGTACGAGCGTGCACATGCCGCGAACGATCAAGTCAATGGTTACGCCGGCGTTGGACGCTTCGTAGAGCTTTTCGATGATCCGCGGCTCGACTAAGGAGTTCATTTTGGCAATCACCCGCGCCGGCCGACCGGCCTTGGCGTGCTCGATTTCGCGCTCCAAATGACTCATGAACGTGGTGTGCAAGCTGAATGGGCTTTGCAGTAATTTTTTGAGGCGCGGTATTCGCGTGATGCCGGTCAACTGTAAAAACAAGGCGTGGACGTCCTCGCCGATGTGCTTGTGGCAGGTGAACAACCCATAGTCGGTGTAAATGCGCGCCGTTTTGGCGTGATAGTTGCCCGTGCCAATATGGCAATAGCGACGAAGCCCATCGGCTTCTCGTCGCACCACCATTAATAATTTGGCGTGGGTTTTGTAGCCCACCACACCGAACATCACGTGCGCCCCGGCTTCTTGCAGTTTGTTGGCAAGTTCAATGTTGGCGGCTTCGTCAAAGCGCGCCATGAGTTCGACAATGACGGTGACGTCCTTGCCGTGGCGCGCGGCATCGACCAGCGCGTCGACCATGGCGGAGTCGCTCCCGGAGCGATACAGGGTTTGTTTGATCGCCAGGACTTTGGGGTCGCGGGCCGCTTGTCGCACAAAATCAATCACTGGCGTGAACGATTCGTAGGGGTGGTGCAACAAAATGTCCCGTTCCCGAATGGCTTGAAACATGTGCTCGCCGTAATTGATGGCCTCTGGTGTGGAGGCGGTAAACGGCGGGTATTTGAGTTCCGGTCGATCGATGAGATCGTAGGCGGCGATCAAGCGGTTTAAATTCACCGGCCCCATGACCGCGTAATGATCGCGCGCCTGAAGTTCAAATTGTTCTAATAAAAACCGCGTTAATTCGTCCGGCAAGTCGTGCGCGGTCTCCAAACGCACGCTTTCACCGTAACGTCGTTCCATCAGTTCGCCCTCGATGGCGCGGCGCAAATCGTCGATTTCTTCCTCGTCGACAAACAAATCGCTGTTGCGAGTCACTCGAAACTGCCAACAGCCGGTGACGGTGACGCCATCAAAGAGTTTGCCGATGCAGGTTTCGATGATCGCCGACAAGGTGATCAATCGCGTCGTGGCGCCCGCGCTCACGGGAAAGGGCACGATGCGCGGCACGGATCGGGGCACTTGCAAGATGGCCAAATGGCTATCCCGGCCGAACGCGTCGGTGCCTTCCAAGCGCACAATAAAATTCAAGCTCTTATTTTGGATGCGCGGGAAGGGCCGCGCGGGGTCCAGGCCCAACGGCGAGAGCACGGGCTCGATGAACTGCTCAAAATAGTCGTTCACCGCATCGATTTCATCGGTTTTGACGTCTTCGGAGGTGACGATTTCAATACCGTGTGCGTGCAACGCGGGGATCAGCTGATCGTTGAGGGTGTGGTATTGCGTGGTGATTTGGCGGTGCGCGCGAACCTCCAGCGCCTCCAGTTGCTCGCTCACCGACCGGCCGTCCGCGTCGACGGGCGCGCCGCCTTGGGTCAGACGTTCGCGCAAACCCGCCACGCGGATTTCGAAAAACTCATCCAAATTGGAGCAGGAGATGGTTAAAAACTTCAAGCGCTCCAGCAGCGGCACCGTGGTGTCGCGCGCCAGATCCAACACGCGCTCATTGAACTCTAAAAAGGATAATTCGCGATTAAAAAAACGAGCGCCGCTCACCTCAAACCCCCATTTACGCGTGGTTGATCAGACGGTATCACCATTCTGTGGCGCGTAGGTTACAAAGCTCAGTGGGGATTGCGCCTTAAAAAAACAAGGGCTTAGGAGGG
>Ga0164297_10000215_pt1 | contig 74830 bp, 100 predicted proteins | sample GEODES058metaG_FD_113539 | JGI IMG/M metagenome (GOLD analysis project Ga0164297, IMG submission 113539) | Dystrophic lake water microbial communities from Trout Bog Lake, Wisconsin, USA - GEODES058 metaG | ecosystem: Environmental > Aquatic > Freshwater > Lake | place: USA: Trout Bog Lake... | reverse complement strand
TCATTATTATCAAGAGGGAGTTTCCAAAAGCGAGGGTACAGCTCAAGAGACGAGTTGCCCAGGAACCACTTGTCTGAATTGAACACAATGTTCTGAACCTTCTTGTAATCGGTCGCATGGAGGAAGTTGTTGTAGTGGTACATACTTTTCTTCACAGTCCGGGGTATTCCAAACTTGACAAACTGTGATATCGCCCACCGGCCATCTCCGTTGACGGTTGACACTTCATGGAAGGTTGGACCGGGAAACACAAGCAAGCAGTTATTTTCAATTGGAACCTTAAATTCCCCAAAAAACAAGTCACCCCCCGTAAAAGCCTTGGGTTCCTTCCACGTGTAATAGATGGCTGTAAAGAGTGACTCGTCACGGTGACTCTTATAGTAGTCCCCTGATTCATAGTGAGTCACAAGGATTTCATCTTCGAGAGACAGGTTGAGATATTGCCAAAACCAATGACCCTTCCGAAGTTCCCAACTGACTTCACCAAAGAGTTTACGACTTAAATTCCATATCGGTCCACTCCTGTCTCTCACAAATTCACCTTTGTTTCGCTTGAGCATATCCCCAATAGAGTTTCGTGCAGAGAATGTACCATCCGGTCCTTTGAGCGATGGTTTCATGTGGTCAAGCTCTTTGTGAATCGCCTCAACTTGATCTGGCAAGTAGTAATTCTTTATTATGCAAAACTGCACAGGGGAGGTGTAGTGTACAATCTCCATTCTTAATATAGAAAGTGATATCTTTAATAAATGTATCCAGATCCCCAGTATCCAGCTGCCCATTGACCAGGTGCTCCCCCATTTGCTGCGGGGTTTGGATTTATATTTCCTCCGTACCGAGGATCGCCTGACTGGGTTGGTGCCTGTTGACCATATTGTCCAGCACCTCCACCGTTTCCACCGTATGTCGCACCTGGTGCGCCGCGAGCACCTCCTGCACCTCCGCCGTAATATCCATACTGCCCAGCTTGCCCCCCACCGGCTTGTCCACCTGTAGCATTTCCACCAGGTCCACCCCATGAGCCACCTCCGCCGCCACCGGCACCCACTGTATTTGTGTTATTGTTATTTTGTTGAGGTCTGTGATTCCACCCTGTTCCACCACCACCTCCACCTCCACCACCAGAAAAATATCCCCCTTGGGTATTTACCCATAATTCCTGTGCAGATTGGTAAATAACTATGGCAGCATATCCGGCAGACCCGGCTTGTCCAGTACCCCAATTGTTTCCTGAATTACCAGCAGCGCCACCAGTACCTCCAGCGCCATACCAGCTTCCTTGGTTACGAATCCATGCTCTTTTACCTGCCACATTCCAAGTCAGTGACCCGTAACTAAATCCCTGATTTACAAGAATAGATGTGGGGTTCCAATATGTCGAGTCTACATAACCTCCATATGTTCCACCAGCACCACCTTGCCACATCGCCCATGTCTTATTGTTGAAAGTTGACATTGGTTTTGTGTATCCAACATCCCTGTCAAAATGTCTTCCGTTAGTTCCAGTGTATTGACTTGCGCTGTATCCAATCTGAAACGCCTGATTTCGACCATAAAATGGGACAGCCTGTGTTCCCTGTGGATTCCATATAACAGACATCCTTTACTCTATATAAAGTTTTGATTTTTAATTAGAGTAATAATGTATAAAGTGGTCAAGAACCTAATCCCTCTAGAACAGTGTGAATTGATATCTGAAATTGTGAAAAACCAGCCTCTTCGAGAGGATGATGGTCAGGTTCCCAATGGATGGGCGTACCCGAACCTTCCAGTTGCAAACATCATGCTTGGTTTATTGACTGGACGTCTATCGTATGAGTGTGGAAAGCGTCTTCTCCCGACCTACTCGTACACTAGACTCTATAACGCTGGGAATGAGCTCAAGTCGCATATTGACAGGGAGTCGTGTGAATGGTCTGTCACCATAAACCTGAGTCAGTCCGCCCCGTGGCCAATTTACATGAATGACACACCAATCACTCTTGAACCGGGCGATGGCGCCATTTATCAGGGAAACTTGGTGAAGCATCATCGCGAGCCCTTTCGAGGAATAGAAACTATTCAAATGTTTCTGCACTATGTCGACGCAGATGGACCCCACAAAGACCACATATTTGATATACAGAAGCTCAAAGAGCCACGTGAACCTATGCAGCTCAGATTCATCAAACAAAACTCAAAACTAGATGTTACACATCAAGTCAGGGGGGCATTTGCTAAATTTGAATGTGAAAGTATAATTAACCACTTCAAATCAAAAATTTTGAACAAGGCGGGTGTTGGTGACGGTGACGGTACTATAGACATGTCAGTTCGGAGAAGTAGAACGTATTTTATACCCAAAATCATGATGTACAGATGGATTTATGTTCGAATTATGAATATAATTTCCGAAGTGAATGAGAGTATCTTTCACTTTGACTTGTCGGGCCTTGATGAGAATATCCAGTTTACTGAATATGACTCGTCTTATGAGGGGAGTTACAATTGGCACGTTGATTTTGGGAGGGAAGAATCGAGTAACCGAAAGCTCAGTATAAGCATCCAGCTGTCTTCAGAGTCTGATTATGACGGGTGTGAACTGCAAGTGGGCGACGTGAAGGTTTCAAAAGAAATAGGGACTGCAGCGATATTTCCTTCATATAAGCTTCACCAAGTGTCTCCGGTGACACGGGGGGCTAGGTACTCACTTGTGACATGGGTCATGGGGCCCCCATTTAGATGATGAAGGGAGTGGTAACAAAAACAGTTGGATTCATAATCACAAACCTGTAGCAATCATGGTTTGGAATTCGTATATAGTCACCAGGGCCGAGGATATACGTCTTGTCCTTGATCTTTATGGTGGTTTCAATCATAAACCATATGTTGTAATATGGTCCGGGTGTATTTACATCATCAAATATACGGGCGGCAAGTTTCTTCCCGGGGAGCTCAAGGGTTCCTCTCGCCCCAAGACGGTTCAGAATGTCTTTGATTTCATCGTCTGGAATACAATTTCTTTCAATATTGACATTTGTATCGTGTGTCAGGCTATAGATGAGTTTCATTGGATAAGGATTCCACATGTAAAGCAAGTCTCGGTCGTCTGGTGGAAAGAGGACAACCCTCTTTCTCCCTCGTATCTGGTGAAGCCAGTTTGAGGCTGTGTCATAGTGCAAATGTGTCCGTATGTTTCCCCAGTTGAGCCAACACGTAGCCCCTGGAAGCGTAGTCCTTGATTGCATGATGTACTCACACCTGTCCTTGTCTCGAAAGAAATCTTCAATCGTCTTTTCTTTAATTTCAAAGTCATCTTTGAAGCGCTCTTTGAGAAAATTTGACGGAAAAACCCCGCTCTCTACTCGGATGACTCGTATCATCTCTCCCTTTTCAAAGATTGTCATGGGGTCGACATCTCCAAGTTCAGACGTATCAATATAAGGAGTCTCCGTGCTCGGACCACCCTCCTGTTCCACCGACCCACCTTTCATAAAGTAATTCATAGCAAAATTCAATTCGTCGCCCTCAGAGAAGACCATGTGGAACCACCCAAAAGGTATGTAAAGCTTCTGTCCAGGTTCAATCACAAGAGTCTGCTTCCGAGCCTGGTAAAATAAAGGGAATCTAATTTTACATGGAAATTCCTCCATCACCTGAGAGTATCTTCGCTCGTGGAAGAACTGGTCTCGGTCCATTAATCTGAATTTATAATTAAAAATGGACGATGGGGCTCATAGCTCAACCACCCAGTCACTATGTATTTTGTTTCTGAATTGGAGACTATACCACTGTGTGTGTGTGTCCACCCCGCCGGCCATATGAGGGTGAGACCCTTCCGTGGCTTCACATGGAGATTTTGATAGTAGAAGTATGTTTCACCTCCATCATTGACATCGTTTAGATAAGTCATAAAAACAAGGTGTCTCCTCCCAGAGGGACCCCGTGCTCCATCGTGTTCGCAGTGAAGTTTTATATAGTACTCGCCCGGGTTGTACCTCTGAATATTAACACCTGGATAGACAGACCATGGATCCTGGCCTTCGTCAGAATAGATGTACTTCTTCTTGTATTCATTGATGAATTTGAAAAGGTAATTGCTGTACTCGCGGGCAAGAGGACTGTCTCCAAAAGTTATATCCGTAGAGACTTTGGTATCAAGGTTGACTTCACCTTCAGAACCCGAGCTACCCGGGCGCTGCAAATCTATTCTCTGTTCAAAATGTTCTATAATTCTTTCACAAAGTCCATCATCATCCATCTGATACTCTTCGATGAAATTCATTACTATAATTCTTTGTATAAAATAATGGAGACACTTATCTACGCAGATTCACGAAACAGAGACTCCAACCTGTACCCCTCAGGAAACTCCTATGTGCTCCACCTGACAAATCCACTCAGAAATGTAACCCAAGTGGACCTTGTTGCCGCTGAATTTATAAACACATTCTATAACCTCCTCGATGGGAATGCCTGCATCACCTTCAACTCCACAATTATGAATTTAAATCCAGGATTCTATACAGCAGGTGGACTTGCATCTGAGATTACCAGTAGACTATCACCTTACCCAAACTCAAACATAACATACGTGCCCTACCAGGGAAAGTACCTCTTCCTCTCACCAAACCCCTTCACTGTTTCAATTTCCAATTCTGTTTCAAAAATACTAGGACTCCCTGGGGGAACATACACTGCAAACCTAACCTCTACCGACACTGTACTCAACGACACCTATGGACCTTCAATTTACTTTGTAAAATCAAAATCAATGGCTGATCTCTCTGTCAACGAGTACATCTTCCTGGACATTGACGAGCTCAGAACACCAAGCACATCCGAGGCGCTCGCGATGAAACCCGACGGATCAGGTACATTCAGCGGTGCAAATGCAAGAAACTCTTTCGCCATGATCCCCGTCAATGTCAACTCGGGAACAGTCAAGTCATTCAACGAAAGCTCTGATTTTGCAATTAAAATTATGTATCCACACCCAATTGATGTAGTGAGTCGACTGACGATACGGTGGGTCGATGCATCTGGAAAACTCGTCAACTTTAACGGAATAGAAAACAATGCGGCACTCCTCAGATTTCACCAGGACAAGAAAGAGCCCCCACCACCCCCGCCTGAGATTGACAAGGTGGAACTCAGGAGAATTCTCGATGATATGATTACAGTTCAAAAACCACAAAAAGTCGAGGAAAAACGACCTCTTGTGGGTCGATGGACCCTGATTATATTTTTGATTTTAGCTATAATTGTATATTATTACACAAAGCGGATTCGAGCTGTTGCTCCCGTTGTCCCTGGGGGGCCTCAAGTGCTGCCTCGCACTTGAACTTTTTTTTACCGGGTAACAGCGTACATCACCTGGCCTGGCTCCTTGATCTGCACGTTGGTAATCAGAGCCTTGATGGTCAGGTAGACGAGGATGGACAGCAGGGTGGTGAAGATGGCACTGAGCACATAGTACTGGCCGCCATTCTTGCTCACCTGGACCACCTGGGAGATCATGTAGCGGACGGCATCCATCCATGCAACAGCTGCTGCAAAGGAGAAACCTGCCACAATAGAGTTCAGAGACTGGGACTCGAGCTGGAGAGCAACTGAACCAACAACACCTGCCATATGTACTATTTAATAGGAAAAAAATCTGTGTCCTCTTCTTCGTACTCCTCCTCCTGAAGAATGTTCGAGTACTTAACCTTGGGAGTCAACTCATTCTCCTCCTCATCCTCATCCTCGTCTATTTCAAAATCAACAAATTCAGTGTACTGACGCGTCGGCTGATACGGAACAGGCTCGTTCAAAAAATATGTGTGAACCATTACATCTAATTTATTTACAGATTCTGTCCTGCCCTGTCCACCGCATTTTTCAGAGAGACTTCAAGGGGCGACTCTGGAACCCAATCACCCCACGTGTCAAAGCACTCATTCATCTTGACCATCAAGTCTTCCGTCCCTGTGTACCTCGTAAAATCATTATCCTCTGAATCATCTACAATACCTTCCGAGTCTGTCTCCCACTCCTCCTCCTCTTCATCTTCATAAATCTCTGGGTACAGACTGCCAACCTGCTTTCCAGCCACATTCCGGGCTGCATACATCAGACCAATCTGGATGTCCTGGGGTGTCACCACGTCACGACCACACGCCTTGGCATAGTGGGACGCCAGCACAGTGCCAGCCTCAAGCACGGGCAACAACAAGTCAGAGATCGACCGGGGAACCTCATCCTCCATACTTAGTTACCGGGGAACCTGTTTATCTGACCATAATCCTCTTCATTGGGGAACAAAACTTTACCATCCTTCAAAAAGTTGTAACTCACTGCATAAACACGAATGAATCGACTTTGTGTACTCGCATTCAATGTCAATTCCAAAATTTGATTATTAATTCGAGACATGTTCACTTGACCACACGGCAGGGCATTTTCAGGATCGAGACTGAACGAGTACATGTAAAACTTTCTGTCAGGGACACGGGTGTGGTACTCCATCGCCTGGATGACACGGAGATAGATGGGGACCCCTATGTACTTGTCGACTCGGTCTGCATTATTTAATTTTAAAACTAAATTGGAAAGCTGTTCGGAGGTGCCATTTGTGTAGGAGGTTTGGTCTGAACTGAATGATCCATCAGATGTAAAATCAAATCCAAATGCATTTATGTTTTGGATTACCAGGAAGAGCTCTTTGACTGGATTCATAAATCCCAACTGGAGTCTTACATTGTTTACCCCCTGTGCTGCGTAAAACTCGACACGCTGGACCTGCTCATAGACCTGAATCTCTCTTTTCAATTCAAAACCTAAATAGGCATACTCGACAAGGATCTGCATGTTGATCGGCAGTGTGTATTCATAAACTGGAATTGTAAATAGGGATGACTTTTTGAGGATGACACGAAACTGTATAAGAGCATCCTTCATTTCAAATCCCTTTTGAAAACAAGAAAAGGGGAGCGGCAGTGTGTACTCGGAGTTGACCGTTGCAGATGTCGCTGGGTACACGCGACCTGACAGGTACTGGAGGGTAGTCTGCTTCCCCTTTGGAGTCTTTAGATCAAACATCATCTCAATGTACTCACCATACAGACGCTCAACCATCTGGCCATCATACAAAATCTCAACATATTCAATCATATACGTCATCACAGAATCACAAAAGGCACTCGGAATAATTGGAGCCAAGAATTTCAGATAAATATTTGTAATGAGGTCTCCTCTTTTTGTAATTTTTACAATGTTATCTGTTCCGAAGCGGACATCTGTGTCGAAAGAGAGGACCTCGAGGCGCTTGGCAAATGGCACCTGACCTGTGTATTTCTCTAGAAAATATGTAATTTCTGGTTCTCCAACAAGCATAATGTCATCTGCACCAAAATATGCAAGTGTGGCTCTTCCGGCCATCTCTGATATTTACATCTAAAAATATATCAGCTGGATCTCCACAGCGTCTCCGCTTCGCGTATTCGAAGCACTGCGTGCTTCACTTAATGGACCTGACTAAAGTTGAACATGAGACCGGCCACCCCATTTTCAATTCGTAATATGTTGTAATTCATAGCATAGACTCGAAGGCTTTTTGTAATTGTCGAAAGCGGAACCACTGTGAGCTCGAGGTCTATATTTTTGATTCTGCTCATGTTGACTTGGCCGGTTGGCCGGGGATTCATCGGGTCATTTGCGAAGGAGTACACGTAGAATGCTCTGGTCGGTGTCACGTTGTATTTCTGGAAGGTTTGCACGTACTGGAGGTACTGCGAGTCCACCACCTGTCGACTGAGAAACTCCTGACCATTGAATTTCAATCCCAAATTGAGAAGTCCGTTGTTTGAAAAGTCATACGGGGCTGTTCCTGAATTTTGAATCACAATGTACATTTCCCGAACAGGATTGAGAAAGGGGAGCGGGAACACTCCAGTTGCAAACCCAGTCCCAAGAGTAAAAGACACCGACTGTGATTGAGTAATAAGGTACTCGAGCCTGTTGTTATTCATCCAGCGAGTTTCACTTTCCGACAAGAATCCGTACTCGACAATCATCGTCATTGTCATAAACTGACTCAGACTTGACAAATTTGAAACAAAAGTTAAATTTGAAAAGGGCAAGAGGGTCACTGCAACTTCGAGATCGGATCTGCCAAGGGCGCACACTGGAATGGAAAGTTCAGTATTCCCGTAAAAGTAAAAGGGGAGATTTGTGTAATATGTTCGTCCAGGATCGAACACATTTGAGGTGTCCCCCTTGCCCGTCAGTAAACGGAGTCCGGGCTGATTTTCATATGGAATATACAAGTCATTGTACAGCTCAATTTGTTCACCAGACAGACTCTGAATCACCTGGCCCCCAATTCGGAGTTCAGCCGAACCTATCGCAAATGTGCCCACAGAGTCAACATATGTGTAGACAGGCACCAAGTTACTTGCAAAAATTCCAACTGAAAACATTGTATTTGCGTAAACAGTTGTTGTTCCTGCATTCACGGTGGCATACGTCACAGTTGCAAATGCCGGAACAATTTGGGATGCGGTCGTAATATAAAATGGAATGCACACCACATATGGAGGCAAGAGACCAAGACTTATGTTGTGGGTCGCCGAGGTTACATAAGAGCCGGAGATTGTGACTGTAACAGACTGGAGTAAATCTTGGGTACACAAAACAGCCTCGAAAAGGTACAATCCACCGGTATTAATTTGAATCACAGATCCAGATCTCTGAATCTGTGTACTGCCACCATAGACTGCCCAACCGGCCGATCCAAAGTTTATAGGGGACGCCAGACCAAATGAAGCAACCGAAGGCACAATCATCAAACCATTCTGCGGAAAAGATGAAGTCGGACTGGCGTCTGTGTTTTGTACAAATGTAAAATAAGATACATTTGACCCGACAATTGTGTCGGTCGTGACTGTGCCCGATAGACTCTGCATCGTAATGTCTACAAAGTAGGGAAGGGTCGTTGATGTGACACTTATCGGGAGCACAAAGTCCAAACTGGGAAACCCAAACTGACCCTGATATGTTGTGTATACATATGAATTTGCTCCACGCACACCGTTACTGATTGTAACACTCGTAATTGTACTCGTCTGGAGAGCAAAGACGGCAGTCATCAAAAATGTCCCAATTTTATTAAAGGTGAACCCGTTGACTGCGGGCACGACACTTACAATTGGAAATGAGGATGAAGTATAATGTGTGAAATTTTGGGGTATAATTTGTGTTCCCGTGGAGAGCCCTGCGCTCGGAGACACGATGAATATGTCATCGAGTGGGCCGATGCCGAGCCATGATCCCGGCTGTATACTTCCACTTATTGGTGAAAGCTTAACATCAATGTACATGTAAACAGTACTAGACCCTGAAGGAATTGTAATATTAACAGGAATTGTAAAGAATGGTGTTGGTGATGTTGCAGAGAGTGAGAATACGTGTTCTGTCAGGAACTGTGCTGTACCGGGGTGACCATCCGTCGTGTTCAAACCGTAACCTATAGAATAAATTGCAACTGGTGAGTTTGTTACAAAGGCCCCCCGGATACAGTACTGACCGCTCGTTGTGAAACCAATACAGCCTTGTGGGGACTGGAAACAAAATGTCGATCCCGACACCTGGGACATGTACAAGTACTTTGAAAAATCAAAAAACACATAGTTTTGGCTCACGTCTCCGGCACGGGACACAAATTTAAATGGAGAACTTCCAGATGAGGATGGTGTTATAGTCGACTGAACCTGAAAGTACAAACCGGCCCTTTTTGTAGCGGATGGAATACCGTTGCCTCTCGACCACCCGCCTTGCTCAAGTGTAAAGTCACTGTATGCGACATACTTTGTGCCAATTTGGTAATTATTACTGTGAAAACTTGAAGATGTTGTTATATAATTCAAATTTCCGTCGGGGAGTACATTGTCAAAATTCTTAGGATCAAAACCCCAAAATGTAGCCTGGGAAGGCTCAACAGTCACATTCGAACTTGTGATGAATGCAAATTTGTTTATATTTGCATCGTAAATGACGTTTGATTGGAGCACTGTGCCAGAGATGAATACTGTATTTCCTGTTGTAATTTGACCTGTTGTTTGTGATGTAATTGTAAAAGTTACACTGGTTGTTGTGTAGCTTGCGACTGTCATTACTCCCGATACAGCAGTGGTCGTGCCCGTGTATCCTGCAAACATATTGTAATTTGGAAGTACATTTCCGACTGTAAATGGAATGGTGATGCTTGTTCCTGTGACGGGTGCTACTGTTGAGCTCACAATATAGGGAACCTGTGCAGGGTTATTCATCCACCCGAGTGAAGTTTGAAATTGAGATTGTAAATTGGTAGAGTAAAAGGTGATGCCTGTCGTGGGCCCACGGATAAATCTCCCGTCGACAGTAATTTTAGGATAAAATGCCGCCTCACTGGCAATGTTTGACCAGTTCCAGTCATTTCCAGGGTTATTGAGAAAGGGCATGTTTAGCTTTAGAGTCATCCCCCTCACAATGTCCCCCTTGAACGGAATTTTACAAATAGATTGGGTGCCAAAGGCTTGTTGGGATCCGTTAAAGGGTATGTCGTACGCCTCAAGCACGAATGGTGTGTTTCTGGAGTAGATGCCTTGGAAATAGGTCACACTCGGACTTCCTGTCAGGTACGCATCCTGTTGACCCACTGCAGCCAGCTGAATATATCCAGCTGACGCCATCTAATACAAGACAAGGTTTTTTTGCGCTTAATTATAATTCATAATTTGAATGTGAAATGTAGGAATGAGTTTCAATCTCAAGAGGTTCGACCCCTCCAAGATGAAGGATGACAAGGTCTGTGTTTTCATAGGGAAAAGAGGTACGGGCAAGTCAACACTCGTGACTGATATTCTGTGGCACAAAAAAAACATTCCAGCAGGCATTGCCATGTCTGGGACCGAGGATGGAAATGGACACTACAAGCAATTCATCCCAGATCTCTTTGTCTACTCCGACTACAACAGGGAGGCAATTGAGAAAATTATGGATCGCCAAAGGAAAATTGCCGCCCGTGTCGGAAAGGAGAAACTTCCCCCCGTTTTTATCCTTATGGATGACTGCATGTATGACAGGGCTTTTATGAGGGACACGGTGATGCGAAGTCTATTTATGAATGGACGCCACTGGAACATATTCTTTATGATGACAACACAGTACGTGATGGACATGACCCCTATGATTCGGTCAAACACAGACTATGTCTTTGTCCTCAGAGACAATGTCAAACAAAATAGAGAAAATCTTTACAAATGTTTCTTTGGGATGTTTCCGAGTTTTGACTCGTTTTGTCAGGTGATGGATGCGTGCACTGAAAACTACGAATGCCTCGTGCTCGATAATACATGCAAGACAAACAGGATCCAGGACATGGTGTTTTGGTACAAGGCTCCTATTCGCAAGAATTTTAGGGTCGGAAGTCCGGCGTTTTGGCAGTACCACAATAGACACTACAATCCGAGACACCAGGTTGCACCACAGCCAGCGGGGGCCCCACCACGAGCACGGGGCGCGCCGACAATTGTTGTGAAAAAAACGAGGTAATAGAAAATGATGAATTATGATCCAAATGCGGGTCTGGATATGATTAAAGATGTCCCGCCGGCCCCTCCCCCATCCGCGGGTGAAGACAATAAGAAAAGTGTGCCAACCGGACTGCTTCGTTTTGAGCCGGAAAATAAAGTTGATACATCTCAAATGGCAGAGTTTTCTTCACCGATTGAGGAGGTTATGGCGGGTCCAGGGCAGATGATTCAGGATGAGGTTATGGGTCCGTCCAGAGCCCCATCCGGACAAAAATCATCATACAGATCCGAGGATCAAGGCGAGACCAAAAAGACCAAGTCAAACAATCCTTTTGGACTTACAGATGATCAATTCCAAGCTGCAATTGCCGGTGCAGTTGCTGTTGTCGCATTTTCCAAGCCCGTGCAGACCCGTCTCATCTCCATGGTTCCTAATTTTCTAAATGAAAGTAGCGAGCTGACAGTGACTGGTATGGCGGTGAGTGCCCTCGTGGCCGCAATCATATTCTTCCTTGTGAAGCAGTACATGCTAAAGTGAAACCGAAGGAGTTGTGAGAGGGGAGCTTTTCGGTCCTTCTCCAACCTTTTCTCCACAATACATCTGATCCTGGACAGGAGAGTACACTCCGAGTGAGTGACAAATTGTCCGGAGATCCCTGAAATTGTCCCAAAAACGCTGTGTATGATCGTATTCAGACACGGTGAGATGAGCGAGCTCATGCAAAAATACATACATTGCCGACTCTATATCCTCCCCATCCAGACAGATATAGATTTCGTACCCCTTGTTCACGTTCGAACCCACAATACCACTGTGCCTATCCGTGCCTGTTATTATTGCATTTTTATTGCAAATAAGCTTCCATCGGTCCTCCTGTGGGAGACCATTCTGTATCACCTTGTACCTTTTCTTAATCTCCTTGAGCATAGGGGGATCTTCTGTCAGAGAAACCACATCTGCAAACACGGCGACAAGAATCCCAAGAATCAAAAGACTCATATCTACTATTGCTTTATAAAAACAAATTGGGAATATATGTCTGAAATGAGTCCGTTGGGCTTTTTGAGCATAGGTTCCCACAGAAGCATCTTGAACCCCTGGGCAATCATCGAATCTATGAAGAAATCCCTATTCAAAATTGGTTCCTCCTTTTCCCCTTGTGCATAAAAGGGGCCGTCCGTCAGGTACACATTCAGTTTTCCATTTCGAATCTGAATTGTGTTCCCAAGTCTGTCTGTGAATTTTGATTCAGAATTCAAAATGGCCTGGATCCTTACGCTGTCAGGAGTGATGCCAATCAGGTACCCTCCGGATTTTACAGATTTTCCAATTGCATCGACTGATTTCCTGAAAATGTCAGGGTTTTCGAAAATATAGTGGATTGAAAAGTTGTAGCAGACGACATCGTAGGGTCCCCACTGAACTGCTGAACAGACATCTCCGGGCGGGAGGAACCATATCCCGTAGTTTGACTCGACGGCCCGGTTTTGGGCCTCAGTCAGGGAGGCTTCATCTGGGTCTATGGCAGTGATTTTCAATTTGGAAATGGAATTCCACTTGTGGATGTCTCCACCTCTTCCACAGCCACAGTCTAGAACATGCATTCCGGGGGAAACCCAATTTAAAATTAATTTGCGCTTGCAGTCATTGTGTAGTCTGCGTAGCTGCTCCATTACAGTACAGGGTGTCAGCCTCTCTAAGTGGCTTAAAGAATGGGTGACCTGAGTATGTACATGGCAACCCTTGAGCAGGACTACTTGACCGTCCCCGGACAGGTTTACGCGTGCGTTTCATTCGTGGGCCCCGATTTGCCCCAGAAGAATGAGAAGCTCGGTATGAAGATTCGTGGTTGTTTCGCAACGAAGGATGAGGCTGCGAGCCACGCCAAGCGCCTCCAGCGTGAGGATGCAATTGTTGACATTTATGTGGTGGACATGTACAAGTGGCTTTTGATCCCCCCTGACCGTGACCAGATTAACGATGTTCACTACCAAAACGAGAAGCTCGAGGAGATTATGAGCAAGTACAAGGAGAATCAAGCCGCGGCCTCGGCAATGTTCGAAAAGCGCAAGCGCGACTCGATGGCTACGGCCCAACCCGGCGAGTTTCCGTTTATTGACCCAGCCGACGAGAATTCCAAGTACTACAACAAGCCTGATGTACCTCCCATCCCACACCCCGCCGAGATTCTCGAGGAACTCAAGAAGGAGTTTCCCGACAAGCCAATCGAGGAGCTCGTCAAGATTGCGGACGAGAAGGTTGCGGCCATCATCGAGGAGCGCCGCATCGAGACCGAGGCCAAGGTACAGAAGGTCCTCGATAGCATCAAGGAGGATGCAGCCTAAATATTTAAATATTTGTAAAACATAGAGATGCTGATTATTACACTTATGGGGTGTGCATTTGTAATTTATCTCATCTGGTTATCAATCAAGAGTGTTAAAACAAGTTGTCCGCCGAAAATATCGGCACCTGTACACGCATATGATAACCAGTATGATGTGTTCCGCGACATGGAGCCCCAATCTCAGGTGCGCGAAAACCCATGGATTGGATTTTTACAAGAGGATCTGGCCAAAAATAGAACAGGACCAATTGGTAATTTTGTAGGAAATGAGTCATCCTCGGGGAGTGTCCCAGTGTACCCTATAATCTAATTTGAGTTGGCAATCTTTTTCAATATATGCGCGGGCAATTTAGGACTATTTTTTATAACGTGAAATCTCAAATTTCTTTTCGCTTGCTCTACAATTCTGTTTAAAACATTGTTGTTCACTGTGTAGCGCAATCCGTGTTTACGTTTCAGTGCCATTCCTGCATTGACGTGTTCGGACGCAACAGACCATGCCCCCTGATGACGAGGATTCAACTTTGAAAGAGCCCTCTTCGCAAGGTTATACCTTTTTTCAGCCCTTACATTAGGACGTATCATGTTAATATTAATTTATAAATTAAAATACTCTTGTCTATTTTGGAGGGTTAATAATCAGTGGCCTCATATTTGTCAGTAAAATTCCAATGACAATCCCAATAAGAATCCCTAGAATGACGGGGTTGTTCTTGAGCTTATCAATTTGATTTTCTTGGAGGGGCTGTGATGGTGGTGGTCGCATTTGCTGCTGAATAGATGGCCATTCATTTGCTTGGGGTTCAGGTTCTACGCTTTTTGACGACAGAAACGGGGGCGGGGAGCGGTCGTCCATTATCCTCTTCGTCACTCTCGTTTTTATCTGGAACAACAAATCCATCCAAGTTTCCATATTCATCTGCATCCTCCTCGTCGTCGTCATACTCCTCGTCCGAGTCATCTGATTCAATATCGTCTGTTTCTGGTTCCTCCGTGTCATAGTCGTCGACATCGTAATCATCCTCAACCTGTTCAACTGGCTCGTAGCGGACAGGGGGCTTGGACACACGCCCACTGCGTGTTCTAACTGTACTCTCACTGGCCGTGGGAGCGGACTCTGGCTGGGACAAAGTTTGTTCCTGCTGCATTCTCTGGATATTCCTGGATCGTCTCGTTTAAGTACTTTGGAAAGAAGTAAATTCCTTTAGAAAGTGCAATTTCATTTATGGTATGTTCACCTTCGTACCCGAGTTGTCCTGCGATTTCGTTGAGTTTTTCCTGGTAGACTGTGTCGTCTGCATGCCTTATGCCGAGGCCCATGTCTCTTACGTTTTCAATAGCTGTGTAGAGGGCTTTTGCAGACAGGTCAATGTCCGTGTCTAATTTGTCTCTAAAAAGGGTCATGTTATTGAGGAAGCGTTGCCAGCTCACTGGATCGAGACCAGAATATGGATGCACCGCCTGTTCGAACTTCAGGAACTGGCCGTAGGTTCCTTTCGGTGACAAGCTCCATAAAACTGCGAGCAGGAGGGCTACCAACAGGAGCGACTTCATCTATTATACTCGGAGGAAGAATATGCTCTGAACCGACGAAGTTTTTGCACTCTTCGTTGAAGCACCGCTGACTCACACGGCCCTTGCTCAACAGAAACCAGATGTGATTTGACCTGTGCTCATCACGTATCCTCTCGCAGTATTTCGAGTCGCTCTGTATATACCAAGAGTCACCCCCTTCCTCCATCCTCTGAATTTTCTTAACTTGGGTCCGTCGCTGACCTGGGATATATCTCTGAATAAACTCTTCTATGGAGTCGCTCGAGGGTACACTCAGCTCCTCCTCGGTCCTGCTCTCGTTCGAGGCGCACCGAATAGAAAAAAGAGAGAGTGTTTCAATGTTTGGCTCTTTTGAAAAATCCTGCCCATCCAATGTTCTCCACGGAATATAGGGGTCACCAGAGGGCTTTTTGTGAGACCACAGCATCCGGAGACCAGAACCTCCGTACACACTCGAGTCAATCACCTGTGCCCAGTTTATACCTTCCACATCCGGAAGATCCAAAAGTATTTTTGCGCGGTTCGACAGTGCTTGCTGCTTTGTCACCTTAAAGTCCGGCCAGTGAATGTGGACTCCGGACTTTATCCCCTCTTTCACAGGCCTCGGTTGAGCCCGGGCTATACAACAACGCCCAGGTCTCCCTATAGAATCATGAAGACACTTGCATATTTTAATTAGAAATTCATCACTCAACTTTTCGGGCGCCTTGTAGTCGAGATCAACAAAAAACTTGAAAACTTCTGTTTTTTGTTCGACGACATATAATTTATTTTTCTTAAGCTCTTCGATGTAGACATGAAAGAAATGGTCCATGTCTTCGTCAAGGACAAACAAGATGCCCCCGTCCATAAGTGTGTGTGTTCCTGGAGCCTTGGGGACGAGCCAAGTGTCCATTACCATTTAAGCATTCTTCTTCTCTAAGTCTGCCTCATCCTCGTCAGAAGATGTCTCGAGGGAGATCCTGGCCCAGAAACTCTTCGCCTTTTCCTCCTTTACTTTTGCCAAAGGTGCAGGTTCAGGTGCAGGTGGCTCGGGCACCTCACCCTCTAGGGTCTCTTCCAGTTTCTCAATTTCGTAGCACAATCTGCGAATGGTTAGTTTCTCAGCAAGATTCTCGGCTGTCGTGCCATCATTCAGTAACTTGGCCAACTTTTCGGCATACCACATCTTACTGGGTGTCATTCTATAAATTGATTTCAAAATTAATTCAAGTCAAAGACGCAAGTTGAATGGGGTTTTATTTTTGTTCCTAATTGCGGATATAAATTCAGGATTTGAAATGACATGTGCGCGGATCATCGGCCACAGGTTTGATCTTTTTGTGATGCCTTCGAGTGTGTCAAATTCACAGTCATCATTTTCATCGTAATTTTTTCTGAATGGCACGACATTTTCCTCCATTTTTTCCTTTTCCTCCTTGAATCTTTGTACAATGTGTTTGTGTTCTTGCTGTGTCATTGGGAGGTCGAATACATAGACATGGTAGTGGTTAATTACATCGACACCATCTTCCAGGTCTTTTGGTTCTGGTGTATCGGTCGAAAACTTGAAGTAGGCGTAAGAGCCTCTCTTCAGGTTGATCGTTCCTCGTGTTTCTTCTTCGAGTTCACGAATCGCACACCGGAGTGGGTTCAGAATCTCGCGTCGGCGACACCCGCCAGTAACAAATGTCCACTCCCTGTACCTCCGGTCATGGACCAATAGAAAGTGAGGCACGCCCTCAACCTGACTCATCGGTATCGCTACTGCTTTGTGTCTTTCTCGAGTCATCATTTTGACTCCTCTCTAATTTATCATCATTAAAAAATTCCTGGAGATTCCCGCTGCGCTTATCATACGATATTAGAAATACAATAGCCAAAAGAATGACCCAAACCCACAGGGGCATTTATATTTAGGTATAAATTTAGTTCGCGTAAAGGACGGACCCGAGACCATTTTGTATTCTGAGCACGTTGTAGTTGACTGCGTACAGGTAGGGCGAGGTGACGTTGGGGTTTGTGAGTGCGAGCATACCCGTGCGGCCGGTGACTGGGTCTTGGGCTCCGACAGGTGTCAACAGGCGGTATGTGTCGATGCGGGAAAAGTTGAGGGTGCCAGTGGGCTGGCTCTTGGATGTGTCGAGGCAGAAGCTGATGATTGCGACATTTGCAACCTGCTGGTTGTGTCCGTATCCATATGGTGTCTGGTAGTACTGGGACTTGTCGACCCACTGGGGCAGGGGGAAGAATTCGGCGACATCCACTCCGTTGATTTGCTGCTTCATGCTAAAGTTGGCTGCATTCACAGAGTTGTTTCCGTTCTGGAAAATCTGTGCGTAGCTCTGGGACTGGAAGGCGATGTACTTGATGGGGTGAGCAAGTGACAGCTCCTGGACCGAGCCTGGGGACACTGGCACGCGGACCACCTGGTGGATGAGCATGTCGTGGCTATTATCGGCGAAAAACTTGCGCTCGGCGGCATCCAGGAAGATGAAGTTGGCCCAGCAGATGAAGCTCAAGCTAGAGTATGTTACTGTGCTGTTCGAGGTCCCTGGGAAAAAGCCAATCTCTGTTCCGACAATTGCAGTGGGAGGGGGAGGAGTAGACTGTGTGGCGAAGCTCACATTTACGGTGGTTGCGTTGGAGGCGGTGACAACCACTGGACCCACCAGGGGCAGACCAGCCACGTAGGAGCCCGCCTGGATACCTGAAGCGGCGACAGGGGAACCAATGTTATTGATGGTCAGGGTTGCAGTGGTGGAAGTCACAGAGATTACAGTGTTTGCAACCACGGTTGCGACTGTGGTCGGAGCATACACATTCAGTGTGGAGTTGGCAGGGAAGAAGATGTTTGAGGTGCTTGTGGTATTTGCGAATGCAATTGTTATATTAGACAGACCAGCGGCGTTGGACACCTTCTGGATAACTGCGCTGACGTTGGAATCTGGCAGGACCACATTGGACACCAGAGATCCGGGGAAGATTGGACCAGACACTGAGTTGACACCGATGAAGGCGGTGTTTGAGCCAGCTGAAGTCACAATGGTGGAGGACACATTGATTGTTGCCTGTGGGACAGCTGACACCACTGGATTGGTTGTTGGGCCAAAAGTGACCGTCTGACCCAGATTGGAAGACCAGGTGATGCGCAGCTCAACATCGTGGAACTGCAGAGACACCAGGGGCAGGGCCAGGAAGTAATCCTTGCAGAAGAAGAACTTCAGTGGGAAGAATGGGGCCTTCTGGTTGGTTGGTCCAGCTGTGTTAAAGTTCAGGTAACGCGTGGAGTAGGTCTGGGCACCGACAACTGGCTCTACATCGGACATCCACTGGAAATCCTGAGTATCAACCACTTGACCTCCAATCAGCAGCTCAACCTTGTCAATACACTTTGACCAATCCAAATTGTAAATAGATGCGTTGTTCTGATCACGGGCAGAAAAATACACAAAGCTTAACAAATCACCCTTTTTCTCGAATCTTACAAGCGAGATGCCACCTGGCTGGGGGCTACCCTGGATCACTTGGCGCTCAATAGAGTGCGCATAGTGGGTGTACCGCTTATAGTTCGAACGAAAGAATGAAACCTCGGGTTTCCCAGTCAACCAGGTGTCCTGGGCCCCAGTAGCGACGAGCTGTACTATGCCTCCGCTCATTTTATATTATTACTATAGTTTTTTTTCAGACCTTAACTCGCGGAAAGTGGCTGTTGGGCAAACGAATTTTTCTCGAGCTGTTTGATGGCGATATCGAGAGTCTCTGAATAGGGATTTATATTTCCTTTTAATTCGTTAAACTTGTCGTAGGTTGGTCTTGTGTATGTGGGGTACAGGCCGGAACCTCCACCGGCCCCTCCAGCCTGAACGGGAAAGGCTGTAGACTCGAATCTGTTGTTTGTCATTGCGCCAACGACATTTTGTGGGTCCTCTCTGACATTCATTCCCTGTCTGTTTCCGGGGCGGTCTGGGTTTGATCTGTTGTCTGACAGGTGGGGAAGTTTCTTGTCATGGAGTGCTCCGTCATATGGCTGGTACACGTTGTATTGGCTAGGGCCGTACTCGAGAGTATCTCCGCGGAATCCGGTTTCCTGGCGAATAGTCGTCCTTCTGGTTTTGATTTGGTCTGGTCGACCCTCGAAACCTCTGAGTGCACCACCCTGACCTTGGCCGCTGTTGTTTGAGGGGTCTCTGTGCCACGTTTTGGTTGACTTTGCCAGGTGGGTCACGTCGCCCATTCCACCAGCGCCTCCATTCTTGACAACAGGGTTGGGAGGACCCTCGGCACCTGGGAGCATTGTCAAACGCTCCTCGTTAATGTTATTCGGCAAAACACGGAAAAACTGTTGGAAACCACCAGCCGCCGCCACATCGGGACCGACACCAAGACCTGGACCCACATTGTGCCGCTCCACTGGAGGGAAATTATTCATTTTATTTGTAATGTTCTGGCGGTCATACAGGTTGTAGACGGGTTGGCCATATGGGGAACGGGTGTTTGTTTGGGTCGGAACCTGCAGAGATCGAACCTCATTCTTTGGGGTCAGGCGGAAATCCCCTATTCTGCGTCCTAAATTAGGGGTCATAATCTTGACATCCTGGTAGTCCTGCCAGTGATCACCTGGATGGGCCATAAGGTCAGTGTCCCTTCGGGTAATCACCGGAACTCTTTGGGGTTGCGTGGTTGCTGAATCATCGTCTGAGGAATCACTCAGACGCTTTCCGGCAAACACTAAACCAACGACAGCCGCAATGGCCAACGGGTCCATATTATTATTACTTTACTTTATTTTTTCAATCTGTATCTCTGATCAAAACGAACATTTTGGTCAATCGAGTACGTGCTGATGGGGTCCCATGTCAGGACACGCAGTGGGATATTTACATATGAATTAGGGAAATCGTAGGCAGCCTCTGTGTATGGTTTCTTCCATGCGAGTGTGTCAACTGGACGGAGAGCAGACTCGGCATCCACGACATCAACTTGTGTCACTGTGGCTGGCCCCTGCCATACGCCTTGCTCGAGGGTGACACCCCCGGTGCTATAATACATCTGAGGCATCTTGATATTGTCTAGTATTTTAATTTAGCGACCGTTTCCAGCCCGCAATTGTGTCTGTTCGGGGAAGTGGAACCGGCTGCTGTCAATGTCACATGCTTCACCGCCTTGATCCTTGCAGAATGGAGAGAATGGCTTGCCATGGCACGCCTGTGCAAATCCAGTTTGGTCGTTGGGAATTGTTGTGTTTGGCATTGTGTAGAAATTGCGCTCTGCATCTCTCTTGCGCTCAAATGGGTGAATTTGGCTCCACTGTTGCTGGACCTCGGTGCGGACACTTGGGTACCACGCCGCCGATGGACGATCCGGCTGATCAATGTAATCAGTCATCAACACATTCCCCATAGGATTGTCCAGTGTAGGCAATGTCACATTCCCGCGAAGAGGACCCACCCCGCGAGCATCCCCCTGGGCTGGACGCATTTTAGAATCCTTAATCATATTTGTAATTGACATGTAGTACAGGATGGCCAACACAAGTCCGCCGAGAGCCAAAACACGCGTGTCCCTGTTTATCAAAAATACAATTATGCTCGCATACAGAACAAATCGGGCTGTTGCGGATATGCGCTCCTTGGACGACTGACTCGGGGATGGCCAAAATACAAGCATCTGATCAGGGTTGAGAATATCCTTTGGATCCATATTAGTATATAGTAGTAAATTTATTTTCAGTTTAATTTGGGAAATCCCCCCTTTCCTTGAAGCATCTGTGACATCATCTTCTGAACACTGCTCATCAGTTTTGCCTCATCAAGCTCACCACTATCCTCAATTTCCTTTGCGAATTTCTGGGCTGTACCCTCGACCATTGCGAGCATCTCTGGAGGGAGCATAGAGATTGATGTGCCGAGCATGTACATATTCTGAATATGAGACCACACGGCATTCTTGTTATTCTCAGTCATATCTGCCCACACACCCACCAGACCAATTTCATTCATAAACTTGTTCTTTTCGCTAAAGAAACTTGGGTCGCGGGCTGTCAGCAGATTAGCGCGTGACCCCGTGTACTTCATAAAACGATCCATAACAGCCTTTGTCCTGGGCTTTTTGCTAGCAGCTTTAATCACCTCATTGTCGGGATATACGGCAAGTAGGTCATTATAAAATGAATCAAGCATGTTGTTAAATGCACTGTTTGACGCCATTTATTCTAAGGTATATATACTCTTTATTTAATAGGGATCTTTTGAAACTGCATCTCCTTGTCCGACGCCCTGGGACACTATAAAGTAGACAAGGAGACCAACAAGAAATGCAGGTTTCATCATGTCTGAATTCTTCACCTTCTTTTCTCCATTCATCTTGGACTTGCCCATCACATAGGCTGCAGTGAGGGCCGCGGCAATTACGGCTGCACTGAAAGGTTCACGAAAGTACTTGTCCATTTCTATAGTTTAATCTATTTTTTTCTATTTCTCTCGCGCATCGTCAAAGAGGGATTCTCCATTTTCATCCATTTTCTTGACGACCGGTGGATTCAAGGATGGGGTCACTTCGTGTATTGTGGATCCATTTGGTGTCTCTGAGACGGGATCTGTTGAATTTTGATTTGCAATGTCTCCAAGGTCTTGAGGGGGTGGCTCGGAGCTTGGTTCCTCCTCTGGAATGTGTTCCTCGAGTCCTTCGGGTTCCTCGGTTTCCTCCGACTCTTCCGTCTCATCAAAGGATGCATCCTGCTTGAGATCACCAACGATAGTGTCCCACGGAATCAGTTCCTCAATTACATTTTGAATTTTACATGTAAATCGCTCAGTCAGTTCCTTTTTACGGTCTTCATCAGTCTTTGAGGGGTCTGTGATGATGGTTGGTCTGTAGTAAAGGTCCTCGCCGCACGCCTCATAGCACCTCTGCACAAACACATCGTGCGAAGGCAACTTTAACGCAATCTTTTTGGGTTTCTTGTCCATCCGGATACCATTCATCAAAATCTTCACGTGGCAGATGAATACAGCCGCCAAAAAGTTCTGGAACAGGGGATTTGCATTCTTAATAGTGTCGGCGTGCTTCAGACTGATGGAGCCGTTCCACGTCTTGATGTTCCGAAGGAGCTCTTGGAATACGAGTGTAGTATTCTTCCCCTTGGATTCCTTCTTCGCCTCGAGCCATATTTCCCAAAAGGTTTCAATCATAGAGGGAATCATGGAGTCGCACAGTTTCTTGGTGAATCGCCGCTCTGATCCCTCAAGCACCTCCATTATTATTTACTAGCATTTTTGATTTCAATCAATTTCGCAGAAAGATACACTGACAGGTCAAGTGCCTCTTCCAAAGCCTCCTTGACCCAATCGTAGCCTGAGTTTTGGATCAGACCGTGCCCGTACTCTTTGCGACCCTTTTCCATACGCAGCCTGATGAGAGAGATAATCTCCTCATTGCAGTCAGACATTATATAAAAGGGGTAACCAAGATCTTTAACGCATAATTTGACGAATAATAGCATTCACGCCTGGAATGTTTCTGTTTAAATTCATAGACCTGTATTCAGTTGTTGTATTGTTTTCGTTGAGACTATTCATTATTTTGTTGTTTTTGTACTTGTTAAATCCGAGCAGATTCATTATGTAAGCGCTCGGTGGTCTATTTCTAGACCTGTTTGAATTTGACAAAAACATGGATGTCTGGAATGCTGTTTTGTACCCCGCCCTTTTTGCGCACCAAATAATAATAGCGCGAATCTGTGTGCCAAACCCACGGCGCTGATAATTGATATTTGTTCTACCGCTCTCTAAATATATTTCGGGGCCGTCGAGGTAGCAGCTTTGACGAGCGACACTTGTATTTCCATAATAATAATTTACAATCATAATTTCTCCAGACCTGTTTGCCTGAATATACAGGTGTGGATCAAGATACTTGTTGAAATTGTTTATTTCACGAGTGAGTGCATCTCGTCTATTCATTATTATTTCCTAGAATATTTTTCGGCAGTTTTTTTGAGATTCATGAGGCTCGGGAAGGCGAATTCGGGTTCTACAACCTCCTCTGTGATTGGTTCCTTTTCCTTGAGTTTTTCCCATGAAACCTGGTAGCTTGTGGGCCCGACCATATTGACTCTGTAGCCGAGTCGTGTGAGTTGTCGGCCAATGTACCTCACAGCCTCGCCCAAATCGTACCGGGGATATCCAACCACAAACGGGGGGACAGTCAACACAGTCTGCTTGTCACCCAAGTCAAAACGCGCTTTTATTTTACGAGAAAATTGACCTAAAATACTCTTGTAAATCTCCTTCTTGATGTCGACCCGGACTCTATTTTTTTCGGCCAGGTCCTTTACAGACACACACGCCATCTAAAATTAAGCAGAATTAAAAACTGTTGCACCAGGCGCGATAATGTCTCCGGAGCGGGCCGGGGATGGTCCTGGGACAGTTGATGCAGGGCTTGCAGTGTTTGTGAATGAAGTCTGGACTTCACTGCTCAGGAACTTTTGCATATCAGCATCTCTTTGGATGTTCTGGCCGTACATGGCGGACACTTTATTTGTTGAAAATTCATCGGAATTGTTGGATTTGAGTTGGGACTCTCGAAAGCTCGTGAGTTCAGACTGGAACTTGTTGTCGGCCGCCTTCTGAATGTCTGTATAGTCCACGTACTTGTCGGGTTTGTATGGGGTGAACCCTGAATCGTAATTATCCACCTTGGAGCTCGTGCTTATGTTTTCGATTCTGACTGTGCCCTCGGGCCCGACTGTAGCCTTTACATCATATTGGGTACCGAAATAGCCCTGGGTGTTGAGGAACATGAAGCGGCACGAATAGGTGTCCGGGCCGACCGTGTTGATGAAGAGGGTCTCGAGGGGAACCTCATCGGGCTTGTCCTTCTGGATAGCCTCAATCACAGCCTGAATCACATTAGGGGGGATACCTTGCTTGTTGTCAGAGGCGATGTTGTACTGACTCTCCGGTTTCCAAAAGAAAAACAGGTACAGGAGAACTATGAGAAGGGCCCATATAAGAACCTCCATATACTCTATTACACGATTTTTATTAGGTCCCGCGAAGGGTCCGCGTTTAACTTCCCAGGAAACTTCAGCAATATATACTAGAGATATGGCACTTTTGGTTTTTTCTGATAGGTGCCAGTACTGTCAAGAAATACTCAAGTTTATAGAGAGGGAACCCTCGATTCAGCCTGTTTTGAGGTTTTGGAACATTACAACCCAAGGCGTTCCCACAAAGAAAATAACAAGGGTACCGACACTCGTTACAGACGAGGGAAAGATGATGGTTGGCTCCGAGGTCAAAGCTTGGATAGAATCAATGATACCCTCTGAAATTGAATCCTTTAACAACACAGATTTCACTTACAATTTGGACGGGACAGAGGAGTTGGACAACATGTTCAACCTGGACAGATATGGAGCAAGTCTCCAGCCAGTGCTCACCCCAGAACTCGAGGCTAAAATTAATGAAAACCCTACTTCTGCATATCAAAAAAGAAACTCGTCCAATTGAATTTAAAGAAGTGAGACTATGTGTATGTATATGCACCTGAAGACTGTTCAGGCCTCTGCATTTAAAGGTGTTTTCGAAGTTTTGAAAGATATTATCAATGATGTGAATGTTTATTTTACAGAGACTGGTATACGAATTCTCACCATTGATACAGCGCACGTGACGCTCGTCCACATGAATCTCGCGGCTGAAAACTTTGAAGAGTACAGCTGCCAACAGACAATCATTGCAGGAATGAATATGTCCAATATGTTCAAGCTCCTCAAATCAGTCTCTTCACAGGACACCCTGACAGTGGACATTGAGGGCAGAGATTACATGTCAATTAAAATTGAAAATTCAGTCAAGAAATCGTTCACCAGTTTTAAACTCAAACTCCTAGACATTAACGAGGATGAGCTCGAGGTGCCTGATATTGAGATGGATGTGGTGACAACTTTGCCCTCAATTGATTTCCAAAAAATAATTCGGGACATGGGCAATATTTCAAACGAAATTACAATTATTCGCGAGGGTGACATTCTCGAGTTTAGTTGTTTGGGTGACTTTGCGGATCAACTTACACGGATCGAGTGCCCCGAGTCGGTGGACCGGGTCGGAAACACATACAGCCTCAAGTACATATCAATGTATACACGTGCGACAAGCATGTGCTCGAGCGTGCAAATTCTCCAAAACTCGGAAAACGAAGACATCCCAATTATTTTCAGATATTCAATTGCAAATTTAGGTGACTTGAAGTTTTACTTGGCCGCAAAGGTTGATGATAATTAAAAAACAATTGTATTGTATATGAATGGAAGCGAGGTATGCTGAGAGGGTCAAGTCGTGCAAGTCTGAGGAAGAGTTGTGTGAATATTTGTTGGATACTGTGTCTCTTCTCCGGGAGTACCTGGATGAGGATGCGGCAGACCCTGCAATAGAGACAAAAAATATCGTTGGACTGAAGATTAAATCAAAAACAGGTGTCCGGCGACAGGATATTTACAAAAGGTACATGTCCGACGTCGAGGGGATAAACGACGAATTATTCTTCAAAACAAACAATCCAGATGTGGCCCCGTGTAGAAACTGTAATTCGACACACTCTTTCATTATAGACGAGGTCGTCTCTGACAGGGTCTGTAAAGAGTGTGGATTTTCAGAAATGTACCAGTCATCCGACGTGGGCTACAAAGAGGAACAAGATATGGAAAAGACAGTCATTTACTCTTACAAAAGGGAGAATCATTTCAACGAATGGGTCTCCCAATTTCAAGCAAAAGAGTCGACAAATGTGCCAGACGAAGTCATTTCTCTTTTGAGAAACGAATTTAAGAAACAAAAGATTAAGGATTTATGTGAAATTACACATGAAAAGGTGAAGACCCTCCTCAAGAAGCTCGACAAATCAAAGTACTATGAGCACGTCCCGTACATCACCACAATGATTAACGGAATACGACCACCGACCATGCCCCTGGCCCTCGAAGCCAAACTCAGACTCATGTTCCACAAGATTCAGAAACCATTCGAGAAACACAAGCCCGAAAAGAGGAAAAACTTCCTCTCATACTCATATGTCCTCTACAAATTCTGCGAACTCCTTGGCGAGGACGACTACCTCCCCTGTTTTCCACTCCTCAAATCAAAAGAAAAACTCTACGCACAAGACGAAATATGGAAGAAAATTTGTACTGAACTCGAGTGGGAATATATTAAGACTGTGTAATTCAAGCAATAAACTCAATTTCCACAATAGATTTGTCATTTGGAAAGTTAATCAAGTACCCCTCTTTGCACTTGGTAAGCTCCATGTATTTTTGAATTTGAGTTCTGTATTGGTCATTCATTCTTGACACAGCCTTGATTTCAATAACAATTTTGTGGTCAATAATCAAGTCTGACCGAACATTTCCTACATTGTGTCCCTCGTAATTTACAGGGATTATGCGTTCAGTCTCGTAAGGGATTCCTCGTTTTCTGAGTTCAACCTCGAATGCGTTGTGGTACACACGCTCAGAGTATCCAGGACCTAGTGCAGACCAGATACTCTGAGCCATACTGCGGACATCATCCGCCATTACTACTCTCACCTATTTTCTATGTTTTAAGTAAAGATGAATAACAACATTAAACGTGCGGGCGTGGCCAACTTTCTTTTGCGTTCTGGAATTTCACATATAAATGCAATTGGTGTTGCTCATGTGACGACAAATCTGGAAAAGGCTATGATTTACCAAACCTTGCGCAAGAGACATTTTACACACAGAGCTGCTATAATTATTATAACAACTCTTACTCCTCGTCAACAGAGTGAACTCCAGACACTTATTTTCAGGGAACCAAACGCCAGCATCCGAAATGCTTATTTTAATGCCAGAAAGAGGGGCGTAAATCACCCCACAGCTATGAATACCGCAATGTTTAAAAAATTAGGAATGACTTAGATCATCTTCTTAATTGCAGTCATGTGCTCTTGTTCCATCTTGTCTTCCTTTTTTGGTTTGAAAAATGTTTTTCTGACCCAGTCAAAGTCTTGTCTGTATCTCTTTGAGGCGGTAGGCAGGGTCCGCTTGGTGTATGTGCTGACTGCTATGAGCCGGCGCATCACTGCGAGTGGGCTCTCTCCTCCTTTCTTGATGGCATTTGTGAGTGCCTTGTGGCGGGCAGCTGTCGCCTCCACCGGGTGGTAGTGGAACTTGGTCAACATACCGTGCTTCAGGGGTCCAATCAGCTTGGGACCCTTTCCGGCCGCACCCACATCCTTGATGGGGGTCGCCTTCACACGGGTCTTCCCGGCTGGGCGCACATACCGAAAAGTTTTGCCATCACGGTGAACAGTAATCACCTTACGAGTGCGAACCTGTGTGTAGCCAGAACGCAACACCGTCTTCATTTTAATTTAGAATTACAAAATAAATTGACAGACCCCTGACCTGTCATAAACATCCGAATCTTCATTTCAGAATCTACATTGAAATCAAACATGTCAAAGGACTGGATGTTTATACTGACTGCAGGGACATCATATTTTGATCTTAAATGTAAAATGGAAGACATGACTTCGAGGCCATACTGCTTCAAGTCCTTTATATTTTTCTTTTTGTTTGAAAATTCAAGCTCGAGTGCAAGTATATCATCTCTGGGTTTTCCCATGAAGGGGGCGCACGGTGTCCTCTCTGCTGTTCCTCCATCCACATAGTGCCACCCATTGAATTTTGAAACTGAAAACAAAAATGGAACAGCGATGGACATGCACACTGCATCCAACACACTCATTGTAGGGGTTTGGTCAACACTAAAGTAATCTGTACGCTTCAGATCAACGCAGTATGCAGACACATGAAGCTTGATAGGACACCACCTATAGAGCTCCTCAAAGGTAATTTCATTTCTAGATGTAAATTCAAGACATGCCTGAGACAACACCTTCCGAACCTTTGACACCGGGACCAACCCAAAATTGTTGAATAAACTTTTTATATTCGGTTTCATAATTTGCTTTATGGGTGTCTTGAGCGCATAGTCAAATGTCTTTATGACGTCACGTTTTGTGAGTAAATAAAAGAACGCGAGGAGACTTCCTGCACTTGACCCTGAAATCTCCTCGAGGTCTGTCATTTGACCAGATTCCTCGAGCTTGTACATTGCGCCCATAAACACAAATAGGCCCATAGCACCTGGACCTACGGCCAAGTACTTCATCTGATTTTCAATTTTAAATTAATAATACTGAGGGAACACAGTCCGCAGTGTCGCAAATATAATTGCGAATAAAATGGAGTGTATGCATATTACGATTGGGAATTCCCCGCCTGGAGGTAATGTGAAGAGTACACCTGGACTCAACACGACAAAAAGGAGAGATGGCACAATAAGATCCGCCCTTGTGACTGTAGTTTTGTTTATGAATTTTGAAATGAAAAAGTAAACAAGCCCGAGGGTGACTGCGTGTATAGCCACTGTAGTCTTTTCACTTTTAAATTTGAAAAAGGGGAGACTGAGTGCAGCAAACAAGATACTGGGGACGACAACCTTCTGTCCAGAAATGTCAATCATTCTATTAATTAATTAATATAAAAGTATTCACCCACTCTGTAAAGTGTTCTAGGGTGAGGTTTTCTTGGATCACTTGGATATTCTTAATTGCATTCCATAATTGGAGGACAATGTAGTCGGGCTCTTCTTCAGTGTAAAACTCGTCATGGTACATCACAAAGTGCACAAAGTCGTTATAGGTGACTGAAATTTGAATGTAATTTGAATCCGTGTATTCCCTGATGGTCATCCATGCATCCAGAAGTTGTTCAGAGTACCAATCTTGGTAATCTTCTGGGTGAAGGGGTTCCGTCTCAAAATCATCTGAATCATCAGAATTATAAGCGAGTTCGTAATCGTATGCGTCGCGAGAGTACTCATCGTTGACTCCCATCCTGTAAAGTCTCTTCTACGAAGGAGCTGTCTTACTTTCTCTAACCGTTCACCAAGTCTTTAAGCTACAGGTGTTGGTTTCCGCCTTCGGCGGCACTCTTCTACGAAGAGATGAGGTCCTTCAGCCCGGTGATGCTGACGGTACTCGTTTCTCTCACGGGTGCTGCGTCCTGAATGTGCTTGAAAACCTCCTCGGCCTTGTTTGCATCCCCGTGGAAATAGCTCGTAAGGCCCTTGAGGATAACATCCTTTGTGATGGCCCCCTTGGTCTTTTTCCTTTTCAAATTCACTTTAATTTTGTCACGGACTTTGACGGCATCAATGTCCAGGGTAATCATTTGTTTGGTAACAAATTCGCGAAGCTCCTTCTCGCGCTTATTGAGCACGGTGATATCTTTGCGAACTGATGCGAGTTGGCTCTTTATTCCGACCCATTCAGTCATCGCCTGCTTAAACTTATCGTCGGCAGACATATACTGTTTTTATATCTAATTTTTTAACTGATAATTCGCAAGTCTTCTGTGTCTAGTAGGCGGCCCCAATCTCAAACTTGGGTCTCATGGTGTCGGGGGGGATTGTGCTGAGGTTGAAGATGGACACTGGGTTGCGGGGGTTGATTGGCTCGGAGCGGAAGTCGCGATTGGCGTTGCGCAGGACACCGCCGATGGTCTCGGGGTAACCAATCTGGCTGCGGGGGTCCAGGTAGTTCTGGTTGGTCAGGATCTTGTCCGGGCTGAACTGGCCGAAATCCTCGGTCTGGACCACCTCGCGGGGAATCAGGCTCGCGGCGCTCACGCCATCAGTTCCAGCGTACTGTGTCTCAACGGCGCTTCCTGTGAGGTCATATGAGCCCTGGGTGGAAACAATACCCGAGCCACCTGCATTTCCCTCACCGGACGTACCGACCGCACCAGACCCCTGGTACAGGGTGTTTCCGAGATTGAATCCACCTGGGACGGAAGAGTCGGAGCCGACGCCATACCCGCTTGACCTGGGGGAAAGGATCATAAACAAAACTACAACCGCCAAGACGAGGATGACTAGGTTCTTGCGGTCCATTTATATTAAATAGCGATATTTTTTACTGGAGTCCTTCCTCAATCCAGGTAATCTGCTGGGTCGTCATCCTCTGGGTCATCACTGAACATGTACTCCTTGGAAAACTCGGGTGCCTTGGGGGCCCCTCGGACGCGGACTTGAAGGACCCGCCAAATTGGCCCGAAAGACTTTTTCAGGAACCACAGCCCTGAGAGCTCAAGCACAATGTCGCACTGGGTATCCTTCTTCACATTCTCAATCTGAATTGGATTCTTCTGACGATCAAAGGCCCGAGTCACAACATCCCCCTTAAGTGTCGCCAAGGAAGCCCCGACCAGTCCGTCAGTCACACTCTCCTGATATGCATTCTGAATAGTCTCATCGGACAACTCCTTGCCGAACCACTCCACCTTGGACTGCTTCGCCTGACCCAAAATCTCCTCATCAATTCCCCTGAAGAAATCCAGTTGATCATCCTTCACCTTCAGATTCAAATTCTTGGTCGACAGGTCATCCTGGAGAGTAACCTCATTAAACTGCTTTCGCTGACCTGTAATCTTCAGAAAGTACCGGCCGTCTGGAAGCTTTTGAGGGGTTGCGTACTCCATCTCTATACTCTAGAGTTTTTTGTTTCTTTATATCAGATGAACGCAGCCTGTAGTTCAAATTTTTTGACCAAAGGATGTGGTTGTCTATCAGACCCGATGGACCCCAACAACCCAATTTGTGCATACGTCTCAACAGACAATGGCCTGGTGTATCCATGTGACGTCGGGTGCTGCCAACCAAACTGCGGAACCAAACCAGGACACCTGCCACGAATGGATGTCGAGTTCAGACCAACATTCGGAGGAACACTCCCGCCTGGATTCAATGTAAATTTACCAACAAATGGAACCACCGATAAGAAATATGAAGCCCCGTTTTCCCCTGTACAAGACGATACACCCAAGGTTAAAGAACTTGCTTTGAAAATTGCTTTGAGCTTGCTTGTGGTTCTAGTTTTCGCGGTCTACATCGGCTTAAAGACGTAGGCTCCGAGTAGAGTATCAATGGCAGCTGCAACTGTTACCCTCGAGACCCTCGACAAGGAGCTGAAGGCTATCCGCAAGGAGCTTCGCAAGATCAAGGCTCACATTGAGGACCCCACCGGTGAGAAGGCGGCAGCCCGTTCCCAGAACAATGGTTTCAAGAAGCCTCTTCAGATTTCTCCAGAGCTGAGCACTTTCCTCGGTCTGGGCCCTGAGGACCGCATCTCCCGTGCCGATGTGACCAAGAAGATGAATCTGTACCTGGAGGCTCACAACCTGAAGAATGGCCAGAACATCTCTATGGATGATACCCTCAAGAAGCTGCTGAATCCACCGGCCGAGACCCAGATTACCTTCCTGAACATTCAGAAGTACATCAACCCCCACTTTGTCAAGGAGCCAAAGGGGACCAAGCGCAAGGAGACCGAGGAGACCCCTGCTGCCCCTGCAGAGCCCAAGGCTGAGCGCCCAAAGGTGGCCAAGAAACCCAAGACCACCGCCACCGCTACTGCTTAGAGCCCGGATGCGTTATGGCTTAAAGTTAAAACAGTAGTGTAATAGTATGGAACTTGTTCCTACACCTGAATTTTCAAGAGAATTTATAAATAAAATTGTAGGAACAAAAGTCAATAACCTTGCATTGTATCAGCGTGCTTTCACTCACAAAAGTGCGCTGAAGCGATATCAAGGACTCACGAAATCATACGAGACTCTCGAGTTTATGGGGGATTCTGTGCTCGGATTTATAATTACTAAATATTTATTTGATTTGTACGAAGAGAAACAGGAGGGTTTTCTGACCAAGGCGAGGACAAAAATGGTCAGGGGGAAAACCCTGTGCGAAATTTCAAAATTTCTAGGACTTCAAAAGTTGGTTTTGATGGATGAAAAGGGGGAGAGGAACGGGTGGGTCACAAATGACAACATCATGGAGGATGTGTTTGAGGCGCTCGTCGGGGCTATTTATTTGGATCTCGGTATGGTTCACGCCAAGAATTTTGTGCTTGATATTTTTTCCAGGGTGGAAACTTCGCTCGAGGATGACAATTACAAGGACCAGCTGATGCGCTGGTGTCAGGTGCTAAAGTTCCCCCTCCCCGAATATAATGTGCTGAGTCATAATAACGGAACATTCTGCATACAAGTTGTTGTCGACGGACTCGATTGTGGGTGTGGGTTTGCGACAACCAAGAAAGAGGCTGAGCAGAACGCGGCCCAAATCATACTTAAGACGGACCCCCGCTTTAAGAATAAGGAGATCCCCGTCAATGGACCCAAGAATAGAAAAACTCCTGAAGGCGACCTATTTCGAGCAAAGAAGCCCAGAGTGGCTGGCTCTGAGGGAAACAATGCTGACGGCAAGTGACGCCGCCTCTGCTATAGGTGATAACCCATATGAAACCCCAGAAGGACTCTACGTGAAAAAGGTCGGAGGCCGAAAATTCGCAGGAAACGCGGCGACCGAAAGGGGAACCATCCTCGAGCCAATCGCCCGCGACCTCTACGACGCACGCTTCAACAAGAAATCCCACGAAATAGGTCTCGTGCAACACCCACAACACCCATGGCTCGGAGGATCAGCAGATGGCATCACAGAGTGCGGACGACTCATTGAAATCAAGTGCCCACTGACCAGAAAAATCGACAACAAAATACCAAAACACTACATCGCCCAAATCCAATTGAATATGGAAATTCTTGACCTCGATGAGTGTGACTTTATTCAGTACAGACCGGCCGAGGGTGATGCCCCGGAGGAGTTTGTGGTCACAAATGTGAAAAGGGACAGAAAGTGGTTCGAGGAAAAACTTCCAATCATGAAGGCGTTTTGGGACAGGGTGCTGATCGGGAGACTGACTGGATTTGTGTGCGAAATCATAGACGAGTATCCTTGCTTAGAGCAGAAAGATCCTGTTTGCGATATAGTAGATGACGAAGTGTGCGTTCTGCAAGATCAAGATGGGGATTCTCAAATGTAAACACTGCACATCAGAACTGTGCTCAAATTGCATTCAACTGGAAACACACAAGTGCCCTCAATTAAATGCAAAAAAACAAATTCTCTTGCAAAATCTCGAGTCAAAACTCGTCAGGGTTGTTGCACCAAAGGTGAACCCTATATAAAAGCACAGAGACCTGTTTCTGTATGGCAATATGCAGTCACAAGTCATGCAAGAATGAGGTTGAGGATCCAAAATATAAAATGTGCGAAAAACACCGAGAGCAGGGTCGCGAGCAGACTAAACGAAAGCGTGCCAAGGCACTCGCCGAGGCACAAAACAAAGACTATTGTATCTGTTCACGGTGTTCGAAAAAGATTAGTAAAGATGAAATCTGCGGTTCTCTGTGCAGTCCTTGCAAATGGAAAGCATACAAAGACCGGGCTTTAAACATGGGTCTCCCCTTTGAACTTGGTGAGAGGGGTTTTCATTATTTCTGCAAAAACCCATGTTTTTGGTGTGGGAGCAAGGGGAAACCGGCGAACGGAGTCGACAGATTTGACAACACGAAAGGATATACGACCCAAAACGCAAAATCGTGTTGTGAAACCTGTAACATGGCAAAGGGAGATTTGCCTCCGGATGTTTTTATTCAAATGTGCTTCGAAATAACCGAGAGACACATTTCACTTGAAAGACTTGAATTGCTTCTTAAAAATAAGCAGAAATAATACAATAAAAATTATAATTGTCAAGAGTGGCGAGTTGTCCTTGTTTGTCTTGTATCCGTACTCGTATTCGATGATGCTTTTCCCGTACTCGACGCGCGGTCTCCCTGGTCTGTCATAGGTGACTGTTCCGTCTGCGTATTCAAACTTTCTGGCCGGGAACATTCTGTAAGGGGCAGGACTGGGGTAGGCTGTTTTCAGATACATTGGCCCTGACATGTTCAGACGCTGGGGATCAAAGTGATCAACATCATCCCCATCGATTATGGATGGATACTCTGTGGGGGTCTCATCCATCTGTGTGACATAGGACCCGTCAATGTAAAGGTCCTTGGGGAAACCATCCTTGTTGATACCATAGTCCCCTGTCCACGTGGTCACATTGTACTTGTTTATTTGGATATCATCATTCAGACGAGCAATACTCGCCATTTAATAAATGTCTATATTATTATTTTCCTTGTAAAATTTGGTCTGGACTTTTTGTCTGTGGAGTTCCCACATTTCATCCATGTCAATGTTCAACATGTGGGCCAACTGGAAAAGATAGCTAAACACGTCACCCATCTCCATCACAACATCAGTCCCCCTGTCTTTCCTCAAGCCCGTCTTTTTATAGATTCGATGAGCTTGACGAATACTTGACGCGAGTTCACCCATTTCTTCATTTAGGAGCATCCACACAATACTTACTGGGGCTTTGTCCCACCCCTTCAACTTACACAACTCGGCCGTCTCATCCCTGTATCTATTCATCATACTTAGTCATGGTGCGAGTCTTTTAAGACGTGTCTATCTTGCGAAGCACTTTACGATACCTGTACACAAATACGATAGAAACAAATAACATGACTATTTCTGAAAACAACTTCCAATTTTCAGCCTTTTCGGGATCTCCTGAACGCTTGAGTGCCCAAGGTTCCACCACTGCATTACTTACCAAACGAATAAAACGGTCTAATGCAAAAAATATAAGAAAGCCAAACAAGATGTCATCAAGGGCCTTCATTCCTATTTAGAATCCAATTTTAAAATTATTAGGGATCTTGTTGCCGTAGGTGGATGTGCTGACGGGTGGTGCGAGTGGGACTGGGTTGCTTGAAATGTCTTTGAGGTAGATGAGTTGTTGGAGCATTCCGGTGCTGATTGTGGCGGTCGCCTCCTCGACCACCTTGGCATTCATCTTTTCGACCTGCTGACGCACATCCTGGTACGGGTTTGACAGCATATTAATGTACACACGCTTCATAAGAGCCTGGAGGTCTCCATCATTCTGATCGGAAATTGTGTAGCCAGTCTTTTCCTTTATGGCTCGTGCAATGTCTTTCTGGACAGTTGCACGGTTAAAGCCTGAAAAGAATGCGTCACTCAAGGGGTTGGGCCAGAACTGGGTAGCCATGTTACTATCTGCTTAGAGAAAAAAACACCCTATAGTACAATGAAGGTTGTCAAGAGGTCAGGAGATGTGGTCGAGATGCTCTTTGACAAAGTCACGAAACGTATTTCAAAACTAAATTGCGAACCTGAATTTACAGTCCTGAATGTACATCCTGACAAGGTGGCCCAGAAAGTCTGCACCTCCCTGTATGATGGAATCACGACATCCGAGATTGATAACCTGAGTGCCGAGGTGGCCATCGGAATGATCACCGAAAACCCCGATTATGAGACACTCGCGATGCGAATCACAGTCAGCAACATCCAGAAGAATTCACTCAAGTGTTTCAGCGACGCCATGCTCGCCCTCTACAAAAAGGGGATTGTCAGCACGGAATTCATAAAGACCCTCGACCTCAAGCTCGACGAGTGGATCACCCATGCACGCGACTACAATTTTGGATATTTTGGTATTAAAACACTCCAGAAGGGGTACCTGAATGAGGGAGAGACCCCGCAGTACATGTTTATGCGGGTCGCCCTGGCTATTCACGGAGATGACTATGCCCGAGTCAAGGAGACGTACGATCTGATGTCCCAAAAATTCTTCACACACGCGTCACCTACAATGTTCAACGCCGGGAGCCCCCGACAGCAAATGTCGAGCTGTTTTCTCGTCGCCACAAAGGATGACTCTATCGATGGCATCTACGACACACTCAAGGAGTGCGCCCAAATCTCCAAGTGGTCCGGGGGCATAGGCTTTCACTGCTCTAATGTCCGGGCAAACGGCTCAAAGATCAAGGGCACAAATGGAGTCGCGGACGGTATCGTGCCTATGCTGCGTGTATTTAACAACACTGCCCGATATGTCAACCAGGGTGGTGGCAAGAGAAAGGGTGCTTTCGCCGTGTACCTCGAGCCGTGGCACGCAGACATTATGGAGTTTCTCGAGTTGCGGCTCAACCAGGGGGATGATGAGATGCGGTGCCGCGACCTCTTTACCGCCCTCTGGATTCCCGACCTGTTTATGCTAAAGGTTGAAAAGGACGAGGACTGGTACCTGATGTGCCCCCACGAGTCCCCTGGTCTTCAAGATGTATACGGAGACAAGTTTAACGAGCTCTACAACACATATGTGGCCCAAGGACGATACAAGAAAAAGGTACCGGCCCGGGATGTGTGGGACGCCATCCTCAAGAGTCAGGTTGAAACCGGAACACCCTACATGTGCTACAAGGACACAGTCAACCGAACGAGCAACCAAGAAAACATAGGAATCATCAAGTCTTCCAACTTGTGCACGGAAATTATGGAGGTTTCAACCCCAGATGAAACTGCTGTATGCAACTTGGCATCCATCAGCCTCCCTGCATTCCTAAAGGAGAATGAAAAGATGACTGCACCCGACGGGTCACACCCTTATCTTTTCGACTTTGATAAGCTTCAAGAGGTGACGCACGTTGTGACTCGAAACCTCAACCGGGTCATCGACAAGAATTACTACCCGACCGAGGCTGCAAAGAATTCAAACATGAAGCACCGTCCAATTGCAATTGGAGTCCAGGGTCTGGCGGATGTCTACATGATGCTCGGTCTTCCATTTGATTCTGAGGGTGCGCGTGAGCTGAACATCTGTATTTTCAGAGCCATCTACTACGCGGCCCTCTGGGAATCATGTGAACTCGCCAAGGAGGAGGGTCCATACGAGACTTTTCAGGGGTCTCCCGCTTCAAAGGGTGTTCTACAGTTTGATATGTGGGGCATCAAGAAGCCAGTGTTTGACAACTTGAAGGAGGACATTATGAAGTATGGTCTCCGCAATTCTCTTCTTGTGGCACCCATGCCAACAGCATCGACCGCTCAGATTCTGGGGAATAACGAGGCGTTCGAGCCCTACACAACAAACATCTATTTGCGCCGAACTCTCGCTGGCGAGTTTGTGATGGTCAACAAGCACCTCGTCAAGGAACTTCAGAAGATTGACAAGTGGAATCCCGAAATTAAGAATGAAATTATTCGTGCCGGAGGATCTGTTCAGGGGTTGGACATTCCTGGAAAGCTGAAGGAGGTGTATCGGACAGTGTGGGAGATTTCACAGAAGAGCATCATCGAAATGGCGGCCGACCGCGGGGCCTATATCGATCAGTCTCAGTCACTTAACATTTTCATCGAGAATCCAACTTCATCCAAGTTGACCAGTATGCACTTTTACGGGTGGAAAAAGGGACTCAAGACTGGTATGTACTACCTACGCACACGTGCCAAGGCCAAGGCTATCCAGGTCACTGTACCGCTCGCGTGCAAAATGGAGGAGGGGTGTGTGGTGTGCAGTGCTTAAAACACAAGTCGACGGGGCCCTGAACTTGTCGAACTTGAATTGTTATTATTATTTCGTGGCCTCTTTTTCCAATTCTTCTCGTCCTTTCTATTCTTCATCAGCTTGTGCGTCAGCTCAAGCAGCTTGAGTGACGAGTCCCTGCCTGTTCGCTTGAGATAACTTTTCACCCTGACCATCATATTCTTACTGGTCATTGCCATTGACAACAGGTTTTTGTTGTTCAACATGGCAAACATTCTGTCGTAGACATGATTGTTCAAATTATTCATAGACATACTATAGTCTCATATTTTTTTGACCGTCTATAGTATGGCTGGGAACGCGACAAAGTTTGTTGGTATCCTTATGAATTCAAGGAATCAGGCCCACGTGTTTCACCTGGCCACCACCTCCTATGCACAACACAAGGCTCTCCAAAAGTACTATGAAAAAATAGAGGGACTTTTCGATGACTATGCAGAGGCATACATGGGCAAGTACGGAAGAATAAACCCAATCAAAATTAATGGAAGATATCTGACAAATTCAAGCAAGGCCCGCGAGTACTTTGCGGGAGTCTTGCAAAGAATCAAGTCTCTCAACCTCCCCAAGGATACATATCTGACAAATATTCAAGATGAAATTATTCAGTTGATCCGCAAAACAATGTATATGCTTACACTCAAGTAATTTATTTAGGGATAAGAGCTTCAAAGTGATTTCCCGGAACAAAAACACCATTTTTAATGTAACCGTTATAATACAAGTAAATTGGGTTTTCTGGAGGGAGTCTTACTGAATTACGACTGTTTAATGTATTTGTATATGACGTAACAGTAAAATTAGGAAAAACTCGGTATGTTGAATTATTTGTAGGAGTCGAATATAAACACACAATTCGTCGACCGAGCACACGAGCAGCCGCCATCACCTCTGCTTGACTCGCAAAACATCCCATCTTATTTAAATTTCTTATGAAATTTCCCTTTGTGATCATTCGGCCATTTCCCGACACTGCAACCTGTTGATTATCTGTATAATTTCTATAATAATTTTTGATTTGTTGTCTTACACCTATTCTCAAGGTTCTTACCTCAGCTCCATCGCGAACAGGTTTTATATCCAACCCTGCTAATAAAATAGCGTGGTAAAAACAACTTCCATTCCCAGGTACATTCACTCGATTGAAACTCGACTGACTATACACACGATCCATATTTGTATTTAAAAATTTATTTAGGGAATTTCTGTTTGGAGTGTACAGCCTCACATCTCTCATTATAGTTTTCCACCCAACAGTCTTTTTCGGGCCAGACACTACAGGACCTTTCTTCAATATACCCTTTATCTTGATTGGGAATGCAAGCTCTGCAAGTAAATTTGCAATATTTTTGAATATCATATATTTTTAACAACTAAATTTATTTCCACCACTCCCTGTTGTCTCGGTACCACTCCCATGTGCTCTTCAATTTCTCTTCAAAATTGGTATTCTCTTGCCATCCAAGGTTTCTGAGGGCTGAACTGTCTATGCAGTACCGTGAGTCGTTGTGTGCGCGCGGGTCCCGCACAAATGTAGCAATCGCCGGTTCACCACACACATCCGCAATCATCTTATAAATGTCCAACACAGAATACTCAAAATATGTACCTATGTTGTACGTCTTGCCAATCTCCCCCTTTTTGAGTATAATTTCAATAGCCCGGGAGACGTCATCCACGTGAATAAAGTTTCGCCTCGTCGACCCATCCCCATGGATCGTCACTGGATTTCCATTTAGAATTTGAGTCATGAAAAGGGGAACCACCTTTTCCGGATACTGCCGAGGACCAAACACGTTATTGCCCCGTGTAATTATAATTGGAATTTTAAAAGCATTTGCATAGGCTCGTGCATAGAGCTCAGCGGCCGCCTTGCTCGCAGAATATGGATTGCTTGGATTCAGTGGAGCATTGTCGTCACTCACAACACCCGGACCAACCTCACCATACACCTCATCTGTGCTAATGTGAATAAATTTTTGTAATTTTCCGTACTCTTTTGCCGTCTCTAGGAGCACATGTGTCCCCAATACATTGTCCTTTGTGTATTCAAATGCCAAATCAAAACTCTTGGTGACACACGACTGAGCCGCAAAGTGAACCACAATATCCGGACAATGTGTTTTGAATATGTGAGTCATGTGGTACTGTTCAGTAATATCCCCCCGAATATACGTGTACCGGTCACACGGAAAAACATTCTTTTCAGTCGCCATGTAATCACACTTGTCCACATTCACAATTTCACATTCTAAATCTGAATTCAAAATGTGGTTTATAAAGTTTGAACCTATGAAACCAAGTCCTCCAGTGACCAGGATGCGCATTCTACATAAAGAATATATGCCAATCTTTAATACATGAAGAAGGTTTGGTATGCACCAAATCAGTTTGAAGCATATGGGGAGGAGGAGATTCAAGCGGTTGTGGATTCTCTGCGGGCCGGGTGGCTTGCAGGGTTTGGTCCCAGAACTGTCGAGTTTGAGGAGAAGGTTTCCCAGCGTTTCGGAAAATCCCGGGGACTGTTTGTGAATAGCGGCTCGAGTGCCATCCTCCTGGCCCTGTGCGCCCTTGACTTGCAGCCAGGAGATGAAGTGGTGACACCTGCGTGCGGCTTTGCAACAACTGTCGCCCCCATCGAACAAGTGGGTGCAAAGCCAGTATTCTGCGATGCCCAGATTGGAAAATATGTCCCAAGTGTCGAACACATTCAGGAGGTGATAACACCCCGTACAAAGGTCCTTCTCATTCCAAATTTGATTGGGTCTGTGCCAGATTGGAAGGCTATACGTAAGGCTTTCCCCGACCTTGTACTCATAGAAGACTCTGCAGACACAATTCCCAATCCAAATACAGAATCGTACTCTGACATGGCTACAACGAGCTTCTATGCCAGTCACGTCATCACTGCTGGTGGTATCGGTGGAATGGTTATGTTCAACTCTGATGAGCACTACAAGAGGGCCCTTATGTTTAGGGACTGGGGGAGAATCGGGGACAACATCGAGGAGCCCTCCGAGCGCTTCAACTACAAGGTGGATGGAATCCCATATGACTGGAAGTTTCTGTACGGCGTCGCCGGATACCACCTGAAAGCATGCGAAATGAATGCAGCATTTGGTCTGGCACAGTTTGCCCGACTCGACAGTCTCCTCCAGAAACGCAAGAAAAATGTCAAAAGGTACATTGAAAACCTGAAGGATATCCCATATTACACACTGCCAGATGACGAGGAACACATCAATTGGCTGGCCATCCCCCTTATGTGCCCAGACAGACTCGAACTGCTCACGTGGCTCGAGAATAACCAGGTCCAGACACGCGTGTGCTTCGCCGGAAACATCACAAGACACCCGGCGTGGAGAAAATACCTCCAGGAATTTCAAAATTCAGACAGAATTATGAAGGAGGGTTTCCTGCTCGGGGCCCATCACGGGATGGACGAGGGAGATGTAGATAGGGTGTGTGAATTACTCAAGGAATTTGCATCTAAGAAATCACTTCCAGCCTGAAATTTCATTCGGGGGAAGAGGGGGGATAATCATGTGCTTGTGTAAATCAGTCTTGTAAGGTGTCATATTCTCGAGTGCATTCCCAAACTCTAGCTTTGGAATAATCTTCTGTGTCGGGTCGATGGGCACGTCATACAAGATCGGCCCACGCATAAGCGACACATTGTCTGTCCTCTGCGCAGGAAGCCCGTAGGCCTCGGCAATCTTCAAAAAGTCAATGCCCGCCACCTCATCAGAATTTGTAGCAATATATCTCGAACCAAAATAGGAATCCTGAAACTGCCGGATGATTCCGTACCCTTGGTTGTTCAGCACAATTACGATGACGGGGAGGTTGTAGTGTGCGAGTGTCCGGAGCTCCTGGATATTCATCTGGATGCCCCCGTCACCTTCGATACACACAATAGGTAGACGACTGCCTATCGCTGCGCCTATGGCGGCTGGAAGGGCCCATCCCATAGATGAATTTCCCAGATTTGTAAACAGCTTCTGCTTCCCATTCAGATGCAGAGACTGCATTGTCCAGACCATGTTCCCACCTTGGTCGGGAATAATAATACACTCCTCGGGCAGCTTCAATCCACCCAAAAATGAATACACATTGCCTTCACGAGGAGACTCCACCCCAAATTCCTTTTTCCAATTTGAAATTGTATTCTCCCACTCGGGGCGTGGCTCCATCTTCACCTCGTCAATAAACTGCGCAACAGTTCCTTGAAGAGATATATCCACCGGCATACCACGCTCAATCATCTTCTTAATTTCATCCGAGTCGATATCGACCATAATCTTCTTTGACTCGCGCGAAAACAGCTTCAGGTTCCCGCCTGTTTGCCGGGTGTCCATTCTCGAACCCAAAATAACAAGCAAGTCTGCATTCTGGACCGCATAGTTGGCGACCCGATCTCCATACACCCCGTGTGCCCCTACACGCAGTGGATGGTCGTGAGAAATCAAATCAATAGCCGCCCAACTCGTCACAAAAGGAACATTCAACCAATTTACAATATCTGTTCCACGAGCACCATTGCCCACCACAACAAGTGGACGCTGAGCACCGTCAATCAGCGTCTCAACTTCATTCGGAATTTTAAAAATAAAATGATGACTTGGGAGCAGCTTGAAGTAAATCTCCTTTTGATTCTTCATTTCCATTTGAAGATTGACAGGAAAGTCAATAAGGACCGGTCCCTTTCTATGGTTATTCATCATGGAGAGTGCAAGTGAAAACACGACAGGGACCTCATCTACATTTTTAATTTTATAAGCGTATTTGGTAAAGGGCTTGACCATCTCAATGACGGGCATCTCCTGGAATCCCACCTGACGTGGTCGCGAATAGATTGTGTCCAGAGACTCTTTCGAGCTCACCTGTCCGGTGATGAAAAGACATGGAATCGAATCGTACCAACACCCGCACAAACCGTTCACTATGTTTTGAACTCCGGGCCCGCTCGTCACCAGGACTGCACCAACTTTACCTGATGCCCGGTAGTAGCCCTCGGCAGCCATAGCAGCCGCTTGCTCATGCTGAAAACAGTAGTATTTGGCACGCGAAGAGGTTCCGACTGCATCCACAAAAGGAGCGATGGCACCGCCAGTCACCAGAAAGTACGTGTCGATGCCTTCGTTCGCAAGCTCCTCGATAACACAGTGCACCATACTAGTACAGAGTCCAAACTCTTTATTAAAGGTTTGGAGACTTGGAACCATATGAAGCGAACAATCTTGAACCTGTGCAAAAACAAAACCCTCGGCGTCAAGAGTGTTGGCGTCACCTCCTACGATTACCCATTTTCAAAGATTGTTAACGCATGTGATGAAATTGATTTTATAATTGTGGGTGACACTGTTGGGTCTACAGTTTACGGCGAGCCCGACTTGAACAAGGTGACTATGGACACTATGGTTACACACTGCAAAGCAGTTGCAAAGGGGGCCCCGAACAAGTTTCTCATCGGGGACATGCCATTCATGTCGTATCAGGCGTGCTTGAAGGATGCAGTCACAAATGCAGGTAGACTTGTCCAGGCGGGAATGGATGCTGTAAAGATTGAAGGATATTACCCGGATAAGATTCACCACATAAATAACGCTGGAATTATTGCCATGGGACATCTTGGGTTGACTCCACAGACCCGGGCCAAGTTTGGTGGCTACAAGATTCAGGCCAAGACGAGTGACGAAATTGATAACCTGGTGAAGCAGAGTCTGAAGATGCAGCAGGCGGGCGCGGCCCTTTTGCTCCTCGAGGCTGTTCCGGATGATGTCGGTGCAATTGTCAGAGATGAGCTAAAGATTCCTGTCATTGGGATTGGCGCGGGGAACAAGGTGGATGGACAGGTTGTCATCATACACGACATGCTCGGAATGTTTTGGGATTTCAAACCAAAATTCATCAAGCAGTACACAAACCTTGATGGACACATTTCAGAGGCACTCAAGGCGTATGCGAAGGAGGTCACCTCGAACCAATTTCCAAACGAAAAGTACTTTTATAACATCAATCCTATGGAGTTGGAGAAGTATCTGGCTCGGAAGAATTGGAAGTACGACAAAAAAACTTGATCCTGTCTTGAAGAGGCGGCAGCTCGAGGGGAACAGTCTGTAAGCCAATGTATGGCGCATCCAAATAATTTTTATTTGTAATTGTAAATGGTATTCCGGACATTTTCGCTAGGTCAGACAATTTATACTTTTCTGAGTACACGACGTGAACAAATCGCTCGTTCACTGTGTTTACAGTATGGATCAGATCGTCGACGTGAACAAAATCAAAGTACCTGTCACGGTCAATAGTGATGTGACCATTTTCAATTCCAGATGTAAAAAAGCGGTGAGAGGCTTCCCCCGGTCCAAAGCACCCCCAAATTTTATAAATGAAAACACGGGGGTCATCCTTCATCCGCAACTCGAGGTACTTTTTTGCAATACCGTAGTAATGATTTGGAAGTTCAGTCGCCCCACTTGAAAACCATACGAATTTTTCAAAATTTGCAGTTTTGTATACATTTTCCACAATATCTATATTGTCGTTGAAGACTCGGTGGTCATCCATCTTTGTCCGGCGTCCTCCGACGCACGCACAATGGATAATCGTGTCAAAAAACTTGTCTTCAAAGAATTTTGCAGTTTCTGTTCTGTTGAGGAGGCTAAAGTCCTCTCTGGTGATTGTGGTTGCATCTGTAAAGGCTTTTTTAAAGTTTTGACCAATAAAGCCGTTTGCCCCCACGATGCATACACCTGGCATAAAGAGAAAGTGAGTTTATTCTTTATGAGCTCTTACGTAGTGACTACTTTGCACACCCCTGACTGGGAGGAGTTTGCAGCCGTGACTGACGAAAACAAGCGGGAATATTGTCGTCGCCACGGCTATGCATTCGAGACGAAAGGTGACGGTCCATGGAACACCCGGATTGATCTTGGCGTGATGGGTGACTGGGGATTTGAGCGAGGGTACCGGTTTCTAGAGATGTTCGAAAAGTACCCCGAGTGCGAGTGGGTCTACTTTTCAGACTGTGACGCGATGATTACAAACCATACCCTCACTCTCGACAAGGTTGCCGACAACCGGTTCCACGTCATCGTACCGGCAGACATCAACGGGACAAACTGCGGAAACATTTTGATTCGTAATTCAGAAGTGGGCAGGGGGTTTTGTCAGTCGATGGTGGCGGCCCGGCCAGCCTACAGAGACAATATGATGGCTGAAAACCAGTGGATCCAAGAAATGGCCACGGCAACCTACTGGAAAAAGTACATCAAGATTGTCCCACAACGGATTATGAATGCCTATGACTACTCACTGTACCAGTTTCCAAAGTTTACAGGGACAAAGGATATTCTTGGCGTGGATGGCCAGTGGAAATCAGGGGACTTTATGCTTCACATTGTGGGAGGAATGGCAATCGATAAAAAGTCACTGCAAGAAAGAATTTCAATTGCAAAACAATACTTGGATAAAGTTATCAAGTAGTGTAATAGTATGATTGTCGACACTTTTATGTTTTACAACGAGTTTGATGTCCTTGAAATTCGACTAGAAACCTTGGGACCCTATGTGGATCTTTTTGTCCTTGTTGAATCTGAGGTGAATCACGTAGGCGGTGACAAGGAGCTCTTCTTTCAACAAAACAAGGATCGGTTTTCAAAATGGAATTCTAAAATAAAACACATCGTGGTGACGAAGGAGGAGTCTCCAACGGACAAGAGCCCATGGGCTCGTGAAAAGTATCAGCGTGAGTGTATACTGCGTGGTCTAGAGGGTCTTCCGGATGACACAATTGTTATGATTAGCGATGTTGATGAGATTCCTGACATGACGCGTTTTCGATGGGAGCACCTGCCGCACCGGGTGATTGCCCTGCACATGTGGATGTACATGTACAATTTCAACTTTCTGTTTACTGGGGAGGCGTGGGTCGGGACTGTGGTTACGCAGATGGAGCTTGTGCGGAGTCACGGTATCAACTTTTTCAGAGACAACCGCTGGAAGTTTCCTGTCGTGCGGTTTTCAGGGTGGCACCTGAGCAGCTTCGGGGATGAAAAGCACGTGCTCAACAAGATGAGGACATTTGCACATGCACTTGATGAGAATGGACACAAGCATTTGCAGACCGAGGAGAATATCAAAAAGTGGATTCAGGAGGGGAAACACGTGGATGGTGCGACAGATTTGATGCCCAGACCACCCGAGGCAACCCTCCCTCCAGTCAATTGCAGTAAATTTCTCCTGTAATAGTATATGCCTCACACCAAGTCGCACGCCGAGAAACATGGACGAAGTGTTTACGCAAGACTCTTGAAAAGACACGGAGCTATACAACGAAATGGTAATATATTTTACAATGCCTCCGAGAATATCAATATGAATATGAGTCCTCGTCGCATCAATATGCTGATGAAACAGGCACAGACCCCCCGCACGCGATACAATTACCTGTTAAAACAGGTGAATATGCCCGAAAAGGTACAGAAGGAAAATGAGGCGTCTGCTTTTCGCCGGATGCTGGCAGCTGTGCGTGCTCGCCTCAGACACACTGGACGGAAATTAAACAACTAAAATTAGTCTAAGCTCGTCTTCGACAACTTCGGGTGAAAATATACCCATATAAATAGCCTTTCTCCGAAGCAATTCACGGACATCATCAATATGAAAAAATTTTAAAAAATTTGTTTTTGTTGGTATGTTTGTGAGGGGTCCTCCAGCGGTGGCATCTCTTTGCCCCTGACAAACAGGCCAAGTAACTCTTCTGAGTTCGAACATTTCTGAATCTAAATTGTCAAGTCTCGGGAGTATGTTTTCTCTGATGAGTTTTTTAACCTCATCCACATCCGTGTTTGTCCACATATGTTTATACAGGGAGCTCTCCCTCTAAGGTTGATGTTCCTCCTGCGTGAACCATCAACATACCCATAAGACCAAACACAATTCCTAGATACTGTACCGGGGAACTTAATCTTTCTCCTAAAAAGAAATAGGCGACAAGTGCCCCGAGCACTGTAATCATACCTTCCCACATTGCCGACACATACATCAGACTTTCGGATGAGAAACTCTGAATCAAAAAATACATAACACCGATGTAGCCTACGAGCCCTCCGAGCAGGTGGTGGTGCTGATTCGACTTGGCAAACCATTTAAAGTGGATATTGCCAAATGTCTCGGCGAGACTCATCATCAGGATGTTGACAAGCGCCATCTACCTTTACTAAAGATTTTTGCTTAAAGGAAGGGACTCCTGGGGAGGTATGGGGTGGGGCATCAACATCACTCAGGATGAGAAAGGTCATGTGTACTGTAACGATGCAAAGTTTGAGACGGATGACAGGGACTATGACGGGTATCCGCCCTCAAGCTACGACTACATCTGCAACTATATGGATCGTCATTACCACTCTGAAATTGACATGGCCCGCGATGAGGGCAGTGTCGAACTTGCAAACGAATGCTGCCGGGACGCCTTTGAATCTTCAAAACTTGCATATGAATATTTGGACGAGGAGGAGAAGATGAGGATGCACGAAAAGTGGCTCGAACAAACAAAGGAGGAGATTACAACGTGTGTCGTGGATGAATTGGCCGAGAGAAATACCATCATGGAGATTGAAGAGTACAAAAAGGGAAACTCTGACAGGATTACTGAACTCGAGGTGAAAATAAAGGAACTTGAGGAGGGTCTGAAATTTCTGAAGCAGCCTCTTCAAGTTTTGGTCGACAAGCTGTACATCATTCAGCAACCGGCAGAAATGAAGGGTCAACTCGAGGGTCTCCTTTTGAAGGAGAATGAAATCTTCGACGAGGATATGAATCACTCGGACTGGGGGTGTGATAAAGAGGAGAGCTCTTGAGTCGGTATGGAGGGTTGGATCGCCGTGTCTCGCACACCCAGTTTGAAAATTGGACACCCGTCCCGCATAACTTTTAAGAATAAGAATTATGTGGTATGGAAGTCAGATTCGTGTGGTACTCAAATTATGCCCGATGCGTGTTGTCACCGTGGGGCTTCACTCTCACTTGGAAAGATTGAGCGCGATGGGTCACTCACGTGTGGATACCATGGATGGAACTTTAAGTGCAACCGGATGAAGCAGCCATGGTCAGAAACAGTCGAGTATATTTCTCCAGAGTTTGACACTCGTGAACAGGATGGTCTTTTGTGGGTCCGGCCCCGTGGTCTCGATGGAATCCATGGACCTCCCCCTGTTCCCTATCAAGATGATGGTTCGTTCAGTACAGCCTGGTTTGACACTGAGATTAACCAGTGTGCCCAACTTATTATTGAAAATGGAATTGACCCTGCGCACGCCTCATGGGTTCACGCCAATGGACTCGGATTTGGAACTGAAAATGAGGAACCGACCGATGTCACCCATGGCTGGAACACAATCACATTCGGATACATTCCGAACAAGTATGCATTCACCACAAGCTTTTTCGGTGCCAGAAATACAAAGAATTTTCACGCGTTTGAACTGCCGTACACAACATGGTCAGAGGTTATCCTCGAATCTGGAAAGAAATTGATGACCTACGTGACTCTTTGCCCAATTTCAGATTCTAAAACAAAAATGTTTGTGGCGTTTGCAAACAACCTCGGGGTTCCTTCTGAAGTTTTTGTCATTATGGGAAAGGAGATTGTAAACCAAGACAGGAAGATTCTCGAGAATCAAGACCCGAGCTTTGCAAACAAGGGTCTCAGTGGAAAGTATGACCAACTGTCTCTGGCATACAGAAATGCACTTCAGAATTTAACTTTCAAGTAGTAATTTCATAAAATGTATATTCAGAATTCTCTTGAGTCTCTTTCCAAAAATCACGCATCTCTTCTTTTGTCTCCTTTTCCACGATTTTTGTCTTGTAAACAATCTTCTTTTTGTTTTCTTGACGCTTCGTCTTTTCCTTTTTGACAACCTTGATAACACAGACGGGGCACGCGACCAACATACCCAGATAAATAACTGAAGCTTTAATAGGACATGTTCAAGTTTTTGAACTGGTGTCTTGCGTGGGTCATCCGGGTCCCACACATGGACCACAAAACGAAATATTTCACTCTGTGTTTTTTGCAAGACCCCGATTTCCACGAATTGTTACATGCAAAAATGTTAGTTTATCAAGTAAAGAAACTGTGCATATAAAGTGTAATGAAGGCGGCTTTGATTACAGGTGTGACGGGCCAAGATGGCTCGTATCTGGCTGAACTTCTGTTATCAAAACAATACACTGTGTATGGGTTGGCGAGGTACTGCTCTGAGAAAAAGACGGATCGCCTGCAAAATGTACTTTCCAATTCTGAATTCAATTTGATTCAAGGGGACTTGACGGATACCTCCCGAATCCGGTCCATAATTGATTCTCTAAATTCCACATACGAAATGATTGAGGTTTACAATTTGGGGGCACAATCCCATGTGAAGATATCCTTTGACCAGCCCGAGTTTACTGCAAATGTGGATGCCCTCGGGACACTCCGGATCCTTGAGGCTATCCGTCAGACCAATTCACTTTCTAAATTCAAATTCTATCAAGCAGGGACGTCTGAGATGTTTGGTAAGATTCAGGAACCAATTCAGAATGAGAATACCCCCTTTTATCCCCGGAGCCCCTATGGTGTCTCCAAGCTGTGTGCGTACTGGTTCACACGCAACTACCGAGAGGCCTATGGTATGTTTGCGTGCACAGGTATACTTTTCAATCATGAATCAGAAAGGAGAGGTGATGACTTTGTGACGAGGAAGATTACCAAGGGTCTTGCCGAGTGGACCAGGACCAAAAAGCCAATTGAACTTGGAAATTTGGATGCAAAAAGGGACTGGGGACACGCCAAGGATTATGTAAGGGCCATGTGGCTTATGCTCCAGACGGAGACGGCAGACGACTATGTGATTGGAACCGGCGAAACACACTCTATTCGTGAGTTTATTGAGGTGGCCACATCTACAATTGGAATTACAGGTCACTGGGAGGGATCAGGGACGGAGGAGCAATTTGTAAATTCAAATGGTGAAGTGGTTGTCAAGGTGAATCCAGAGTTTTACAGGCCGGCCGAGGTGGATGTGCTCATCGCCGACCCGCGAAAGGCGTACCATGACCTCAATTGGATTCCTGAAATAAAATTCAAGGATCTCGTGACGGCCATGGTCGTGAATGACATGCTGTAATAAAGACAAGTTGACTTGGAAGACTATGAAGGTGACCTTTCTTGAAGTGAGAAACCTGAACGAGAATGACCCCATGTTGTTGGAGTCTGCCCCATCTGTCCGCGAGTACGACGAGGCATATGATGCAATTGGCCAAACACTTGTCCCGACCCCCATCCACCCCTTCCACTCTGTGTACCTTGTTGACACCCAAGCATTTCACGACCCCAAATCTGCAAAGATTTATGCGACCAAAGTGAACAAGACTGTCACAGAGGCCCCGGTGATGACTCTGTCTCCGCCGTTTGTAGATGACCCGGGGTCTCTCGTGGGGACAACTGTTGACATCCTGTACGTGTACCGTGGAGGGTTCCTGTGGATCACAGGGGGGCACACAATTCACCGCACTGTGTCTCGAGCACCTGACGAGGGGGATACTGAAGATGTACGACTCAATCTCAACGGACGACCTTTCCACGCGCGCGTACAGTTTAATTAAAGATACAATTTTCGTATACATTATGAGCTGGCTCTTTGTCGGTCCCCGTCTTTTGGCAGGTATAGGACAAGTCACCAAAAGATACGCAGACCTCGTGAATGGAGAATATGTGGAGTTTGGAAATCCACCCTCAAAACCACACTATGATAAAGGATTTGCATTTATTCTCCCATTTAAAGAAAATATAGATTTGGTCGATCAATATTCTAAATTTTGTGGGAGTATGAAGGTGATGACTATATGTGAGACTGAGCCTGTGAATGATGCTTACAAGATAATAGCCGACAAGTACAGTGAGGTGTATGTGGCGTCAGAGTTTTGCAAGGAGGTTTTCTCTCGTCAATTTCCAAATACAAATTGGAAAGTGTTGCACCTGTATGCTCCTCCTCCGGCACTTCAGTATCCCCCCTCTGGGTCAGGTCCGTATGTTTTTTACACTATAGGGAATGTGATGGATCCTCGGAAGAACTTCCAGTCTCTTTTGAATTCCTTTTTTGAATTGAAAATGGAGAATGCCATCCTGTTAGTGAAGGCTACATGCAATTCTGATTTCAAATTGGAATTACCTGGTGTAGTGGTGATTAACGGGTTGTTGAGTTTGGACCAGATGGAGAATATACACAAGAAGGGTCACTGTTATATCAACTGCTCACACTCCGAGGGTGTCGGAATGGGGGCGGTCGAGGCGGCTCTCCGGTCCAAACCCGTCATAATAACAGATTACGGGGGACTGAAGGAGTATGTGCAGACCCCGTGGGTCATCAAGTGCACAAAGGGCCCGATTGGCTTTGACGATTTTCTTTTTAAATCGGAACATGAGTGGGGTCATCCGAGCTACCAGGACTTGGTCACCCACATGAAGGACTGTTATGAGAGGAAAGTTAGGGAGTGGGACCATTCACACACTCACAAAATTATGCGCGATTTGGGGTTGTTGGAACAGCTGGGAAGTTAGTTGCGGCGTTGGCACCCATTATACGGACACCCTCGATAGCCTTGGCAACGGCGTGAATCAGGTGGGCCTTTTCGGCAGACTCGGCCGCCTCCTTGAAAACCCGCTGAACAGCGCCGTAATTGGCATTCTGGCGCTTTTTGTACGCATTCAGGTTGTTGGCCGCCTTGTTGAACATACGGCTCGCATTCTGGAGCTGGTTAGTCGCATTCATTGCATTCTTGTTTGCAGAAACGATCCGGTTGTTGACCAGGTTGCTCGCTCCCTGATTCATCTGCTGTGCGGCGTTATTCACACTCTTGACTCCCTGGGTCGCATAGTTGACGCTGTTGGTCATCGCCGTCATCTCACGGTTTGCACTCATTTATAATATAAAAAGATTTAAAATTTATCAGGTTTGGCCAGGGACGCGGCTGGAGCCTGGGGGTTTTGTGAGTCGACCCAGTAGTGTGCCAAGTACACAGTCAACCCAACAATCAGAGTCGAAGACAAGAGGAAGGACTTTTCTGAATTTAAAAACAAAACAGCGTCATCAACCACCTTGACCCCTGTAGGCTTTGTAATAATCTTAGGAACTATGTAGACCATAAGGAAATTTATAAACATAGCGGCCCAGATGTAATTCCACTCAATTTCCATATTAATTTAGACTAATATTTAAAATTAGGGCTTGGGTACATTGGCGGCTACTGCAACGAGTGAGTTTGAACGTCTCAGTGCTGCATTGTTTACACTGTTGACGTTTCTCTCGAGCGCTGCCGCCGCCTTTGCCGCAGCTGCCACCTTTGCCCTGTTTTCCTTCTCCTTTGCTATTTTCGCAAGTAAATCCTCGAGTTGTTTGCGCTGGTTTTCTTTATTTTTCTCAAGTTTCTGGAGTTTAAACTCCAGTGCTGCGTTTGATTTTGTTGGGAATCTTGCGCCCAAGTATGCAACTGGTCTGTTGAGCACGCGTGCGGCCCGGACCCCCGCAAGCCGCCCCCCCTTCGCGGCAGACATTTTCAGGTTTCTCAGATATCTTCCGATACCCGTCACATCGGCCCCTAAACCCTTTGTAAAATTCGAAGCAGTCGCCTTTATCTTTTTTCCATAATCGTAAAATCGTGCGGCACTTGTGCCTCGGGTCGAAAAGCCTGCAGCCCTGTTTAAAGCAGAGATGTAGTACTGTCTGTACCTCTTGTATCCTACAGGATCAAACTTTTGGAGAGCCACAGAGTTTCTTGCCCAAGCATCTGCGGCATTTTTCATTTGAGAATGTAAATTCATCTCAGCCTTTCTGGCATTGAGAATAGCCCTTCTCAAATTCGTATTCTGAATCTTCCCCCGGTTGTACATGTTTCTAATCTGAGCCTCTGTAATTTGACCCCTGTATCCTCGAATACCGCGAATCTGCTGTCTTATCTTGGAAAACTTGTATGGTCTCTCGGCTTTTCTCCGAGCATACTCATCGAACGTCTCCGTTTGTCTTTTATTAAAAGGAAAATTTATTCCAGATCTATTTGTCCCAATGACCTTTCCATTTTCATTAATTGTATTCATGTTGGAAGCCCGAACCGCCGCATCCATATAATAAAGTTTTATATTTTTTTTCGGTGTAAAGTGTAGATGATGACCTGGGGTCCATATTTTTGGGGCACACTTCACATAGCGTGTTTGACAGTCCCTCCTATGCTAACAGATGAGCACAAAAACGCATTTGTTAATTTTGTTAAGAGTTACACTATGATTCTTCCGTGCCCAGCGTGTCGCCGCCATTTCCAGGAGGTCCTTGACCAATTCCCAGTAGAAAACCATCTGAGCTCTGGGAGAGACTTGTTTGCTTGGTCAGTCGCAGTCCACAATATAGTCAATATGAAGATAGGCAAACCTGTCATAAGTCTCAGAGATGCATTCATGTACTGGAATGAGAGATCAAATTATGATGAGCAATTTCCAATCGAAAATACACTTTTGATCCTCGGACTCGTACTTGCATTTTATTTTCTACTTCTAAAGTAATATGTCAAACTTTGATCCCACGGAGCGGTTTCATAGCGTAGTGTACACAGGGAAGATTGGTCTCATAGTTACACTTTTAATCCTGAGCATCGTGAATGGTCACAAGGATTTTGTCGAAAAGGAGCCTCGCAAGTTTCTGTCAGCGTGTTTGATTTTTGCACTCCTCATGGGTCTCAGCTCAGCGTTGATTGCATTCAACAGAAGGGCTGATTGGATGAGTCCACTTTTTATAACATTTTTGTTCTTTTTCTTTTATGCGGTTGTCCGTGAGTTTTCTGGATACTATGCATTGATGTCAAAGGGGGCAAACCAACAAGAAGCCAAGGAAAAGAAGTACCTGTTGGCGACTATAATTCCACTTGGATTCATTCTGTTATGTTTTGCCGGCTATTATGTGAACAAAGCGCGGGTGTCCCCCCCACCTGATACGAGAATAGGTTTCCTTCCCGAACTTGTACTCTTTATAGTTCTGGGAACACTTGCAGAAACTGGGGTGAGTGTTCAGCACGGAGACAAGAGTGCCATTTCAAATCTTTCAAATGTTTTAATTTATGTGCTTGCTCATTTGTTCCTCCAGTACGGAGGCTTTTACGAGGAGGCTTTTGCCCCCGTGAACTGGAAGAACTTGTAGCTTAAAAAAGACACCTCCAGCTACAGTATAGTATGAGCTATGAGCGTCTTTCACATGTCGAACACATCCTTAAGCGCCCCGACACATACGTCGGATCCCTGGCCCCCGAGTCCACAACTCAATGGACCCGAGTTGCCAGCAATTTTCAACCTACTGTATGTGTGGTATCACCTGGGCTGGTGAAGATTTTTGACGAGATTTTGGTGAATGCCATCGACCAATATTCACTCCACCCCAAAAAGGTGAATTGTATCGAGGTCTTTGTTCACCCCGACAAGTCGGTCACTGTGTACAACGCCGGTGTAGGAATTCCAATCAAGAAACACGAAAAGGAGGACATCTGGATTCCAGAACTCATTTTCGGACACCTGCTGACGAGTTCCAATTACAATGATGATGAGCAACGCGTCACCGGAGGACGTAACGGCTACGGTGCAAAACTAGCCAATGTATTCAGTTCCATGTTTAAAATTGAAGTCAGTGACGGAAAAAAGATTTATAAACAAACATGGACCAACAACATGAGCGTCACAGGGGCTCCGGAAATTATTAAAATTGAAAAGATTCCGTACGTCTCGGTGACTTTTGTGCCCGATTGGCCCCGGTTCGGAGGTCCATGTGATTTTCAAAAGCTAATTGAAAAGCGAGTCTGGGACTCGGCCATGTGGTGTTCCAAGGCGGATGTACATTTAAACACAAAATTGCTGAAAGTGGATAACCTGGAGGAGTATGCGAAGATGCACATGGGGAGTGTTCCGGTGGCGAGACACGTGGATGAGTTTTGCGAGGTGATTGTGGGCCACTCAAAGTCGGGTGCATTCCAGCAGTGCTCGTGGGTCAACGGCATTTCAACCACAAAAGGGGGAAGCCACGTGGACCGCATAGTAAAGTCAATCATCGAGGAAATCAGCAAAGACAAGCGGATCCAGGTCAAGCCCGCGCAAATCAAGGCGAGTCTCTTTGTGTTTGTACGGGCCGTCATTGTAAACCCCACATTCAGCAGTCAGACCAAGGCGGAGTGTACATCAAAAATTACCGATACTCCCAATTTTAAACCAAAGTTCATCAAGGATATCCTGGCCACTGGTGTGTTTGACGACCTGGTTGCCCTTGGCCTCGCAAAGGTTGACAAGGAGCTCAAAAAGACCGACGGGAGTAAAAAAGCCAGAATTACAGGGATTCCGAAGCTTGACGACGCAAACTGGGCCGGAACACACCGGAGCCACGAGTGCACCCTTATCGTGACGGAGGGTGACTCTGCGAAAGCCCTTGCCGTTGCCGGGCTGAGCGTTGTAGGCCGAGACAAGTTTGGCGTGTTCCCACTCCGGGGTAAGCCGCGCAATGTTCGGGACGCGAGCATAAAACAGGTGACTGAAAATGACGAGTTTTCCAACCTCAAAAAGATTATCGGGTTGCAACATGGCAAAGTCTATAATTCCCTGAGAGAATTGCGGTACGGCCGCCTGATGATTATGACTGATGCCGACCTCGACGGCTCACACATCAAGGGCCTCATCCTGAATATGATTCACGTGTATTGGCCTCAGCTTATTCAACTTGGGTTTGTGGTGAGTATGGTGACTCCTGTGATTAAGGATGGAAAGACTTGGTTTTTCAGTGAGGAGGAGTTTAGGGCCTCAAAGTCTTCATCATCTGGTGTCAAGTACTACAAGGGTCTCGGGACATCCACCTCTGCCGAGGCCAAAGAGTACTTCAAGCAGATTGACAAGCTCACTGTCATTTTCAATTCTGATCCAAAATTGGATGAGTCTATGACACTGGCTTTCAGCAAGGCACTCAGTGATGAAAGGAAGGAGTGGCTCACGAAGCACATGGCTCATCCACCGAAAGGAATCCCATACGGACACATCAAGACTGTATCTGTGACTGACTTTGTGCACAGGGACCTGGCAAACTTTAGTGCCGAGGACATTAAGAGGAGTATCCCGCACGTCGCCGACGGATTGAAACCGAGCCAGCGAAAGATCATCTATGCAGCCCTCAAAAAGAATCTTGTGCAGGATATGAAGGTTGCCCAACTCGCTGGTTACGTGGCGGAACAGACGGCTTACCACCACGGCGAGGCTAGCCTCCAAGGAACCATCGTCAACTTGGCCCAGAATTTTGTGGGTTCAAATAACTTGAATTTGCTCGAGCCGAGTGGGCAGTTTGGGACCCGGCTTGCAGGTGGAAAGGATGCAGCCAGTTCCAGGTACATTTTCACGAGACTGGCCCCATATACGAAAAAGATTTTCGACCCCTCTGACAATGAGGTCCTAAAGTACATTGTGGATGACGGACAGCAAGTCGAGCCCGAGTTTTACGTCCCTGTTATTCCTATGATTTTGATAAACGGGGCGGAGGGGATTGGCACGGGGTTTAGCTGCTACGTTCCCCCTTTTGATCCCGAGGCGGTCAAGCACAACATCCTGTGCGCCCTTGACCAGGTTGCAATGGTCCCGATGAAGCCGTTTTTCAAGGGATTCAAAGGAAAAATCACAAAAACCAAGGACCACACGTGGGTCATGACTGGAATGGTTGAGAAAGAGGGCTCACAGCTGCACATCACCGAACTCCCACCTGGCAAGTGGATCCAGGACTTTAAGGAACACCTGGACAACCTGGTCGAGAAAAACACAATTCAAAAATATGAAAATTATTCGACGGAGATGAGGCCTGACTTTCGGGTGTGGGGTTACACGGGGGATGACCCTGTGAAAGATCTAGGCCTTTCAAAGACTATTCACACCAGCAACATGTATCTCATCGGGCCAGATGGTGCCGTGAAAAAGTACGCAAGCCCTGAGGAGATTATTGTGGACTACATTGATATTCGCATCGAAACGTATCGGAAGAGAAAGGCCCAACTGATTTATCAATTAGAAAGTGAAATTGCCTGGATCAAGACAAAGAGGGAGTTTATCACAGGCGTCATCAATGGAAACATCAAGGTGCTGAACGAGCCGCTCGAGCAAGTCAAGAGCCAACTCCGAAAGCGAAAGTTTGAGGAGAATTTCGTTCCCAAATTGCTCGACATCAAGACGTACAACTACACACAAGAGGAGGTTCAGAAACTAATTGACCTTGATGTTAAGAAGCGGGGGGATCTCGAGGCGCTCAAAGCGACAAGCGTGCTTCAGATGTGGAAAAATAACCTGAGTGATTTGTAGTATGAGTTTAACTCCATTGACAAAATTGCAAAAACTTGTCGAATACGAGCGTATAATTCAACACAGATTGGTTTCATTACAACTTGCTGTCCAAGAGAGAATTAGAAACACAGCACAGGGGGTGACGAAAAAGGGTATAGAGACTGTTCAGACCCCACCGGGCCCCCCTCCAGCCCCCATTCCCCCAAATATAGTGCTGACCCCTGTCCAAGTGAGCGGGGTCTACAAGGCGACATCGATGAATGTAATTACATTTTATGTGAGCACGGCGTGGCCCCTCATGAGCTCAACTGACCGTGCACCTATTGGCCCAGGCTGGAGCGTCATCGGTATGACTGGTGTCTCTGGAAACATCATTGTGACAGGTGCCACAGACAAGGAGGGTGTCCTTCAAATTGGTGAGGGAAATTCAGAATCGTACCTGTGGTCTTTCACGTGTCAGACGGATACCGAACAAAACTTGCAGGGTGTCCAGGGGGTGATTGGCGCCATTCTGTACCCACCAAGTGCATCTTCCCTCACAACAAACTCAACAATTGGACTCTTGTCCGGATTTTACTTTGTGACCAACGGACGACTTGTGTTTTACATAAGAGGGTCAGGGGCCCCGGTGGGCTTTGGATCGGGATGGACAGTCACTGGGCTTCCCGGACTCATGAGCAGTAATGTATCGACAGTAAACTATGTGCCTACTCCGGGCATAATATCCGAGCAGTTCCCCTACGACTCATATGTGACCCTCGCTAGCGAAAAGGTGGAACTCAATACGGTCGCCCCGGTCGAGTGCACGGCAACTGTTAAACAACCCGAGAGCCAAGCCAAAGTCATAGGAGCAAACGTCATGTACCAAACATCCTACACATCCAATGTCATCATTCAAATGAATCCAAATATAAAATTAACAGGGGGTGCTCCTCTTCGTGAACTCAACGACCAAGTCGCTGGAAAAATATTTCAGGATGAGTACAAGGACATTACAAAAGTAGGATACAATTCAGCCACCTCATATGCACTGTATGCAGTCGGACCACAAGAAAAGTACACAACTGGAAAGGATGACAGAATTTGGAACACAAATTGGCAACAACATTCAAACTTTGTGCTTTATCAACAGTACATTCCTATTCAAGGGACCCAGTTTCTTGGCCAAATAATCACAATCGAGTTGAAACCCAAAGAGCTCGGGGACCTTTTGTGCAACATGTACTTTACGTGCCAGTTGCCCGCGCTCACAAGTACCTCGAATATATACACAAATCAGGTGGGTCGGTCTCTGATTGCCCAGTGTGACTTTATGATTAATGATACTGTGGTGGAGACTGTGTATGACGACTGGTTTTTCATAAAGGATCAAACCTTTTTGGATGCGGATGAGCAGACTTCTATGTTTTATGCCGTGAATGGGGGGTCATCCAGCTCTCTGAGTCCAACTTCGGCCACGACTGTATATGTGCCCTTGGAATTTTTCTTTTGTCGGAGACACTCGCACTTGAACAAGGGCCGTGAAAGACTCCGAAGACCCTACTTTCCACTGTGTGCTCTAAAAAATCAGTACATTTACATTAGAATTCAATTTCAACCATGGATTTGGATTTCAAACGACAGAGGAGTTGCCAATCAGGAAATTATAAATCCCGCCTTGGTTCTTGAGCAAGTCAAGTTGACCCAAGTGGAGAAACTGTATTACCAATCGACAAAACTCAGGTTTGTGGTGAACCGGCTCAAGAAAGAATCGGTCCTTTCATTCAGTTCCTACACTCCACAGCTCCAGCTGACGGCCAGTTTTCCAGTGCAGCTCCTCGTGTGGTTTTTCAGAAACAAAAAGTACGAGACAACAACCTCTGTGCTCTACAACGACTCACGGTACGAATACGGATTCACTACAAAATACGTGCAGACGGCCATTTCCCTGCCATTTGTGAGCCAGACGAGCTACTTTGTCGACCCGGTCAACTCATTCAAAATTTTACTTAATAACACAGACATTACAAGTACATTTCAAGGGTCTTTGTACTATGCGTTCAAGCAGCCCATGGAGCACAATCTGAGCATTCCCGCAAAGAACATATACATGTATTCTTTCGGGCTCAATCCGAAAGAGTACAATGCTGGAGGATACATAAACTTCTCGAAGCTAAACTCTCAAACAACAACTCTGCAAATTGTTCTAAATCAACAATATGCCACACAGGTGCTCCAGGGTTACAATTTGTATTTATTCTATTACGGGTACACTGTCCTCGAATTTGACGGAGGAAGCGCCCGTTTGCCTTTTATGTAACTGACTTTTATGTATGTGCTCTATAATTCCGTTGGTGATACACCAGCGAATAAAGTTCAATTGAGCAACAGTTGTGGTAACTCCTTGAAATTCAATGCGCTCGGTCCTACAAAAGGGATCGAAGAGCTTTTTTGAGTACCCATCAAGGGAAGACTTGTATGCGACATGTACCGTAAACATCTTGCCATTTGGCGTAGTATATGTCACATTCCGAGATTTTGAATAATTTGTAACAAACCATTCCAAATTACGAAGGGATATGCCCTTCCTGTGTGAGAGGATGTCATGTAGTTGTTCTGAGTGTTTGTCGTTGCTGAAAAACCGGGTGAGACTCTCGAGAAGTAGACTTGATTTATTCATTGTACTATTAATTAACTAAATGTTTAAGCCAGTATTTGGCGCACTTGCTGTCCATACAACCGGTGTGTTTGAAGTTGCCACCGTCTGCGCCTTGAGCACCGGAATCTGATTCTGATGAAACTTGCAGTATCCATTCGCCTGGGGTTCCTTGAGGCACCTCTTTTTATTCTTGAGCGTCCCCTGGCAGAACCTAGTCTCTATTCCGGATACATCCCGCGTGAGCTGCTCGAGAGGAATCTCATACATCTTAGAGATGACCTCAAGGGACTTGTTGAGGCGGAGGGCCACCCGCCGGTTCACCTCCTCTTCAATAAGTTCGAGAATCTGCTCCTCCATCTTTTGTACTTACCTACATAGTAAGCCTTGACTCTAAGCCCGTGAAAAGAAGTCGGTGATCCTCTGCGTCTTGGGCTGGAATATAATCTGTTCAACTTGATTCCCCAATAGCGGCTCCAACAAGTCGCACACAGGTTTCTTGAGCTGGTTTGTAAAGTAGTAATTGTAGTCAATCTTCAGCTTCTTTTCAGCGACCCACTCCGGGTCCTCCGCCTTTTCAAACATTTTCCCCCTTCCTTCAATAATGACAAACTGGACCCGATCCCCCTGTTGGGGCTCTGACCCCGGGGCCCTCTTTCGAATCTTGTCTCTGACCTCGACGTGCGGCATCTTCACCTTGTAATTTGCCGCCAACTGTTTGCTCATCATAAGTTTCGCCACCTCTACATTCCCCTCCATCAGATCCTTTGCCGAAGCCTTGGCAAACTCAACAACGGGCCGCGGATCATCACTCTCAAGAATCATCTCGAGCAGTTTCTTGAGTGTTTCCCGGACATACTGGCACGAATCCCGGCGAACCACCTGAAGACCCTTCACATCAATCTTTTTAAACACTACATTGTCCCCCTTTTTCTCGTACATCTTTGCCGCGTACCGCTTTTTGGAATACAAAAAATACGGACAATACACCTTTTCGAGCTCGAGGTCGTTGGGTGCTTTGAAGAGTCGTGTGCACTGTTCTGCAGCCTGCTCGCCAAGTTCCCACGAATAGTCGATAGCTTCCTGGCCTTTCCGGCCCTGGACATCAAACTCAACCATCACACTGTCGGTGTTTTTGACAATCATTCGCCCGATGCCAGCTTGAAAGGTTCCAGCTTCTGTCTCGAGGTCGTAGACGTACCCGTCCCAAGATTCGTGAAGAACTTCAATTTTTTTGATAGCTTCAGGATCTTTTCTTTGTGGACCCTTCGTCCACGTCAGACGAAACACGTTCGGCTTATCAGAACGCGTGTTGAGTGACACGTTGAAGCATCCCATATGCCGCAAAAATAGGTAGTACCACTGCGCTGTCACCTGATTTTTTGTATCGATACGGTGACACCCTACGGACTCGGCATCCTTTCGGCACCCATCTGATGCCCAGAGACCGTCCAAAAACGCTTGGGGGTTACGATTGAATGCTTTTAGTGGTACCTTTTTTGCCTGACCATCATAACACTGCTCTCGATACTTCTTCACGAGATCAACGACAGATCCTCCGCGTGGAGATAATTTATACACCCCCGAACTCTCAAGAGTATCCATAATAACAAAGTCGTACCCGGTATATATTTTCTCGCAGTACAATTTGCACTTTTCAAGGAGAGCGAGGTCCTTGTTGTTTATCGCCCATGTCGATTTGGGGCCTGAAGGGCAATCGTATATTCCACACGATCCATCACCTACAAACATACCCAGAATGAATGCCTCCTCATCTGAGCACACTTCATCAAACCAGAGACTCTCTGGAAAAGAGTGATAGAGCTTTTGACCAATTTCAACATCCTTTGGTTTGAGTATGTTCAACTCCTCCGTTGGTTGTCTCCAGTCCAAAAGAGAATGGTCTTCAGTGACATCCACGAGCCCTGTATGAGTCAAGACGCGATAAATCTTCTTTTGGCACTTGTGTCGGATGACGCGCTTGATAGGCTGCCATTGACGATGTGTCCAAACCTCAATACCATCGAGTTCGCTCTGCTCTTTGTCTGTTCCCTCCTTGAGGAAACCTGGATAACCGATCCAGTGTTCGGCGAGAGACTCTATGGTCCGGATGCGAACTCCATCAACACCACGTATAAGCACCGGAGTTCCGGGCATCACAGAGTCCCCGTACCTCACGTGAGCCCCCGGAAAGTTCGCCTCCACATAGTTTTTCGTCTCCTCAATCATCTGGCGGCCTCGCATGGTGACTGTGCTCGCAATCGCCACGAGAGGCAACATACCCTTGGAAGCCCCCGTAAACCCATAGATTGAATTCATGGAAATCTTGTACGCCAGCTGCTGACCGTTGTAGACCGCCTCCATAGGTGTGCCTTCCGCCTCCGCCATCAGCTTCTTCGCCTTTTTGCGGAACGCCTTGAGGTCGGTCAAAATAACAGGCAATAGGCTCGGCACATTCTGGGCAAACCTACAAACTTGTTTCACACTACCATCAGGATTTTTGAAGACGTACTCTTCGTACTCCACACCTGGCAAGTTGTCAAATTGAGGGTCCATCACCATCGTAGAGTAGCAGAGGTTGTGAGCACACATGATGCTTGGATACAGGCTCGCAAAGTCGAGCGCCGTGATTGGACCATAGTAAGCCCCGGTTTGAGCATCGAGAACGGTTGCCCCTTGGTACTTGTCTTCTTCACCGGTTGTTGGCACCTTCTTGAATGTTGGGATCAAAAAGCCGAGCTGTCGCGCCTTGTAAGCCATCTGACTAAACACCTTGATTTGCTGGCCACGCTCACTCAGAAATGAAAGAGGAACCCAACACGCCTTGGCCATCTCAATTTGGTTCTGAATTTGGAACAACTTGTCGAGGAGTTTATGGGGCAAAACAGTATCTTGCAAACAGTACTCTGCAACTTCCCCGAGTCGGACCGGGTCGCCCTCCAGGTACCTCCCGAAAATCTCCTTGACGGGCATGTCATTCTTTTGGTCTTTTAGAAAGTGCTTGGACACGTTGTTTAGGGAATAGCTCTCGAGTTTGTGATCACGCTTCACATCCTGGAAGAAATCAAACACATATCTGCCGCGCATAGGCACCATTTTCAGCATGTTGTTTCCAAGGGCACTCGAGGATAGATTTTTGGATACAAGCTCTATAGGGGAGTCTTTGAACCGACCCCACGTTGGCGCGAGACCATTCAGAACAGATCGGACTTGCAGATATTCCAAATCGAAACCAAAAATGTTCCAGCCAGTGATTATATCTGGGTCAGTTTCAGTCATGTACTCTTCAAACCGGATCAGAAGCTGCTTTTCAGTTTGAAAAGACTCGCAATCAGGGGCTTGTGTTTGTTTGAGGCACAGGCACTTTCTGATTATTTCCGGTGATCCAAAGCGCTTGGTTGTCATACCAATCTGAAAGACCACGTCATCTCGTTTGGAGGGGTTTGGAAACTCTCCGGTTGACGAGTAGCACTCAATATCAAAGGACATGATGACTAGAGGTGCTATATCGTCTCTCTCGACGGGGGTCAAGGTTGAATTGTAGAGATCCACATGGCACGTGGTTAAATTGTTGTGCTCGCCCCCAGAAACTTCAAACCAGCCCGTCGAGCGGATTCCAGACACGTGCATAAAACGCAAAACAGGATCGACGTTCGCCTCATACACCTTTAGTTGCCCAAACCCCTTGAAAGGCCCCTGCTGCAAAATATGTGCACAAATCTTCATATTTTTTAGAGTAAAAAACGAAACCTTGACAAACCGTTCCTTAATTTCATTTCTGAATCCCCAGAGGTCCTTTGCTCGAACTTCTTCCATATTTTTGTACTTGATTGTTTGCGAAAGTGCAAATGCCATGGTTGCCAAGTCGTGTTGGGGTTTTAGTTTAATGAAAAAATAGGGGTCGAATGGGACGGTGACGCAGACGGAATGTTCCTGAGATCTCCCGTATACTCTGATGACGAATTGGTCATCAGCATCTTCACCCTCCCAGGCAACAGCCTGTACTTGCATACTCTCTCTGGTATTAATATCTCTAACTAGAGTATATGAGTAAGGTTTACTTTCTCCACGTGGACACCACCTCCACCACCGCTAATACAGTCATCAAAAACAACAATGGGATTGACTCATTTAATTGTTCTGTTATTCTCGGCAAGGAGCATCGGAAGCTTCGACGCGTGGCTCTCAAGTCGGCCGAGATTCCCCTTGGTTTCTTCAATATCCGTGCTCCGTATAACACGCTGACCATCAACATTGCAGGGGCCTTACAGTCTTATACGTTTAGCCCTGGTAATTACAACGCGACCACTTTTTTAAACACCCTCAACAATACAATTACACCCGCAGTCGGCTCATTCTTTTTAAATACCCTCACAAACACAATACAGTACACATCAGTCGTCGGAGCATCGAGCATCGTAGGAGATCCTGGGACCCTCGGGTACTTTATGGGCTTTCAGACAACACAGGTGGGTGTCATTATCGTCGCAGCCAAGTCTTACAATATAGATTTTGACAATTACATCTGTATTTATATTGAAAATTTGAGAAACTCATGCATGGAGCCTTATCCATGCACATTTAAGATTCCAATTACAGTTCAGAAAGGAGGTGTCCAGAATTATTTGGCCGACAGCACATTCAAGCAGTCGATTGAAATTTTTGATCCAAATTACAGAATAGATCGGTTGAATATCCAGGTCAGGGACAGGTTTGGAAACCCTCTGAGCAATAATGGTATTGATTGGTCTATGACTTTAGAGATGGAGTCGGATACTTAACCGAATTATTTTCCAACCTAATAATAATATGAGTCGCACTATTGACGGCACATTTACTACGACTTCAAAGAATTCATCTATTCAACAGTTCCGTCCCTATGATTTTGGCACGGATGCTATTGAGCGGCAGCGCGTGTCCCTTGGTCAGTCCCTTATTGATGCTGATTTCGAGTATGGTACTCAGCCGACCAAGTGGCAGACTCATCAGGAGATTCGCAAGACTCCTAGTTTTTTTGAAATTCCCGGAACAGATTTGGTGATTACTGATGTTGTTTCTGATGGAAACCCTGTATCAAACGTCTATGTCGGCACAACAAGTGCACTCCCTCCAGTCGGGTCTGTCATTAACGTGAATGGACTTTCAAACTATCAACGCACATCTGACCGGGCCGAAGGTTTCTTTCTGGTGACTGCCAACTACACTACACCCGGAGCATTCCTGACCCTCCCCTCAAACACATTTACATACTATTCAAAGGGTCAAATTACACAAGGTCAGATGGTTACACCCTCAACAACTATTCGTAAAGGAAATGTGTTCAACGCCGGAAACTGCAAAATTTCAGTCACTTCAATTTCACAAAGTGCCAATTTGGTCACTGTGTATACAGCCAATGTCCACGGGATGATGCCTGGGACACCACTGTGTTCTAACAGTTGGACGGGTACAGGAGTCGTCGGACTCAATGGAAACTTTTTTGTCGAGGGTGTTCCCTCTGGAAATTCATTTATATTCAGTTCCTTGGTGTCTGCGGCCGGAACTACAACACCTACGAATGGTTCTATTTTCGTACAGCCGTACTCGACTGTGACCCACCGGCCATTTGATGGCGGAGTGCTGTTGACCCCTCTCGTGTCTACCCACGGGGCAATGGTCTGCCGTCAATCCAAAAAGATTTTCCGGTACCAATCCGGCAAGGGTCTCCTGTGGTCCTCGGGTACCCTGTTTTGCCCAAACAATGACTTGTCACGTGTCACCGCAACAGGGACTGCAATTGGAAGCAACATTACAGTCCAGACTGATGTGTATCACGGCGCACAGGTGGGAGCAACCATCCAGCTCCGAGGAATAACGACTCCCGGATACAACGGAACATACACAGTATCCTCTGTGAATGACTCAAAATCCGTAAATGTGGTTGCTACAACAACACTCGGATCTACCCTCGCTACATTTGCGGTGCAGCCCCGGTTTATTTTATCAAATTGGCAGGGGTCATCTGCTCGTGCGGGCTGTTTCGATGACCAGAATGGTTTGTTTTGGGAGTGGGACGGTCAGACTCTATGGGCCGTCAAGCGGTCGTGTACATTTCAGCTGGCCGGTACCGTGATTACAGTTCCTAACGGTCAGACTCTGGTCGGAAACACATATACTGACACACTCGTGTCCACGGTCACTTTTGGAACACAGGCAATTACATTCCCGACAACAGTGAACATTGGCGATGTTTCGGCCCAAGTGACTGTCAGCTCAACTGCAGGACTCATCAAGGGAATGCACGTCATATCAGGATTTTACCCAGGATACATCGATACGGCCTACATAGTATCTGTTGATTCTCTGACAGCATTTACAGTAGGGTTCTACCCAATCGCAGTTCAAATTCCATTCGGAAATAAAACTGGAAATGTAACATTTGTGTACCCCACGACCCGTTTCCAAGATCAGCTCAAAGTTGGAGACAAGTTTGTTATGAGAGGGATGACCCACACAGTCACCGCCATCCTGTCTCAAGGTGTTCTCAATTTTAATCCACCATTCAGAGGTTTGACCCAAATTTCAGTCCCAATCAAGGCGTCTCGTGTTATTGATATCCGGACAAGTCAGTCAAACTTCAACAGAGATACCCTTGATGGTCTGGGCGCCTCTGGATACAAGGTGGACGTCACAAAGATGCAAATGATTGGGCTCCAGTACACGTGGTATGGAGCTGGTTTTGTGGACTTTATGATGCGTGGTTCCGACGGCAACTGGGTGTTTGCCCACCGCATCCGTAACAATAACGTGAATGACGAGGCCTACATGCGAACAGGAAATTTACCCGTCAGATACGAGCTCATTAATGAAATGAATGCAGCTGTTTCAACCCTCAACGGACAGATTACTACAACAACTTCAAACATCTTGTTGAATGACGATACAACGTACTGGCCCACATCTGGAATTGTTTTGATTGATTCTGAATTGATGTATTATACATCAAAGGCTTCTTTTGCACTCAACGGGATAACCCGGGCTACAACTTTCAACTATGTAATTAATGATGTCGCCAGAACATTTACAGCCTCGACTGCAACCAGTCACGCATCAGGGGCGACAGTTTTACTCACAAGTATAACAGTGACACCAAGTTTAACGCATTGGGGGTCTGCTTTCCTTATGGATGGATCGTTCGACCAGGATCGTGGATACTATTTCAACTTTTCAAATACATACACATCAAACATCCAAACGACACAGTCTGGGGCGACCGCAGTCCCCTTGTTTATGTTGCGTTTGGCGCCATCAGTGAGTAACGGTATTGTAGGAAACATAGGTGATCGTGACCTTATGAATCGTGCACAGCTGCTTCTCCAAAAGATGGAGGTGACTGCAAATCAAACACTTAACGTGGTTGGAATCTTAAATCCCCAGGGTTTTACAAACATTACTTGGACATCAGTAAATTCTATTGCGAACCAAGGTCAGCCAAGTTTCTGTCAAGTCAGTAACAACTTTACATATTCAGGAACTTACCAAGGAGGGGAGCGCATTCTGTCTACTATTTCCGCCGCCGGAGCAACCAACGTCATTGATTTAACTGCTCTGAAAGAGTTGACAGGTGGAGTCATCGGTGGACCGTACTTTTTCCCAGATGGACCTGACACTCTAGTCATTTATGCAGCAAACGCAGGAACTTCAAATGTGACAAATACTATAGTCAACTTGTTCTGGTCAGAGGCACAGGCTTGATGTCCAACTCTGAAAGATAAAGAGGTCTTGTAACTTTATTATAAAATGGAATTGAAATTCAAGGGGAGGTGTCACGAGTGCCGAGCCCCACTCGACCCTTCTGTACATGTATATTCAAAGTTTGAATTCCAACAGGTACTTGCGTGGTCAAACTTGACCAACATAAATATCATTTCAAATGATTGTGTTTATAAATTTTTAGGTCCACACAAAGTTGTACGCATGTGTTTGGACTGTTTTGCTTTTAAACCAAAGATTTCCATGGGGGGTCTCGTATCGAGAGAAACTGGTTCTAAACTCAGAATCGATGTGCCCCCAAGGAAAACTTGGAACGATGTGGAAATATTGCAGTGGTACAAGGAGATGAAGAATTGTCCACTTTCGTGGAGTGAATTGCCTCTAGAACTAAAAAATTATCCATTTTACGGTCTTATTATTAAATGGTTTTAGACTCCTGTCACCTTGTAACACGTGACATCCGAGGAGTCCTCGGCCAGACCTGGAACCTCAACAATATCGACGTGGGTAAAAGGGACGACAACAAGCTGCGCAATTCTGTACCCGGGCCGAACAACAAATGCCTGTCTTTGGTCTGTGTTTTGCACAACCACCTTGACCTCACCAGTGTAATCGGTGTCAATCACATCGGACAGAATGTTCAGACCGTGCTTCACGGCTAATCCAGGGCGAGCTGTAATATGACCGTAAGTTCCCGTGGGGAAGTGCACAGAGAGCCCGGTTGACACAACGACTCTGTGTCCAGGAAGTATAACATAGTTGTCAGCTGAGTACAGATCAAAACCGGCGGAACCAGGGGTTGAACGTGACGGAATAACTGCCTGAGGCGACAGCTTACTGACATTGAGGGACATTGTACCATCTTAAATGTTTTTGTCTTTATATAACTTGTATAAATATTCAACGAGTGTCCACGGAAAACCTATCATTAGAAACAAAAACCACCGAGGAAAGTCAATTCTTTCTGTGAAAAAGTTACTCATTTACAATTAAAAAAACGGACGACTTTATCTAAAAATGTACAAGAACCTTCTTCTCGATATTGACGGAGTGTTGATTCGGGACAGAAGACTCATGAGTCACGTCAAGTCAAATTGTATAAAATATGTTAATCATAAACTTCCGTGCTGTAAGAATCCCGAGGCGACGAATCATGCACTGTACATTGCGACGGGCCACACCGGGTACGGCTTGTCAAAGATACTCGACGTTGATACATCTGACTTTGAGTACAAGGTGTATGACAAGTCCCTTATGGAACATCTCCACGAAGTCATTTCGTACCCCGGGTTCCAATATGATTGTGAACAGATTCACAGTCTGACACGGGACGGGTGGAACATCACCCTCTTTACAAACGCACCACCTGTGTGGGCAACACCGGTCGCCCTCGCGATAGGAGACAATGTAAAAATCAAGTGCCCGACCGCAAATCACCAATACAAACCGCAGGCAAGTGCATACTCCGACTTTCCACACAACCAACCTAAAATCTTCGTCGACGATTCAATTAAAAATTTAGAAACAATTCGGTGGAACAAGAGCTGGGTCCCCCTGCACTTTGGAGGACAAGAGCCATCGTGGTGTAAATCTGTTCAAAGAATTCAAGACATTTATGACTATGTGAAAAAGTACGATGAGGAAAATTTTCTATTATTTTAGTACGAATGGATGAAGAAGATGGTGAACATCAACGGAGAGAGAGTAAGGTTTCTATTTTACCGATAGTATCAGTGTGTCTCGGGGTATTTGGGTTTTGTTTTCAGGTGTTTGTATTGTATCCTTGGCACTTACAATTGTCTTCTCAATTTGCAAGTCTCGAGGCGAGTTGTCTGAAATAAAGACAAAACTGTCTGGAAGATTACATATGGACTCTCTGTTCTGTTTCATCAACACTATGATGGTTGGTATGCTTACATCCGCAGTCTACTTTCTTACCCGGGACATTGACCGTCTGAGCGAGCGCGTGTCTGATCTTGAGGATGACTCCCTTGTTCTGGATGACGACGATGACTACGAGGAGGATGAGGAGGAGCCAGAGGTTGAGCCAGAGACTGATGCTAAGAAACAGGAGTAGTCAAACCAAAATAACTTCTAATTTCATTAGCAGATTTCCCCCTGAGATTGTCCGCAACCACCTTTGCACCATGATCGAGGAGTTCCTCGTATCCCAAATAGTCTGCAGCCATCAAAATTTGCAGCATAGTCTCTTCTGCATCTGTTAATCTTCCAGTCCTGAAAAACTCAATCACCTTGACCAACACCCTGCAATTAACATTTGGAATTGGAAATAGGTCACTACCACACTCCTCTTGAGCCCCCTTCAAGACAGAACACTTGTTTACAAATTCCAATTCAACATTCAAAAACACCCCATCACTTGTAATGACTGTTGCCATGTCTTACAAGTGATGGAGCGCGCCTCTTTAAAGCAGTCATGACCCATAGGAGTATGACAGGACCAACTTACGACGACGTGATGAAAATGATAAAGGATGGTCGTCTCGTAGACATTGGGGATAAAAAGTGGAGACTCCTTGCATTGGGGCCAACTCGCGACCGTCATCACCTTGTCGAAGTTGAAAAAAATATATGGAGACAAGTCCACGAAACTGACGAAAAGTTTCTCATTCGTCGTGCATGTGAGCGTCTTGTGCAGATTTACCCGAGTGTTTGGAAACTTGCTCAATAGAACGCTCATAATCCATCTCAAGTTTAACCATTTCAAAATGCTCTTTGTACTTGGATTTTTTTGGTCTCTTGTCATACACCTTTTTGTAAAACTCCAAATCCTGTTGCTGTTTCATTTTAATATTTGTAAATATTAGTTTATGGAGCCGTGGTACAATATTTTTTCATATTGGGGGTTTATCGCATTTGCATTGAGCCCGTGGGTACCCTTTCATGTACTTTCAATTATGATTGCAAATTTGTTAGGGACTATGCTCTTTGTGTGCGTGTCAAAGACTCCACCCATTCTTAATTTATTTTTAATATTGATACACATGATTCCAGTATGGATTCTTCGTAAACAGAAGGTGGAGCTAAAGCCCCTGGTCATCTTGTTTACCGTGTACACTTTTCATTTAGCAATTCAAAATAAGAATCCAGTCGGGGTTTACAAGGAGCTTCTGGACAACCCCCCACAGAGCATCGCGAGCTACTTAAAAAGTAGATTCCTTGTCTGACAAATGAAAAACTACACGGAATTTATCGAAGGGCTCCCTCCGCCCGTTCAGTCTATTCTCGGGGGTTTTATGTTCGGTGGAATGATTCTTGTGTTTTCAGTGATTATTATGGGCGACATGCACCAACAGATTCGGCGTGTCGCAAGGGCCTTAAAGGAAGACGACAAGTACATAAACTAAGATGGAGGCGATACTCGATAGGGTCGCAGCATGGGCCCCTCGGCGCCAAGTGTTTACTCTGTTTGGAAATGATATGTACATAGGATCATTTAGTTCCTTTGAATTTGCTCTTGCGTGCGCACGTAAACTCAGTTTTCCAGAAATGCACATTACGGCGTCTTACATGGATGAAGTGTTTGCCCACGAGACGGTCTGGAACTGCTTTACTTAGAGAGTCGACCTCTGTAAACCACAAAGATGGCCACGCGTAACCTTCTGCTTGACGTTGATGGGGTGCTCATTCGGGACAAGGAGCTGCTCGCGCACGTCAGGTACAATTGTGTAAGGTACATCAATTACAAGGTTCCCGAGTGCAAAGACATTGAATACAAGAACGACTCATTGAACTTGATTTACGGACACACGGCCCGGGGCTTGCAAATTGGATACGAGGTGGATGTGAGCGACTTTAACAAACATGTGTATGACAAGGATCTCATGGAGCACTTGGGGGTTGTCCTCGCTGAATCACATGTACAAAAGGAACTCCGGGAGATTAACACACTGTCCCACGAAAACTGGCAGATTTATCTGTTTACAAATGCGCCGTGGAGGTGGGCACAGAGGGTCGCGGTGGCTATCGGCGAAAATGTAAGAGTCAAGTGCCCCGGGGACCCCTCTCTTTCCCCACTAAAGCCAGAGATTGGGGCATACACAATTCCATTTTCAAATATGAATTTGATGGTGGACACCTCCCTCAAGAATCTCGGAACGGCCAGAAACCTGACCAACTGGAAACCAGTCTATTTTAACGGAGGAGTACCGGAGACAAATTTGTGGTGCGACCAAGTCAGATCAATCAGTGATATTTGTTCTCTCGCAAAATCAATTTAATAAACTTAAAAACAAAAGACACTTTTTAAGTATGAATTCTTATGTAAAATCGGCACTCGTCGTTGTAAGTGTGCACATGGTACGTTGGGTCTCTGAATATTTTTATTATGTAAATTGTTGTGGGTTTGTAAACTCGGTTTTTGCGTGGGGCTCTCCCACATGCAGGGCTCTCCGGTGGGTCTCCGAGTCTGCATCGACAAAAATAGTAGGAGTATTCTACGGTGTTTCTAAAATTTTTAATATTTGAGTACACTAGGTATGGATTGTTCCATGGAAAAGCGGCTGTATCACAGGGAAACCCTGAACGGCCGCGGACACTACCAGATTTTGGGCGCGAATAACAAGTCGAATAATCTGCGACTCAGACCGACGCTGCCTCTCCGGCCCAAAAAGGGTATGATTAAAATAGACGCGGGAAAACAAGGGGCCATCTTCCTTGCATCCTTCCAGAAATCGGCAAAAAAGGAATTCATCATCAAGGTGTGCCCTATTAACAAAAGACTGAAACAACAAACGGCCCAGATTGAATTTATAATTTGCAAAAACCTTTACAAGATTGTTCCTCGCCGTGTTCCAAAACCGCTCAAGTTTTTCACGTGCTCAAATTTTGTTCCTGAATTTATTTGGGAAACGAAATATAACAATTTCAACTATTCGAGGCAGACGGTGGCATGTCTGGAGTATGTTAAGAATGGAACGTTTGGGGATTACCTTCAACGTATGGCTGCATCGCCGCGAAGACGCTTGACTGACAATATATTCAAAAATTTCATTTACCAAGTGCTTATGACGTTGTCGAAGATTAAGAAGAGGTATCCGGAGTTTATCCACGGGGATTTGCACTTGTTTAATTTGCTGGTTCGTCCGGCCCGTCCAGTTCCAGAGTTGGTTTTTGTTGATTTCGGGTGGACGCGACTTGACAAAAGGGTTGGGCAGTTTTCCGAGTGGAGGGAAAAGTGGGCAAAGGAGTACGGCATCGGCGACAACATGTGTCCAATGTACGATGTGCACTATTTCCTGTCCCAGCTGCGCACGTGGATCCTGAGAAACACAGGTGCAACCAAGGATGGTCTCCCTGCCACAAGGGAGTTTCTCAACACCTTTGTACCCAAGGGATACAGATTAGAAAAGGACACCCACATCAATAAAACACGACTGAAATATGGACACAAATACCCTTTTAACCTGAAAGAAATTTTAGATTCAAAATATTTCAAGAAGACATATTCGGGAAAGATGACAGCTGCTCACAAGACTCGGGCAAAAATTGGCAGTCCAATGAATTCCAATTTGTTACGCGTGACGCCCCAGAGTGTCAACTTGCTGACAAAGAATGCAAGGACTCGGAGAGGGTTACTTATTGCATACGGTGCTGGCCCAACACCAAACAAAAAGAATAACATCAGTGTGAGTGCGGGGCGGTTGAAGAATTTACATAAAATTAAAAGTCCCAATTATAAGTAGGATGTGGAGGTGTCTCCAGACCAAAGATTCCCCACTGTATGTCATAGTTCCTTACTTTAACTTTTGTGGATTCAAGACTAGACAGTCTCTCCTCGTCGATTTCATTTTAAGAAACAAAAATACAAATGGAATTAGGATAGTGCTCATCGAAGCAAAAGGACCGTCACCCCTCCCTCGTCTCCCTGTGTGGAAACACATTATCATCGAGTCGAAGAATACCCTTTGGATAAAGGAATGTTTGATAAATGTTGCTGTAAAATCTCTTCCGACGGACTGGAAGTATGTATCGTGGATCGATGCTGACATTCACTTTCTGAATCGAAATTGGGTGAGTGACACGAAAGAGGCTCTAGAGTTTATGGATGTCATCCAGCTGTTTCACACTGCTGTCAACTTGGGTCCTCGTGGGGAAACCATCAAGGTGGACAAGTCGTTTGGGTACATGCATTCACAGAGCGGCACCCCGTATACAACCAATGACAAGTACGGCTTTTGGCACCCGGGATATGCGTGGGCGTGCACAAGAAAAGCGTGGGACAAGATGAAGGGACTCATAGACTGGGCCATCCTCGGATCCGCCGATAGACACATGGCCCTCGCGTGGATAGGAAAGGCATCCTATTCAAGACCAGGAAATATCCACGAAAACTATAAAAATCTAATTTCAGATTTTGAAAGTGAATGCAAGGGGTTCAAGGTGGGGAACATTAACGGGACTATATTGCACGAATGGCACGGGAGTCTCGAAAACAGAAGGTACAAGGAGCGCTGGAATATTCTGATCGAAAATGAGTTTGACCCACTCATAGACATTGGACTTGGCCCTTCTGGGATGATTGAATTTACAAAAAAGGGGGAGAGAATGGAGCGGGACATACAAAAGTACTTTGTTGAAAGGAGAGAAGACTCCTAAAGAGATGCCGACCCTAATCTACATATGACCTCTGAGTGTACACGGCCGCACGAGGATGAGTTTGTTCGCGTTCAGGGCTCAGATGTATATTTCCATTGTGAAGTGTGTGAACAAACAGTCCTTGAATTGATTCTTAAATTGAAGAAACTGGAGAATGAGCTTTTGCACAAGTATCTGGACCTCGACATCCATCGTCGTCCAGAGATTCGCTTGTTTATCCGGAGTGACGGGGGTGACATTCACTCGGGCCTGTCAGCCATGGATGCAATTCAAAATATGTCACGGGTCAAGGTGAAGACTATTGCCGATGGTGTGTGCGCGTCGGCCGCCACATTCATCCTGCTCGGAGGATACAAGAGGTACATGACACCAAACTCCTACATTATGATTCACCAACTCAATATGGATGGGACATGGGGCAAGTTTGAGGACTTTAAGGACCAACTCGCAAACCTCCAGCAATTTATGGATCGATTTAGGACAATTTATCTGAGGGAAACAAAAATTCCATCTGAGAAATTGGAGGAGATTTTGAAGAGAGATGTGTACATGGATGCTGACAAGTGTTTGGATTGGGAAATTGTCGACTCTATCTACTGAGCTTTCTGAGCGCAAGGGC